>Ga0134125_10001439_pt1 | contig 29253 bp, 26 predicted proteins | sample KB31751_FD_96464 | JGI IMG/M metagenome (GOLD analysis project Ga0134125, IMG submission 96464) | Terrestrial soil microbial communities with excess Nitrogen fertilizer from Kellogg Biological Station, Michigan, USA - KB3-175-1 | ecosystem: Environmental > Terrestrial > Soil > Unclassified ... | reverse complement strand
TTTAAGGGCTATTTCGGCAAGTGCATAGTAAATCTGGTCACGGTTATCAATATACTTGGTGGGTCGTAACATCTTTTCAAGATTTTCTTTAATTTTTCCATTTTCCTTATCGCCACCCATATGCAATATTGCCCTCCTGATACGTGCCTCAAAATCTAAATCATTATATGGATGAAGCGCAAGGCATTGGGTATAGCTATCATATGCTCTTTTATTATTACCATCACGTTCCGAAAGTTGTCCGATAATAAAATAGTAACGGGCCTTTGTTTTTTTATTTTTTTCAACCTTCATTGCCTTGAATAGCTGAGCTTCTACTTCAGGATACTGCCCTATGCGCATATTCCAGTCTGCTGTTGCAGCAAACACTTGCGAATACAGCTTTTTGGGTATCTTTTTTCCACTGCTCCTCAAAAAATCAATTACCTCTTCCGCTTTGCTTACTGAACCTAATTGATTGTACGTTCTCGCTTGCCATATAAGCGCTTCATATTTAAAATCAGTCTTTTTGTATTCTTTAGTTGCATAATCTAAAACGTTGCTTGCCTCTAATAAATCATTCTTATATAAATGAGCTTCTGCCAGAAGCAAATAACAGTACTTAATATAATGCACAGCATCCGGTATCTCACGCTTAGCCTTGGTTGTGATAGTGTGCTTTTGTATCATGGTATCAGCCTTCCTTACAGCCCTGCTCATATCAGGGTAAATAGTACCCGCATCTGAAGCGTCAGGATAAATATATACTGGAATGATATCGGTATAGTCTTCCTTATGGTTTTGGTTGAGCGTCTTTATGCCATCGTCATAGGCCAGCTTACCCCAAAAATAACCATTGTAATGGGTACAGGTATTGTGAAAAGTACGTGTAAGCCAAGTGTTCTTTTCAGTAGTACACGAGGAAATACCAAAAAGCAATACACCCCCTAAACAGAACAGGGAGGCTAATTTCCATATGTTAACCTTATTCAAAAAATAATAAAATTAAATGTATAACTCGATTTTAGTCAAGATAGTGTGCAAAGTTATGAATTATACGCTACAAATTTTACTTTATGCCCTACTCTTACAAAGGAATATTACCATGCTTCTTTCTGGGCAGGGTATCTAATTTGTTTTTCAACATTTCGAAAGCTTTTATCAGCTTTTTACGGGTATCTTCAGGCATTATTACTTCATCTACATAACCTCTTTCAGCAGCCCGGTATGGATTGGCGAAATGAGCAATATATTCTTCTTCCTTTTCCTTCCATTTAGCAGCCGGGTCCTTAGCTTCCGAAATTTCTTTTTTATGTATTATTTCAGCAGCGCCCTTTGCTCCCATCACAGCTATTTCAGCCGTTGGCCAGGCATAATTCATGTCGGCACCAATATGCTTGGAATTCATTACATCATAAGCGCCGCCATAGGCCTTACGGGTAATTACAGTAATACGCGGTACAGTAGCCTCGCAAAAAGCATATAGCAGCTTGGCGCCATTCGATATAATGCCATTCCATTCCTGGTCAGTGCCCGGTAAAAATCCGGGAACATCTTCAAATACCAGCAACGGAATATTAAAACTATCGCAAAAACGAACAAAACGCGCTGCTTTAGCAGAGGACTTTATGTCGAGCACCCCGGCTAAAAATGCAGGCTGGTTAGCTACAATACCAATACTTTTACCTGCCAAACGGGCAAAACCTACCAGGATATTTTCGGCATAATTTTTATGCACTTCAAAAAAGCTATCTGCATCCACCACTTCACTTATAACTTCACGCATATCATAAGGCTGGTTGGGGTTCTCAGGCACTATATTGGTAAGTGCTGGCCTGCTCTCTGTAGAAGGTGTATACGGAATTGAAGGGGCGTCTTCTTCACAATTTTGAGGTATGTAGCTAAGCAGCTTCTTAAGATGTTGTATACATTCTACCCCATTGGCAGAAGTAAAATGCGCCACACCGGACTTTGCTGAATGAGTGGAAGCGCCACCCAATTCCTCCGAGGTTACCTCCTCGTGAGTTACCGTTTTTACAACATTGGGCCCGGTTACAAACATATAGGATGTACGTTCTACCATTAATATAAAATCGGTTATGGCGGGCGAATAAACGGCCCCACCTGCACATGGCCCCATAATAGCTGACAGTTGTGGAATCACCCCGGAAGCACGCGTATTCTTGTAAAAAATATCGGCATAGCCACCAAGCGATACAACACCTTCCTGTATGCGGGCTCCGCCTGAGTCGTTCAAGCCAATCACGGGTGCTCCGTTTTTCATAGCCAAATCCATAATACGGCATATTTTTTCCGCATGGGCTTCGGATAAGGAACCTCCGAATACCGTAAAGTCCTGGGCAAATACATACGTAAGTCTTCCATTTATAGTACCATACCCGGTAACCACTCCATCACCCAGAAACTTTTCACGTTCAAGGCCAAAATCGCTTTCGCGTGACGATACAAACATTCCTATTTCTTCAAAACTGCCTTCATCCATTAATAAGGCGACCCTTTCACGAGCAGTTAGTTTCCCCTTTTTGTGCTGGGCCTCTATACGGGCTTTACCTCCACCCAATTTGGCTTCAGTAATTTTATCATTCAGTTCCTTATGTTTATTACTCATGAAATATTCAATTTTAACCTACTTGCTTTTCGCTGCAAAGGTAAAAGATAATAGATAAGTTATGGGTTATAAGTTATGAGTGATGGAAGGCAATAATTCAAAGCCTCTTTAGGGGTTTGGGGCTAAAAACGGCACAAAACGGCTTACTTATAGTGATGAGTTATGAGCCGTTTTTTCCGTATACTTTTTTAATTTAGCCGCAATAACTCATAACTTATAACTCATAACTCATCGTTCTTTTTGTATGTTTGCACACAAATAGAAAAAACATGAAATTTTTTATAGATACAGCTAATTTAGCTCAAATAAAAGAAGCCCAGGATTTGGGTGTCCTTGACGGGGTTACTACCAATCCTTCGCTTATGGCAAAAGAAGGCGTTGTTGGAAAAGAGAATATATATGAACACTACCGTAAGATATGTGAAATAACAACGGGCGATGTAAGCGCCGAGGTAATTTCAACCGATTTCGACGGTATGATTAAAGAAGCTGATGCACTGGTAAAAATCCACCCGCGTATTGTTGTAAAAATCCCCATGATTAAAGATGGCGTAAAGGCCATTAAATACTTGCATGACAAAGGAATCAAAGTAAACTGTACCCTTATTTTTTCAGCCGGACAGGCTTTGTTAGCCGCAAAAGCAGGAGCTGCTTACGTATCTCCTTTTATTGGCCGATTGGATGATATTTCGACAGATGGCATGGAGCTAATTGAACAAATACGATTGATTTTTGATAACTACGATTTCAACTGTGAGATTCTTGCTGCCTCTATCAGGCATCCGGTTCATATTGTTAAATGTGCGGAATATGGAGCTGATGTGGCTACTTGCCCCTTAAGTTCTATACTGGCATTGTTAAAGCATCCTTTAACAGATATAGGATTGGAGAAATTCTTGGCTGATTATAACGCTTCACAAAAAGTGAAGTAACTTATTTTTTAGAAGAAACTTCTTTGGTCATTCCGAACTTGTTTCGGAATCGCAATAATTGGGCTTATTTATGAGATGCTGAAACAAGTTCAGCACGACAATACATTTACTTCTTCCCCTCTAGCCTTTTTTGCAAACCCTGTAATTGGTCTCGAAGTCTTGCGGCTTCGATGAAGTCCATTTCCTTTGCAGCCTTTTCCATGGCTTTTTTGGTGCGTTTTATTTCTTCTTCCAACTTGGGAACGGTTTGGTATTCCACTGCCGGTTCTGCTGCAATTCTGGCATTTTCAGCTTCTGTATTAGCTAAGTATATTTTTGCCTTCGTGCTTCGCGAATCGCCCAAGCCCGATTGCTCCATAATGCTCTCCTTCGATTTTATAATGGTGGTTGGTGTAATATTATGTTCAAAGTTATACGCTATTTGACGCTTGCGCCTGCGCTGGGTTTCATCCATTGTTTTTTGCATAGAGCCTGTAATCCGGTCGGCATACATAATAACCCTGCCATTAGAATTACGGGCTACCCTACCCACAATCTGGGTAAGAGAACGCTCCGAGCGTAAAAACCCTTCTTTATCGGCATCTAAAATAGCTAATAGCGATACTTCCGGCAAGTCAATACCTTCCCGCAACAAGTTGACACCTATCAATACATCGAACAAGCCCATCCTCAAATCGTGAAGGATTTCAACCCTTTCCAATGTATCAATATCGGAATGCACATAGCGGCAACGTACATCTACCTTACTTAGGTATTTAGCAAGCTCTTCCGCCATCCGCTTAGTAAGCGTAGTGATGATAACCCTTTCTTCCTTCTCTACATTCCTACGTATTTCTTCCAATAAATTATCAATCTGGTTTAGCGTTGGGCGAACCTCTATTATAGGATCTAATAAACCCGTGGGACGTATAAGTTGCTCCACCACTACTCCTTCTGCCTTTTTCAATTCATAATCAGCAGGAGTAGCGCTCATATATACTACCTGGTTATGGAGCGATTCAAACTCATCGAATTTCAAAGGACGGTTATCTAATGCAGCAGGTAAGCGGAATCCATAATCAACAAGGGTGGTTTTACGGGAACGGTCGCCTCCATACATCCCATTTATTTGTCCAATGGTAACGTGGCTCTCATCAATTACTAATAAATAATCTTCAGGAAAATAATCCAACAGACAATAGGGCCGTGCACCCGGGAGCCTTCCATCAAAATAACGGGAGTAATTCTCAATACCTGAGCAATAACCCAGTTCCCGCATCATTTCCAAATCATAATTCACCCGCTTTTGCAAACGGTCAGCTTCTTCATCTTTGCCTATCTCTTTAAGAAAATCAACTTGCTTTACCAAGTCTTCAGCAATCATCTGAACAGATTGGTTGAGTGTTTCAGGAGAGGTGACAAATATATTGGCAGGATAAATTCTAATCGCATCCAGGATTTCAATTTTCTTCCCGGTAGATACTTCAAAGGTTTCAATCGCTTCAATAGAGTTGCCAAAGAACTGCACGCGCAGGGCATAATCAGCATACGCCAGGAAAATGTCTACGGTATCGCCCTTTACCCTGAAATTACCTCTCTCAAAATCTGCTTCGGTACGGGAATAGAGCGCAGTCACCAGCAAATTAAGGAATTTGGTGCGGCTGATTTTCTGTCCTTTATTTATCGGAATAACATTCTTTTCAAATTCAATTGGATTACCAATACCATATATACAGGAAACAGAGGAAACCACAATAATATCTCGCCTTCCCGAGAGCAAAGCCGAAGTGGTCGCCAAACGCAGCTTCTCTATTTCTTCATTGATAGATAAATCCTTTTCGATATATGTATTGGTGGTAGGCAGATATGCTTCGGGTTGATAGTAATCATAGTACGAAACAAAATACTCTACTGCATTTTGAGGAAAGAACTGTTTAAACTCCCCATAAAGCTGCGCCGCAAGTGTTTTGTTGTGGCTCAATATAAGCGTAGGCTTCTTCGTATTCGCAATAACATTGGCAATAGTAAATGTCTTACCTGAACCGGTTACACCAAGCAATACCTGATCTTCTGCGCCATTTACCACACCTTTGGTAAGTTGTTCAATAGCCTGTGGCTGATCTCCGGTAGGTTTAAAAGGGGCTTCGAGCTGAAATTCCATGATTACAAAGGTAGCAAATAGATATGAGCTATAAAATAGAGCGATTGATTGTATATCCCTGTAAAGAATGAGGACGTGGAAGTACCTTGTTTATTTTTCAGATAGGCGAAATATCGGACGAAACCAACCAGCCCTGGTTACCATTAGAGAGCTTTACCTCTGTCCATTCGCCTTCCGTTTTTACAATCCACACTTTTGTTCCTTCATGAACCACGAAAAGCTGTGTGGCTTTTTCTTCGGGAGCTCCATTTACCGTTACGGTTGATGCTGTTACAATAGCTGTATCATGAGAATTGAGCGTATCATATTGCTGATGGGCAATATAAAATGTAAAGAAACTCAAAACAATTATTATGCAGCCCATCCAAAAGCTTAACTGCCTAAGGATCATCCACGACACGGAAAGGTATACTGCGAGGAACAATAATCCCAGGCACAACAACCCAATACAAATCCAACTCCATTGTTTCTCGGTAAATCTATCTTCAAACTTCTTCCAATCGCTATAAATAAAAATAGGCGTATCGGAATTTATTTTATCCGTAATTTTTTGGTTAGCCAGTTGAAGATTAAATTGTATATCAGGGTCCCCCGGGGCAAGTTTCTGGGCCTTTTCATAATACAATATGGCTTTCCCAGTTTCATTGGTTCTGAAATAGCAATTACCCATGTTATAATACGCCTGTGGCGATTCAATGCCTCCACCTAAAAAGTGTTGATAAAAACTAATGGCTTTTGCATAATTGGCCCTGTTATATGCTGCATTGGCACTATCCAGGAGCAGATAGTCGCCATAGTTAGTAGCAGACACCTTAGTAGGGACTGTCATTACACACAACAACACTCCTACTACAACGATATATGGCTTACTAAGCAATTTCATCTTCTAACGTAGTTATTAGTTTAACAGTTGTTGAATACACCTCCTCCAGGTTGCCTGTAATAACAGCAGGGGCATAGCGGGCAAATTCGCAATCGTCCAATGTTTTATTAACCATTTGCAAGGTTTCAAGCTTTGCATTCCGTTGGGTAAGGCTTAAAGTAATGCTATCGCGCGATAAATCAGCCAAAGGAATAGAAAACTTATCGCTAAAGTAGCCATTCAAAGCACTCAACAATTCAGCATAAAATACTTCTTTATTACCCTTTGCAATACTTTGTTGGGCCATTTTGAGGCGTTTTTTAGCCATGCTTGTAGCTTTTCTTTTCTTCACGGCCAAGGCATCTTTGTTCATATCAATATACCTTCTTCTGCCCGCTACAAAGCCTATAAACGCAAAGATGGGTATAAAAATACCTGCAAAAAACGGGAAGGAATAGAGGAAAAAATCATCAGTGGAATAATATGCTTCGTGGCCTGTATGGATATACCTGATATCTGAACCAATAACCTTTACCTCTTCTTTATTAACCACCGGGCCCGACACTGTAACTGAAGAAGAAGTATTATCTCCTTTGGCAACATCTAAATCCATTTCCTGTGTGGAAAGCGTTGTGTATTGTTTGCTTTTAGGATTAAAGTAAGTAAATTGAACAGGGGCAATTTTATAGCTTCCCGGATGACGCGGAACTAACAAATAATTATAGGTGCGTGTGCCCGATACACCCGTTGCGTTTATGGTAAAGTGGTCTGTAATTTTAGGGTCATATCGGTCAAAATCGGGTGGGAACTGGATAGGTAAAGTATCAATAAGCTTCAAGTTGCCATTTCCGGAAATTACTACGGTAAGGTTAATAGCATCATTGGCTTTTACCTTATTCTTATCTATCGTAGCCTTTAGGGTAAAGTCTCCAACCGCGCCCGAAATGCTTTTCACGGTTTTAGGTAAAGGCATTACGTCAATCTCTATGGGATCGGTTTTAACCTTACATGGTATCCGTTTATATGAACCACCAAAGAATTGGGCGAAAATATTATTTGTTTTAACGGGCTGGTCTACTATAAACTGCATAGAAAAGGAACCTATTTTTATGTTGCCTGCACGTTGAGGGAAAATGATTTTTTGAGGGAATGAAAGCACCATATAAGTCGTGCCATCTATAACTTCCTTGGAATTTATTTCCTGGCTCTTGGGGTTTTGAGGGATATCTTCGGTATAAAATCCGGCATAATCCGGGGCATCAATAATTTGCGGGCTGCTTTCAAAATTCACTTTACAATATATCTTTAATGTGGTGGTTATTTCCTCTCCCACGTAAGCTTTTGTTTTACTTGGAACAAGACGTATAAACAAGCTTTTTCCCAAGTTAACCGCTCCACTTTGTGCAGCATTATTACCACCCGGCGTAGGCGACCCCTGGGTAGATGAGCTTACGCTTCCCTGACCCGAATTGGATACTTTTATAGTAAGTGAATTGGAAGAAACTGTTTTGCCGCCAGAGTTAATAGATGCCGGCCCAATTGTATATGTTCCTTCTGCCTTTGGAACCAGGTAATAGGTAAAGGTTATAGTTTGGGAGAAATTTCCATTGACAATATTTACGCTTGTGCCTTGCGAAGGACCCGAGACTTCAAAACCATTAAAAGAAGGAGGGCTGAAATTAGATCCGTTTGCATTTAAAATATAATCTACCTGGAACTCCTGCCCTACTGCTACACTATTTGATTCGGTCCGTGCTGTAAAAGTTTGCGCATACAAAGAGGAAGCCAATCCGCAACCGAAAAGGAAAACTACACATATTATGATTGCTTTCAGGCTACGCATGTTTACCAATCTTTATCAATCTGTTTCTTTTCAACGGGCTGTACCGGCTTACGATTATTCTTTTCATCATTATCCAGGGCATCTAACATCCGCTGGGCATTTTGTTTGGTTATATCCTGTTGATTTTGCTGTTGTTCTTGTTGTTGCTGTTGCTGCTGTTGATTCTGTTGCTGGTTTTGCTGGTTTTGCTGCTGTTTTTTAGGATTTGCCATGGCCTCAGCATACGCAAGGTTATATCGGGTATCATCATCTTTGCAATCTGAACGAAGAGCATCCTTATATGCTTTTACGCTTTCATCGTATTTTTTCTGTTCCAAATAAGAGTTCCCTATGTTGTGATAAGCATGTGCTGCCAACACCTTATCATTCGTCGTTGTGAGCGCACTTTTATATTGATCAATAGCCTGAGCATATTGTCCCTGACGATAATATGCATCGCCCATATTAAACTGTGCCTTCAATGCATTTGACTTATCTTTTAGCGCTTGCTGATAATCTTCTGATGCCGTTTTATAATCATTTTTAGCATAAGCCTTATTCCCATTACGTATATAAAGATTACTTTTTTGGGCATAGCCGATTACGCCCCATGCCATAAAGCACAGACCCATTAAACCATGTATAGCTATCCTACTTCTCATTCGATTTACCAAATAAATTTAAGTGCTGATACCATTTTGTTTTGTGCTCGGTAACAAATATGTCAATACTAAGAAGAATAAGCGCAATAAAGGCAAATATTAAAAAGTGCTCATCGTAGTTGCTATATCTCTTTATGTTGAGCTTACCCTTCTTCAGCTTATTTATTTGCTCGGTTATCTTATCAAGTCCTAAATCGGAAGAGGATGCCTGAACAGATATTCCACCCGCACTCACAGCAATTGATTCCAATAAATTCATGTTAAGTTTGGTGATAACAGTGGTCCCCTCTTTGTCTTTTTTATAACCTGTAATCTTACCGTTTGATTCTACCGGAATAGGTACTCCATCAGGCGAGCCTATACCTACAGTATAAATTTGAATACCTCTGCCCGCTGCCCCTTTAGCAGAAGCTACAGCATCATCTTCAAAATTTTCACCGTCGCTTATCAGGATAATCGATTTACTTCTCTTCGAGAATGTACTGTCGCCTTCATCCAATAAAAGAGAAGCAGAACGGTCAATTGCATCGCCAATAGCTGTTCCTTGGGTGGGTATCAAATTACTTTGTATTTGATCTAAAAACATTTTAGCAGCGCTATAATCGGTAGTAACAGGTAACTGCACAAGCGATTGTCCGGCAAAAATTACAATACCGATGCGGTCGCCATGCAGTTTGCCAATAAGTTGCTGAATAGCCTGTTTAGCACGTTCCAAACGGCTCGGCTGGATATCCTGTGCATTCATACTGTTGGAAACATCGAGTGCAATCACAATATCTGAACCGTTTGTAGTAACATTTTCCAGGTGGGAACCTGTTTCAGGATCAATCAAGACAATAAGGATGAATGCAAATGCAAGTAAAACAAGAATAAATTTTAAATTCTTTTTTGACAATGAACTTTCACTTGAAAGCCTTTTGAATAAAACGCTTTCACCGAAACGTTTTATCGCCTTTTTGCGCAAATACAAGGAAGCAAAATAAATAGCAACCAGGATTGGCAAAAAAGCCAGGGCATAAAAAAACTCTTTATGTGCGAAATCAAGCATATCAGGGTATAGTTCTTAACAAGGTATTTCGGAAAATCAATTCAAGTAACAAGAGTAATGCAGCAATTTCAGCCAATGGCAGAAACTCTTCAGGACGTTCTGTAAAACTCATTACCTGGAATTTTGATTTCTCCATTCTATCTATTTCACTGTATATCTTCTTCAAGCTTTCGTTATCTGTAGCTCTGAAATATTTCCCGCCTGTTGTATTGGCAATTTGACTCAATAGGTTCTCATCTATCTCCACGGGCACATAGTCATACGTATATTGATCGCCAATTATTCCGGCCGGACCATAGGCTTTACCCATCGTTCCTACGCCAACCGTATATACTCTAACACCAAACACCTTGGCTATTTCAGCAGCGGTAAGCGGAGCTATGGAGCCGGTATTATTTACTCCGTCGGTAAGTAATATAACCACCTTGCTTTTATTATTATCTCCATTCAAACGATTAACCGCCATGGCGAGTCCGTCGCCTATAGCAGTTCCGTCATCTATCGGGCGCATACTAGGTCTATCAATGCGAATATCATTAAACAGATTTTTAATAACAGCATGATCTGTAGTAAGAGGTGATTCAGTAAGAGCTTCGCGACTAAATATTACCAACCCTATTTTATCATCAGGACGCGAATCAATAAAACTAGCAGCCACCTTTTTGGCAGCTCCCACACGGCTTGGAGAAAAATCATGCGAAAGCATACTACTTGAAATATCGAGCGCTATTACAATATCAATGCCCTCTTTGGTTACATTTTTCCAGCTTATTGATGACTGTGGCCTTGCTATTACAGCAATCAGTAGCGCAATAACAATCATCCGTACCCCCAAAAAAACATGGTGCAAAACAGTTTTATAGGAAGTACGCGGAGCGTTTTGCAATGTAAACGGAGATGGCAATATGACTTCAGAAGAAAGGGACGTGCGTTTCCAAATATAAAAGCCAATCAGCACCGGGATAACCAATAAGAACCACAACACCCAGGGATACGCGAACTGTATGGAATTAAAGTAGTTCATTGTAGTTGTGGGTTAGGCTCAGTTACCGGTTCTACAGACTGAGCAGGCATTTGTATTTCCGCTGTTTCATTAATAAATGTAACAGAGGCATGGTAACAAAATTCATGGTCGGAAGGCAAAGGGTTTTCCTTTGCAAATTTCACAAGATCGGCCAATACCAAAACCTCATTCAACTTTTGCTTTATTTTATCGTTTATGCCTCTTCTTCTAAATGCCAGCATAATTTCATCCGTGGTCATTTCAAGGGCGTTAATATCATAGCGCTCCACCAGGTAGACACGTAGTATATCCGTTATGCCTGTATAATAATCTTTTATCTTTCCTTCTTGCCAAAGCTTTCTGTTAACAAGTTTCTCCAATTCTTCCAGTGCTTTTACATGTGGAGGGAGTATTATTTTCGGTTGTTCCACCGCCACTACATTCTTTTTCTTAGCATTTTTAAGTACATAATAAATGATTGCACCGATAACCAGTAAGGCAAGCAAACCAAAACCTATGTATGGCAATACCTCAAGTATGGTGAAAGGAGCTTGTATAGGGCCTTTTATATCTTTAAAAGCTTTCGTAGTATCAACGTGCACGGTATTTACCTGTAGCATCATGGCTTCGGTAAGTTGAGGGTTACCTGTATCTCCATTAATAATGAACTTAAATGGAGGAATAGCATAGTAACCTGAGTCGAAACTGGATATAGTAATCTCTTCTATCTGTTGCTGCAAGGTAGGCTGAGCGCTATCGGGCAAAATAGTATGTATCTTCGATTTACTGATTACTTCTACTTTAGCTACTAAAGAATCCCCTATTTGCGGCCATTGAATTTTAGGCACTCCATTTTTTGCATCAAAAGCTACTGTCAGTCGAAGCGTGGTTTGATTACCTATGAGCATAGAAGTGCTATCTATCCTGGCTGCTACTTGCACTTGCTGGGCAAACAAAGCACACCCCGGGATAACCAGTATTAGTATCAAATAAATTATATGCCTAATTCTACGCCCCATTATTTGCTTCTTTTTTTAAACAGGTTTGATAAGGGAGCCATATACGATTCATCCGTTGCAATGCTCGCCGTATCAACCCCGGTGCGCCTGAAAATTTCGGCCAACGACTTTTCCTTTTTATCAATAGCGGCAGCATATTGCATTCTTAATTTCTTGCTTGAAGTATCAAACCAGGTTATCTTTCCCGTTTCCGGATCAATGGTTTTTAAAAGCCCAACATTGGGCAACTGCCTTTCCCGCTTATCGTAAATCCGCAAAGCAATAAGGTCATGTTTGCGCGAAGCTATTTTTATGGCATCGGTAAAATCGCCATCCATAAAATCGGAAATCACAAAAGCGATACTACGCTTTTTAATAACATTGGTAAGGTATTTCAATGCCTGTGTAATATCTGTTTTTGTACTCTTGGGTTTAAATTCAAGCAATTCCCTGATGATACGCAGAATATGTGCTTTCCCTTTTTTAGGAGGAATAAATTTTTCAATTATGTCGGTAAAAAATATCATGCCAATCTTGTCATTATTCTGCAACCCTGAAAAAGCCAGCACAGCACATAATTCTGTAATCATGTCCTCCTTTAACTGCTTTTGAGTACCAAAATTTTCAGAACCGCTCACATCCACTAACAAGATAAGCGTCAGTTCGCGCTCCTCTTCAAAGACCTTTACGTACGGGTGGTTGAAACGTGCAGTAACATTCCAGTCAATGCTACGAATATCATCACCCAGCTGGTATTCTCTTACTTCGCTGAAAGACATGCCGCGGCCTTTAAAAGCACTGTGGTATTCGCCCGAAAAAAGGGATTGCGTAATACCGCGCGTTTTTATTTCTATTCTCCTGACTTTCTTTAGCAGCTCTGTCGTATCCATTACAAATGAGTTGGAAGTTAAAAGTGAATTACTTTATGAACTTTTAACTTTAAAAACTTTTTACTGGTTTACGGTACTTCAACCGTATTTAATATTTCTGTTATAATATTTTCTGTAGAGATATTTTCTGCTTCTGCTTCATAGGTAAGCCCTATACGATGTCTCAATACATCGTGGCAAACGGCACGAACATCCTCCGGAATCACATATCCCCGGCGTTTGATAAATGCATACGCTTTGGCAGCAAATGCAAGGCTGATACTGGCACGCGGAGATCCACCATAACTGATAAGTGGGGCATATTTACGCAAGCCGAATTCGGCCGGGCTACGGGTTGCAAAAACAATATCTAAAATATAGTTCTCAATTTTTCCATCCATATAAACATCCTTCACCAGCTTACGTGCACTCGTAATATCAGATGGTTTAAGTATTTTTTGGGCCTTCGGAAAATCAGCAGCTAAATTCTGGCGAATAATCTTTTGTTCATCCTCTTTATTAGGATATGTAATAACCACCTTCAGCATAAAACGATCAACCTGCGCTTCCGGAAGCGTATAGGTACCTTCCTGTTCAATAGGGTTTTGTGTGGCAAGCACTAAAAATGGTTCCGGCAGAGGAAAGGTAGTATCGCCTATGGTAACCTGCCTTTCTTGCATGGCTTCCAGCAAAGCACTTTGCACCTTTGCGGGGGCACGGTTTATTTCATCGGCCAATATAAAGTTTGCAAACAAAGGTCCTTTACGAACACTAAATTCCTCCTTTTTCTGGTTATATATCAATGTACCAACTAAGTCAGCAGGTAACAAATCAGGTGTAAATTGCACCCGGCTGAAACTTGCATCAATAGTAGAGGCCAATGTTTTAATGGCTAATGTTTTAGCCAGTCCCGGCACACCTTCCAGTAAAATATGTCCGTTGGAAAGAAGGCCTACCAAAAGCCTTTCCAATAGATACTTTTGGCCTACAATAACCTTTTCCATTTCAAGGGTTATCAGGTCAACAAAAGCGCTTTCTTTCTGAATTCTTTCGTTTAGTTCTTTAATGTCTGCCATAGTTCATTTTTTAGGAGCACAAATTTAACTTACCACTTGGAAAGCGAAGTATATGAGGCTGTTAAATTTTGTTAACCTTATGCCTCACTTTATTCGTTATTTAGCAATATAAAGAACATTAAAAGAAATGTTAAGCGCTTATCTTTGTCCCTTTCGTTAATTTCTTATGCCACCAATATCAAAATTGCTCATCATTGCAGGAAGCATTTTACTTCTATCTGGATTGATTTTTTGGGGTGGACAGAAATATCTGCAATGGTTTGGAAATTTACCAGGTGATATCCGTATAGAAAAGGAAAATTTTAAGATATTCGTACCAATTACCAGTATGCTATTAGTAAGTATTTTACTAAGTTTGATACTTTGGGCAATCCGCCACTTTTTCAACAAATAATATGAACGAAAACCGCCCTTTAGCCGAACGTATGCGACCCCATACCCTAAATGAGTATATGGGGCAAAAGCACTTGGTAGGCGAAGGCAGTATATTGCGCAAACTGATTGCATCGGGCACATTACCCTCCATTATCCTATGGGGGCCACCCGGTGTTGGAAAAACAACCCTGGCACAAATTATAGCCAATGAATTGCAACGGGAGTTCTTTCAGTTGAGCGCCATTTCTTCAGGGGTGAAAGATATAAGAGAAGTAATTGAAGGGGCAAAAAACAAAGGCTTATTTACCGGGACACCCATCTTATTTATTGATGAAATTCACCGTTTCAGCAAATCGCAACAAGATGCCTTATTAGGTGCAGTTGAGCGAGGTGATATAACCCTCATTGGCGCTACTACCGAAAACCCTTCTTTTGAAGTTATATCGGCACTACTCTCCCGCAGTCAGGTATATGTGCTGAAACTATTGGAAAAAGAGGACTTATTGGAAATGCTTGACAGGGCAATGAAAGAGGATACTATCCTGAAGACTAAAAAAATAGAGATAAAGGAAACACAAGCCCTGTTAAGACTTTCGGGTGGAGATGCCCGCAAATTGCTTAACCTTTTTGAAGCGGTAGTGATGTCTTCGTCAGATACAGTAGTAACTGTATCTGATGACGCGGTAATTAAAGTAGCCCAGCAGGTAATACCTCTCTATGATAAAAAAGGGGAATTTCATTATGACATTATATCGGCATTTATAAAATCTATTCGCGGTGGAGACCCGAACGCCGCCGTTTATTGGCTCGCACGTATGCTCACAGGCGGCGAGGATATATTATTTATTGCCCGCCGGTTGGTTATCCTTGCATCGGAAGATATTGGTAATGCTAATCCAAATGCCCTACTCATGGCGAATAATTGTTTCCAGGCGGTGAATTCTATCGGTATGCCTGAAGCGCAGATTGTATTGTCGCAAACAGTTATATATCTTGCCTGCTCGTCTAAAAGCAATAGTGCTGTTGCTGCTATTGGAGCAGCTATGAGTTCTGCTTCCAATACTGCCCATTTAGGCGTGCCTTTGCACTTGCGTAATGCCCCAACCAAACTGATGAAAGAACTAGGTTATGGAGAAGATTATAAGTATGCTCATTCCTATGAAGGCAATTTTGTAGTGCAGGATTTTCTGCCGGAAGAATTAAGAGGAACCATGTTTTACGAACCCGGTAAAAATGCCAAAGAGGATGAGTTTAGGAAGTATTTAGAAAAGACTTGGGGGAAGTTTTATAAGTATTAATTATGAAAAAGTGTTTAATTCTTGTACTTCTACTTTTCACCAGTGTATTATCTTATGCACAAAAATTTGATTCCGTAGTTCATTATAAAACAGGAGATTTTGATGCGGCTATTTTTCCTGAACAATATACGAGGGTGCTAGACGAAGATACTACAATAAAAATAAGATTTACACCAAGGATCGATGAAATATTAAGTGCTTATCAAGGCTTGAAAGACACAACAGCAATGTCTAAAAGCTATAAATGGCAATTTTTTGGCTATATTACTAAGAAAAATGAAAAGCTATTATCAATTAACTGTGTTAGTCTGAGTGATGATGAAATAAAGACAAAATGGTTAAATTTAAAATGGGAGATTGTATTTTTAGATGGAGGGTGTATTGAGTGGCATGTGTTATATAATCTTAATACTAATGAAGTTCTTTCTTCTATGTGTAACTATGAGGAATAAGCTACTTGATTTTCTTCGATTCAAAATTGCTATTTAGCCTCCCAAATAAAAAAAAACTTGAGAGAAGCTTTATGTATATTATCCTATGCCATAGCCATCGCAGGCTTAGCCATTTTACGTTCTCCTATTTGTTGTCTCCACATAGCGTAATAAAGTCCCTTTTGTTCCAGTAAATCTTCATGCTTGCCCGATTCTATAATATGTCCTTTTTCCAGCACATATATTTTATCAGCATGCATAATGGTAGAAAGCCTGTGTGCAATCAGTATGGTGATATGGTTCGTATTTTGCGATACGTCCCGTATAGTTTTGCTTATTTCTTCTTCGGTAAGCGAATCAAGGGCAGAGGTGGCTTCATCAAATACCAACAAATTAGGTTTACGAAGCAATGCCCGTGCTATCGAAAGCCTTTGCTTCTCGCCACCCGATACTTTTACGCCGCCTTCGCCAATAACGGTATCAATGCCTTTGTCGGCCCTTGCAAGCAAGTTTTGACAGGCTGCTTTGTTTAAAGCAGCCAAAATTTCTTCGTCTGTTGCATTGGGTGCCACAAACAAGAGGTTTTCTTTAATAGATCCTGAAAACAATTGTGCATCCTGCGTTACAAGCCCTATTTGTTCTCGCAGTTTATCCAGGTTAATATCTTTTCCGCTGATATCATTGTAAAAAATCTCCCCATTTAATGGCGGGTATAATCCTACCAACAGTTTTACCAATGTAGTTTTTCCAGAACCCGACGGCCCAACAAACGCAATTGTTTGACCAAGTTCGGTTTTAAATGAAATATTTTCTACTGCATAGCCCGAAGCAGTCTGGTGTTTAAATGTTACGTTTTCAAACTCAAGCGCACTTATAGTAGCCAGTTTGGCTGGTTTTTCCGGCTTGTGATCCTTAGGCGTATTCATTATTTTTTGAAAATTATCCAGCGATACTTCTGTTTCACGGTATGTATTGATAATGTTGCCCAATTCTTGCAAGGGGCCGAAGATGAAGAACGAATATATCTGCAAGGCAAACATTTGCCCAATAGTAAGCCTGTTGCTGAAAATCAGGAAAATCAACATGAAAAGAATAATATTTTGGAGCAGGTTTACAATAGTTCCCTGCACAAAGCTTATACTGCGCACATAACGCACCTTCTTCAATTCGAGCCCTAATATTTTGATAGTGGTAGAATTGAGCCTGTTTATTTCCTGCTCGGCGAGCCCAAGACTTTTTACCAATTCAATATTACGCAGCGATTCAGTAGTGGAGCCGGCAAGTGAGGTTGTTTCCGATACAATCTTTTTCTGAATCGTTTTAATCTTTTTAGTGAGAAAAGAACTCACAAAACCCAATATAGGGACAATGGAAAAATATACCGGAGCAATCAGCCAGTATATCTTCATGGCATAAACAAACACAAATACCACCCCTACCAACGTGGTAAATAATATGCTTATAAACTGTAATACAAATTTCTGAATATCATCGCGCACTTTCTGTAATATGCCCAATGTTTCGCCACTGCGTTGGTCTTCAAAAACAGCGTATGGCAATTCCAACGAATGCCGAATGCCATCGGTATATATTTGCGCACCTGCTTTTTGGGTTACTACATTGGTAAAATAGTCCTGGAAATTTTTAGCTATGCGCGAAACCATAGCCACACATAAAGATATACCTATCCATGTAAGAACATTATGGTAAAATTGCGAGGAGGTAAAATCACTTTTATGAGTCAAAAAGGTATCTACAATATGCTGAAAAATCATTGGATTAATCAGGGAAAATACCTGGTTAATGGTGGCTAGGCCCAATGCTAAAAGGACCAGCCATTTATATTGCTTAAGGTAAGGGTATAGTAATTTCATAAGAAGTATTTTATTGAAGACGTAAATCTAGGGGAAATACTTTTCCATTAACCGGCTAATAAATCCATTTTTATCATTTATAAACTATTTCTTCTGCTTTCCTTATCTTTGAAAGGTTTTTATTATTACTGACATGAATTACTTCCCTAATATCCTTGGAGTTATAGGCCATACACCCCTGGTAAAAATCAACAAGATTACAGCTGGTATACCGGCACTTGTACTGGCTAAAGTAGAAACCTTTAACCCCGGCAATAGCATAAAAGACCGAATGGCCCTTAAAATGGTTGAAGATGCCGAAAAAAAAGGCCTGCTTAAACCAGGCTATACTATTATTGAAGGAACTTCCGGAAACACAGGCATGGGGTTGGCTATTGTAGCTTCCATTAAGGGATATAAGTGCATATTTACTACTACAGATAAACAATCAAAAGAAAAGTTTGATGCATTGAGGGCATTTGGCGCGGAAGTAATTGTTTGTCCAACGAATGTAGAACCCGAAGACCCTCGCTCCTATTATTCAGTATCAAGCAGGTTAGAAAAAGAAGTACCTCATTCATGGAAGGCAAATCAATATGACAACCTCTCCAATTCGGTTGCCCACTATGAACAAACAGGGCCTGAAATATGGGAACAAACCGAAAGTAAAATTACCCATTTTATTTGTGGTGTAGGCACCGGTGGAACAATCTGCGGAGTAGGAAAATTCCTGAAAGAAAAAAATCCTAACATCAACATAATAGGTATTGATACGTACGGTTCCGTCTTTAAAAAATATAAAGAAACGGGCATTTTTGATAAAGAAGAAATATACCCCTACATCACAGAAGGAATAGGCGAAGACTTCCTTCCGAAAAATGTGGATTTTAGTATCATCGACCATTTTGAAAAAGTAACCGATAAGGATGCAGCCATTATGACAAGGCGCATAACAAAAGAAGAAGCCATTTTCGCAGGCAACTCATCGGGCGCTGTTATGGCAGGATTGTTACAACTAAAAAACCGGTTTAAAAAGGGAGATGTAGTAGTAGCTATATTCCATGACCATGGCTCGCGTTACATGGGTAAAATGTTTAACGATGAATGGATGAGCGACCGGGGCTTTTTACAGGAATCGGAAATTACAGCCATCCAATTAATAGAAAGGCATAAGCACCATCGCCTGGTAACCGTAAAAAATTCGGACAGCATTCACAATGTGGTTGGAGTGATGAAGAAATACCATATTTCGCAAGTACCGGTTATAAATGAAAATGCAGAAATAATAGGTTCACTTAACGATACCGAGGTATTTATGAAATTGGCAGATAATCCGAATATAGGGGCTGAAAAAGTATCGCAAATTATTCAACCTTCGTTTCCACTTGTCGAAGCCAATGCCACTGTCAAAGAGGTTTCAAGGCTTATTACATCCGAAAACAGGGCTGTATTGGTGAAAGATATGATGGGCGAATCTCATATCATTACGCGGCAAGATATTATTGAAGCATTTTGTTAGTTATAAGGTTTCTAAAGTTGAAAGTCAAGAACTTTATGAACCTTGAAAAACTTATAACTTTATGAACTTCACAGACCAGATTGGACACACGATTGAGATAGATTCTCCTCCCCACCGAATCATTTCTCTTGTACCCTCCCAAACAGAATTACTATCATACTTCGGATTAACAGAGGAAGTAGTGGGCATTACCAAATTTTGCATTCATCCCGACGAGTGGTTCCGAACTAAAACACGTGTAGGTGGTACTAAGAATGTTGATTTCAATAAAATTGAACAGCTTAAACCCGACTTAATCATATGTAATAAAGAAGAGAACAGGGAAAGTGATGTAAAAGCTCTCATGGAGAAATACCCTGTATGGACAAGCGATATACACAACCTGGAAGACGCTCTTTCGATGATAAATTCTCTTGGAGAAATTACATTAAAGGATAGTGAAAGTGAACAATTAACCGCACAGATTAAAAGAAACTTCGAAGAATTGCGTCACTATAAAAAAGAAGCATTGAAGGTATTGTACCTGATATGGAAAGAACCCTATATGGCCGCGGGAAAAGATACATTTATCGATTATATGCTTACACAATGTGGTTTTACCAATGTTTGCAAGCCATCTGAGGACAGATATCCCCAATTAACGGCAGAGCAGATAAGGAGCTTGCAGCCGCAGGTTATTTTACTCTCCTCCGAACCTTATCCCTTCAAGGAAAAACACTTAGCTGAGTTCAATTCATACTATCCCGGCATTTTATCCGTTCTTATTGACGGAGAATATTTTTCATGGTACGGGTCTCGTTTATTAAACGCTCCCAAATATTTAATGTCCGTCATCAAAAAACTGTATTAAAGTGTAGTTTTGTAAAACCAAACATACCATACCGCAAGCATTTATGCGAATGAGGTCTATTCTTGTTTTTGTATTACTTTTTATTAGGTTTTCCCCTCTCTATTCTCAAAAAGTAGGATTAGTATTAAGTGGTGGTGGAGCAAGCGGAATTGCCCACATTGGTGTAATTAAGGCCTTAGAGGAGAACCATATTCCGATTGATTACATTACAGGCACGTCTATGGGGGCATTTATTGGGGCCATGTATGCCGCAGGATATACTCCCGAACAAATGGAAGAGTTGGTTCTTTCCCATCATTTTCAGGATATTGCCAAAGGAGTTATTGATAATAAGTTTATCTATTATTTTAAACAAAAACCTGTCGATGCCTCGTGGATCTCATTTCGTTTCTCACTCGACACAAGCTTGATTACCAGTATCCCTACCCACCTTATTTCCCCTATACCTGTCGATTTTGAAGTATTACGGTATTTTACAGAAGCATCTTCTGCTTCAGGAAATAATTTCGATAGCCTCTTTATTCCTTTCCGCTGTGTGGCTGCCGACATTATAAATAAAAAGCCTTATATCTTTAAAAAGGGAAATTTAGGCGAAGCCATCCGTGCATCAATCTCCTATCCCTTCTTTCTTAAGCCAGTTATAGTTGATGGGAAAATGCTTTTCGACGGAGGACTTTACAATAACTTCCCCCTGGATATTATGAAAGATTCATTCCATCCCGACATTACTATCGGTAGTAATGTGTCAGGAAACATTCCGCCTCCCACGGAAGACAATATTATTTCCGAGATAAAAACAATGTTGATAACAAGAACCAATTACCAGTTAGATACATCCACGCAAGGAACAATAATTGTACCTGACGTGGAAGCAGGAGTGCTCTCCACCGATCATCCTAAAGCACTTATTGATAGCGGCTACGCAGCTGCCATACGAAATATGCCGGCACTTTTAAAAATGATTCGAAGAAGAAGTGATTCAACAACATTGGCCCGAAGGAGAAGAGCATTCATTCATAAAGAACATCCGCTAATTATTAAAAATGTTGCTATTTGCGGCCTTACCAAACCGCAAAGCCGTTATATAAAGAGCATTTTAAAAGGCAGGTATGATACGCTGGGTGTTAAAAAATTGGAAACCAACTATTACAGAATTGCAACCGATGAAAATATTCACAGTATGATTCCTTTAGCCCGTTATAATGATTCATCGGGTTATTATAGCCTTGATTTGATGATGAGAAAAGAAAAACAATTTTCTGTAAGCTTTGGAGGCGATTTTTCCACACGGCCCATAAGTGAGGGGTTCTTTGGTTTAGAATGGACTCCTTTTGGAAGAGAAGAAGCCATCTTCCAGGCAAATTCTTACTTTGGAAAATTATACACTTCTTTTTTAGGGTCAGGAAAAGTTTACTTTTCTTCCCCTTTCCCGTTCTATGTTCAGTCGGGTTTTACCTATAACAGCTATGATTATTTTACCAGCAGTACTGATTTCTATGTAAATGTTGAACCGCCTTACCTGATAACTTACGAATCGTTCGGGAAGCTGGCGGCAGGAGTACCGCTCGGAAATAAAACTAAATTGGAAATAGGTGGAGACCTCATAAGCATAAATAATGACTATTACGAAAATCCGAAGGATAATACGCTCAATTCTACTGCGGATCAAACTGCTTTTAATGCCAATTCTATCTATTTCCATTATGAAATGAACTCATTGAATGCAAAGGAATACGCTAATTCAGGTCATCGGATTATGTTCCAGGCTCAATTTGTTGACGGGCGCGAAAACTTTTTTCCGGGTAATTTTGATACGTTGGCTCACAAATCACTGGGTGAACTGCGGTATTGGGAACAACTCAAAATTGTACTCGAAAACTATTACCTCGGGAAAGGCTTGATACGCTTTGGCACATATGTTGAAGGCGTCTATTCAAACCAGGTTCCGTTTACCAATTATTGGGCAACCATTCTTATAGCGCCTGCTTTTCAACCCACCCCTGAAAGTATGACCTTGTTTTTACCCAATTACAGGGCATTTAATTATATAGCCGGAGGACCAAGACTCATAACGAGCTTTAAATCTATTTTCGATTTCAGACTCGAAGGCTACGTATTTATCCCTTACCAGGCCATTTCGCAAACTCAAAAATATACGGCCAGTTTAACCGGACCCTTTGCCGTAAAACAATATATAGCTACTGCGGCCCTTGTATACCACTCGCCCATCGGACCTATGAGTGTTAGTTTAAATTATTTAGACAATAGCAACAATCCTACAAACACAGTGGGTGCATTGAGTGTATTCTTCCATGTAGGATTCATCATCTTTAACGAAAAATCAATAAACAACTAATTAATAAAAGATACACGGGTAAAAATTGACGCCTTGTATTTTCCGTTATTCTCCTTACTTAGTTATCTTTGAAAAAAATTAAGCTATACGATATGTTACAATCCATGACGGGCTATGGAAGTGCATCGGCACACTTAGATGGAAAAAAAATAGATATTGAGATTCGCTCATTAAACAGCAAGCAGCAGGATATAAATCTTCGCATGCCTTTTATCTATAACAAAGCCGAAGCAGATATCCGCTCTATTCTAGCCGAAATGCTCGACAGAGGTAAGATAGACATTTCAGTAAATATTTCAGCGGGAAAAGGAGGAAGCACAGCCAGTTTTAATAAAGAGCTTGCCCGTCGTTACTATAATGAAATGAAAACATTTGCAAAAGAAATAGATGAAAAAAATGTTGACTATATGTCCCTGCTTGTGCGTATTCCCGACTTATTTAAAACAGAGGAAACCATAAAAAAAAGCGAAATAGATACTATTGTTTCACTGGTACGCAAAGCGGCGCAATCTGTATCTAAATTCAGGCAGGCAGAAGGCAAGGAGCTTGCAAAAGATATATTATCAAACCTTTCCTTTATTGAAAAACAATCAACTATAATTGAAAAATTAGATACCGAAAGAATACCTAAGCTGAAAGAAAAAATCAGAGCGAAAATTAATGAAGGTACCAACGGCAAAATGGATATGAACCGGTTTGAGCAGGAAATAATATATTACATTGAAAAATTTGACATCAACGAGGAAAAAGCCCGTTTAAAAACACATTGCGCTTATTTCAGACAAAACCTGAATGAAGAAAAAGGAGGCCGGAAACTGGGTTTTATTACACAGGAAATTGGCAGGGAAATAAACACCATTGGTTCCAAGGCGAACGATTCGGGTATACAAAAACTTGTGGTGGAGATGAAAGACCGGCTTGAAAAAATAAAAGAGCAGCTTTTGAACGTACTATAAACAATCTAATGGAAGGGAAGTTAGTAATTGTTGCAGGGCCTTCAGGTTCAGGAAAAACAACTATTGTAAGGCATTTGTTGGGAGTGTATCCCCGGCTTGCTTTTTCCATTTCAGCCTGCAGCAGGCAAAAGCGCATGGGTGAAATGGATGGCGAAGACTATTATTTTCTTTCCGCAGAAAAATTTAAAGAAAAAATTGAGAAAGGTGAGTTCCTTGAATGGGAAGAAGTGTATCCCGGTAGCTACTATGGTACCCTTCGTACAGAAGTTGAACGCTTGTGGAATGCAGAAAGAGACGTAATTTTTGATATTGACGTGAAAGGAGCCATGAACCTAAAAAAACACTATCCTGAAAATTCAATAGCCATTTTTATCCAACCTCCCTCACTTGAAACCCTGGAAGAACGGTTAAAAAACCGCAAAACAGAAACTCCTGAATTTTTTGAACAACGCATTAAAAAAGCGACTGAAGAGCTATCCTATGCCCCACAATTCGATAAAATTATTCAAAACAGCGATTTACACATAGCTTTTGCCGAAGCCGATAAATTGGTAGGTGCATTTTTATAAGCAACCCCAATTTACAAGCGTATCTTCTCGTTTATTTTAGTTTTCTATCTTTGTCATCCTATAAAACAGGCGTAAATGAAGAATGTAGTTTTCCGCGAAGCACTGAAAGAGGCTTTGGTTGAAGAAATGAGAAGAGACGAAAACGTTTTCCTGATGGGAGAAGAAGTAGCCCAGTACAATGGAGCCTATAAAGTTAGCCAGGGCTTGTTGGATGAATTTGGCCCCCGCAGGGTGATAGATACCCCTATTGCTGAGCTTGGATTTACAGGCATCGGCATTGGAGCTGCCATGAATGGCTTACGTCCCATAATTGAATTCATGACCTTCAATTTTTCATTGGTTGCTATAGACCAAGTAGTGAATTCGGCTTCCAAAATGCTTGAAATGTCAGGCGGACAAATAAATGTACCTATTGTATTTAGAGGCCCTACAGCATCGGCCGGTATGTTGGCGGCACAACACTCTAATGCTTTTGATAACTGGTATGCTAACTGCGCCGGATTGAAAGTAATTGTACCATCAAACCCGATGGATGCAAAAGGATTGCTTAAATCTGCCATACGGGACAATGACCCGGTTATCTTTATGGAATCAGAACAGATGTACGGAGACAAAGGCGATATACCGGAAGGTGAATATCTTATTCCAATTGGGGTAGCCGACATTAAAAAAGAAGGAAAGGATGTTACTATTGTATCCTTTGGAAAAATAATGAAAGTGGCTTTGGCTGCCGCACAAGAGCTGGAAAAAGAAGGCATATCTGCCGAAGTAATTGACCTTAGAACCATTCGTCCCATAGATTATACAACTGTTATCAACTCGGTAAAAAAGACTAACCGCTTAGTAATAGTGGAAGAAGCATGGCCTTTAGGCTCCATTGCTACCGAGGTAGCGTTTAAAGTACAAAAAGATGCATTTGATTACTTGGATGCCCCGGTACTCCGTGTAGTATCTGCTGATGTTCCACTCCCCTATGCTCCTAACCTCATTGAACTAGCATTACCTAATGTAGGCAAGGTGGTAAAGGCGGTGAAGGGTGTGATGTATAAGGGCTAGTTTTTCTTCCGCATCTTAAAAAGCCAACAAGATATACCGATACATACCAATCCTAAAGTTATTGCTACTGGACCGCCCATAGTAACTGACCCAGAACCAAATCTATTAAATGCATAACTTGAAGAAACACTGTTGGTAACGATCAAATACACACCAATTAAGCAGACTATTATTCCAATTATCAAAATAGCATAAATTGCCTGTGACATCATTGGAGATACATATCCTTTCAAATCATCTTTCTCAACATGCTTCTTTTTGCGTGTATCTTTTTTAGAATTCATTAGTGACTTTTACTCCTAATAAGTGATTAGTCGTACAATTCAAACTTGATGGCCTTCTTATCGTAGCCCATATCCTGCAGGTTTTGTATAGCTTCTTTTATCATCACCTTCCAACCACATAAATAGAAGCTAGCAGGACGTTTATCCGCATAGAGTTCCTGGTAGACTTGATGCACATAGCCTTTTTTAGCAATGCTTGGGTTTTCTTCCCTCGATAAGACGGTAGTATACGTAAAGCCCGGCATGGTCTGGCTTAATTGTTCCATCTCTTGCATATAAAGAACATCCTTTTCGTAGCGTGTACCGAAAATAAGATTGATATTTCCATGAGGAGTATTCTTATGAATTAAATCAAGCAGAAATGAACGGAACGGCGCAATTCCCGTGCCAGTGCATACGAGACAAATATCAGCATCCAATGCAACAGGAGGCTTCATAAACTTACCTGCCGGTTGTGATAAAGGTAATGTTGATCCAACTTTTATTTCGTCAAATAAATAAGGTGTACCCAAACCTTGTTCGTTGAGAGAAATTACAAGCTCAAGAATGTTATTTCCTTCTGGCGCTGATGCAATGGAATAAGAACGGGTTTTTATTTTTGAATCAATGGGTAAATCCAACTGAACAAATTGTCCAGGTGCAAAATTGAAACTCTCCATTTCGGGAATGCGAAAGAAGAACCGTTTAACTAATGGAGTTACATCAATGATGTCTATTACTTCGGAATTATAAAATGTGTATGGCACGAGTTTAAGGTATGAATTATGAGTTATAAGTTATTATTTACATTTTCTTTAAAGTTCTATCTACTACGCTGAGCATCTTGTCATCAAAATCAAGGTGTGTAACTATCCGCAACGCATTATTGCCAATAGAGGAAACGAGGATATTATTCTTTTTCAATTCCCCGGTAAATTTCTCTGAAGACATAGTTTTATCTAGCGAGAAGATAATGATATTGGTTTCTACGGGAAGCATATTCATTACATAGCTTTTATTAGCTAATATCTTAGCAATATGCTTTGCCCGTTGATGATCTTCCTTTAATCTTTTAATATTGTTATCGAGCGCATAGATGCCTGCAGCAGCCAAATAGCCACCCTGGCGCATACCTCCGCCGAATAATTTTCTTACTCTTCTTGCTTTGGCTATAAATTCGCTGCTTCCCAATAACACCGAACCAACTGGCGCACCAAGTCCTTTCGATAAGCATATAGAAATAGAATCGCATACTTTGCCATATTCTTTTGGGCTTTCGCCTGTCTCGGCAAGTGCATTAAAAATACGGGCACCATCCATGTGCAAAGCCAGTTTATTTTTTTTACATACTTGAGAAATTTCTTTTACGTTTTTGATCTTATAATAAGCTCCTCCTCCCCTATTACTTGTATTTTCAACTGTTACGAGAGATGTGTGGGGAAGCCAATCAGCATAAGGGTGCAATGCTTGTTCCAACTGCTTGGCGGTAAACCTGCCATTATCGCCAGGTATCAATTTTGTCTGAACTCCGGAGTTAAACGCGATTCCCCCTCCTTCGTAATTATATACATGGGCGGTCACATCGCATAACAATTCATCGCCTGGTTGGGTATGAACCTTAATGGCCGTTTGATTGGTCATTGTTCCAGAAGGGCAATAAATACCGGCCTCTTTACCAAACATAGCAGCAGCCTTCTTTTCCAACTCATTGATAGATGGATCTTCCTTGAAAACATCATCCCCCACCTTGGCATTAAACATAAATTTTAACATGCCGGGAGTAGGACGTGTAACCGTATCGCTTCTGAGGTCTATTAGCATAGCATTCATTTTTTAGTGATGCAAAGTTAGGGTTTTCGGTATGGGATACAAACGGTAAGCAAATTCCTCTATTTTTGCGGCACCTAACATAAAATGGCGGAAAACACAACATCATTCTCCGAAAACAATTCTTTGCTTTCAAAGATTGTATTTATTACCGCTGCCGTCCTTTGTCTTACCCCCTTATTAAGCCCACCCACTGCTTTGTTATTAGGGTTAATATTAGCCCAAACTACAGGGCATCCGTTCAGGCAATATAATCACCGGGCTACCCAAATTTTGTTGCAAGTATCTGTAGTGGGATTAGGTTTTGGTATGAATTGCATTACGGCCCTTCACGCCGGCAAAGAAGGCGTACTATTTTCAGCAATATCTATATGTACAACCTTATTGTTAGGATATGGGTTAGGCAGGATATTTAAGATCGATCCTAAAACATCGCATCTCATTTCATCGGGTACTGCTATTTGCGGAGGTAGCGCCATCGCAGCCGTTGCAAAGGTTTTAAATACAGAAGAAAAACAAACCTCGGTAGCGCTGGGTACCGTTTTTATATTAAACTCAATAGCGCTATTTATATTTCCACCTATAGGCCATGCGCTTCACTTGAGCCAGCACCAATTTGGAATATGGGCCGCTATAGCCATACACGATACCAGTTCGGTTGTGGGTGCAGGAAGCAGATATGGTACAGAGGCCTTACAAATAGCCACAACAGTAAAGTTAGTACGTGCTTTATGGATTGTACCGCTGGCTGTCGCCACAGCAATATTATTCAAACAAGGAGGGAAGAAAATAAAAATACCCTACTTCATCCTTTTCTTTGTCATTGCTATGATTATCGGAACCTATCTACCTCCTTATGTTCCCTACTTATCTGTTATCATTCCATATCTCACCATGGCTGCCAAAACGGGGCTTACATTAACACTCTTTTTAATTGGTGCAGGATCCTCCTATAAGATGCTTAAATCGGTAGGCTACAAACCCTTGCTACAAGGTGTAATCCTCTGGATTTTTATCAGCACCACTGCTCTTTGGGCGGTGGAAAGTATCTTGAAGTAAATCAAACTGACAAATAAGTCTCTACTACCGGATTGGAAGAGCTAAAAGCATCTGGTGGATATATATCAAAATCAGCAAGATATTTTCTCTTTATATCAGTCTCCCAAATTTGTTTCCATGTATTAACTACAGCGCCGGGTAATTCGCCTAGCGATTTATATATCCTGTAGGTGGAAGCGGGAATAGTTTTAGCAATTAATCCTTCGGGAATGTCCTTAACCGAACTCACTTCAAAACCAAGAATAGTCGTGTATTCACCCATAAAATCACTTTCATACTCTGTATAGATGCAATACAGGTTGTCGCTGATTTTATTCGATATTTTTTGAGCAATATTTTCGCCCATAAACCGTCCCCAGAGTTCACCTATATCTTTCTGCGATTGACCATTCTTATTCGTAGTCCGGATAGAAATTCCTGCTATCAGGAATTCACCAAGGCTCCTGTTTTCAAATGTCATATCCTATTTGAGAAGCGTTACATTACCTATATAAGTATGGTTATTACCTTCTGAGTCGGTCACGGTTATTTTGTAAACGTAAGTATCTTCCTGCACAGGAGTTCCTCCACCCACGGTTCCATTCCAGCCTTGTTTTATATCCGTAGTATGATACAATTGCATGCCCCAACGGTCGAAAATATACATCTCGAAATTCTTGATATATTGTCCCACCGGAACAAATACATCGTTCACCCGGTCACTGTTCGGGGTAAAGGCCGATGGAATATAAAGTGAATAATTAGGTTCCATGATAAAACAATCGGTTACCGTATCCGAACATCCATGTTCGTCCATAGCTATCATAGTTACACAATACCTG
>Ga0134125_10001438_pt1 | contig 29261 bp, 25 predicted proteins | sample KB31751_FD_96464 | JGI IMG/M metagenome (GOLD analysis project Ga0134125, IMG submission 96464) | Terrestrial soil microbial communities with excess Nitrogen fertilizer from Kellogg Biological Station, Michigan, USA - KB3-175-1 | ecosystem: Environmental > Terrestrial > Soil > Unclassified ... | reverse complement strand
GTGATTTCCGGGTTGATCAATACGTGGAGCGCATTGGCCTCTTCGGAGACGTCGATGACGACGACACGTTCATGCACGTCGACCTGCGTCGCGGCCAGCCCCACCCCCGGGGCGGCATACATGGTCTCGGCCATGTCGCGAACGAGCTGGCGGATGCGATCGTCTACCTGACCGACCGGCGCGGCGATCTTATGAAGCCGTGCGTCCGGATATTTGAGAATGGGAAGCAAAGCCATGCGAAAGCCCAATTCAGTGAACCCTAAAGCTCTATGATAAAACAAGTTTGTGCCGATATTGCCCCGTTTCACCGACCGGCGACTGTGCCCCGTGGCACACTAATGCCATGGCCCTGACCCCTGACTTCCCCGAACAGCGCGCCTGGATCCGGCTGAACCTGGAACCCCGCCTGAAATCCGAGCACTTGCAACTCCTGCTGTCGGCATTCGGCATGCCTCAAAACATCTGTGCCGCCTCTACGGGCAGCCTCGCGCGGTATCTGACACCCGTACTGGCCGCGCGCCTGAGCCGCCCGCCTGACGAGGACCAGCAGGCCGCCATCGAGCGCACCCTGGACTGGCTGCAGGTCCCCGGGCACGCCCTGCTGACGCTGGCCGACCGGGACTCCTACCCCGCAACGCTGCTGGACCTGGCGGGCGACGCGCCCCCCGTGCTTTTTGCGCATGGCAACCTGGACCTTCTGCGGCGCCCCGCCATCGCCATCGTTGGGGCCCGCAGCGCCACGCACAGCGGCATCGACAATGCCCAGGACTTCGCGCAATACCTGGCGGAGCAGGGCTGGTGCATCCTCAGCGGCCTGGCCAGCGGCATCGACGCAGCGGCCCACCAAGGCGCGCTGCAGGCGGGTCCAAGCGGCGGTGGGACCATCGCCGTCCTGGGCACCGGCATCGATCGCGTCTACCCGATCTCCAACCGGGATCTGGCTCACCAGATCGCGGCAGGCGGTTTGCTGATCTCCGAGTTTCCGCTCGGCACCAAGGGGCTGCCATTGAACTTTCCCCGCCGCAACCGCCTGGTCGCCGCTCTGTCCCGCGGCGTGCTGGTGGTCGAAGCGGCCGAGCGCAGCGGCTCGCTGATCACCGCGCGTCTGGCCGGCAATCTGGGACGCGAGGTCTTCGCCATCCCGGGATCCATCCATTCGCCGCTGTCCCGCGGCTGCCACGCCCTCATCCGCCAGGGGGCGAAGCTGGTGGAATCGGGCCGGGACATTCTCGAAGAACTGCAACAGGGCACCCTGCCGGCCGTGCCGCCCCGGTCCGCGGTGGCCATGACGCCGCCGGACGGCCTGCCGGCAGAGGCCTTCGAGAAGCTTCTCGATGCCCTGGGCCACGACCCGAAGGGAGTGGATGCGCTGCAAAGCCGGACTGGCTGGGCAACCCCCGATCTGCTGAACAACCTGACCCTGATGGAACTGGCCGGCCAGATCGTGTGCCAGGCGGACGGGCGCTACCTGCGCCGGCGCTGACCGGAGCCTTGTAGCCGTGGATCGCCGGGAGCCGGTCCGTCCGGACGTATTGGCCGGACCCATGCGTTATGATGAACGGGACGCCCCGACGCTATCCGGAAGCTCCAGGGTCGTCTCCCCAGTCTCTCCAATTTCTAGGCATGATTCCCCATGGCTGAGCGCGTCAAAATCGTCGAGGTCGGGCCACGCGACGGCCTGCAGAATGAAAAACAATTTGTCGAAACCGCCATCAAGGTCGAACTGGTGGACCGGCTGTCATCGGCTGGCTTCGCCAACATTGAAGCCGCTGCGTTCGTGTCGCCGAAGTGGGTCCCTCAAATGGCCGACGGCCCTGAGGTCATGGCCGCCATCGAACGCCGCCCGGGGACTGTCTATTCGGCTTTGGTCCCGAACCTGCGGGGATTCGAAGCTGCGTTGGCGGCAGGCGTTGACGAAGTCGTGATTTTCGGCGCCGCCAGCGAGGCTTTCTCCCAACGCAACATCAACTGTTCGATCGCCGAATCGATCGAGCGCTTCGAACCCGTCGCGGCCGCTGCCAAGCAGGCCGGGTTGCGGCTGCGCGGCAGTATCAGTTGCTCGCTGGGCTGCCCCTACCAGGGGGAAGTGCCCGTCTCTGCCGTGGTGTCTGTCGCCGAACGGTTCCTGAAGCTGGGTTGCGACGAAATCGACGTCGCTGACACCATTGGGGTCGGGACGGCGGCGCGCGTCAAGCGCGTGATGCAGGCCGTGGGCCAGGTTGCGGATCTGCAAACCCAGGTCTCCGGGCACTTCCACGACACCTACGGGCAGGCGCTGGCCAACATACTGGCCAGCCTCGACTGCGGGGTGCGCATCTTCCATAGCTCGGTCGCGGGCCTGGGCGGATGCCCGTACGCCAAGGGCGCCACCGGCAACGTCGCCACCGAAGACGTACTGTATCTGCTCAAGGGCCAGGGGCTGGAGACGGGCGTGGATCTCGACGCCGTGGTGGACATCGGCCAATGGATCTCGCAACAGACCGGCCGGGCCACTTCGAGCCGGGCCGGACGCGCGCTGGCCCTGAAAAAACAGGGCTGAAGTCTCGTCCGCCGTGCGGCAACACCGACGTGGCAGACAGGTGGGGCCGACAGAGGCCGGACGGCCGCAACGGGCGTGGCATCAGTGGATCGGCAGCGGATACATCAGTCCACCTTTGGTCCATAGGGCGTTGAGCCCGCGTTGAATCTTCAGCGGACTGCCCATGCCGACGTTGCGATCGAAGGATTCGCCGTAGTTGCCGACCTGTTTGACAATGCGGTAGGCCCATTGCTCATCCAGCCCCAGATTCTTGCCGGCGCTCCCCGTCACGCCCAGCAGCCGTTGGACATTCGGATTGGGACTCTTCAACTGGGCGTCCACATTGGCGGTGGTCACGCCCAATTCGTCGGCATTGATCATGGCCTGGAAGGACCACTTCACGATGTTGAGCCAGGCGTCATCGCCCTGTCGTACAAACGGTCCCAGCGGCTCCTTGGAAATGATCTCGGGCAGGATCACGTAGTCTTCCGGCTGAGTCAACTTGGAAATGCGGATCGAAGCCAGGCCCGATGCATCCGTCGTGAACACATCGCAGCGACCGGCCGCGTAGGCGTTCACGACCTCATTGAACTGCTCGATGACCACCGGTTTGTACTGCACGCCATTGGCGCGTGCCCAGTCCGCCATGTTCTGCTCGTTCGACGTGCCGGTCTGCATGCAGACCGTCGCGCCGTTGAGTTGCTTGGCCGACGTGATGCCCAGCGACTTGGACACCAGAAATCCCTGGCCGTCATAAAAATTGATGGCGGCATGGATGGCGCCCAGCGACGTGTCGCGGGACTCCGTCACGGTGGTGTTGCGCGCCAGCAGATCGATTTCACCCGACTGCAGCGCGGTAAAGCGCTGCTGCGCACTCAGCGGCACGATCTTCACTTTGGAGGCGTCCCCCAGCGCGGCCGCCGCCACCGCCCGGCACATATCCACATCCAGGCCTTTCCACTCGCCCTTGGCATCCGGCGCCGAGAAACCGGCAAAGCCGGTCGTCACGCCGCAGCGTACCGCGCCCTGCTGCTTGACCAGGGCCAGGGTGTCGGCCCGAGCGGCCGGAACGCCGGCCGCGAGCGCCACCGCCAGGGTGGCTGCCGTTGTGAGTCCACGCATGATAGGTCTCCCCGAGTACATGTCGATGCACAAGCAAAAATAGTACGCCCGGGCGCCCGGCCATGTGCATCCCCCGGGACCATAAGCTCATGACCGGCAAGGCGGGATGGCCGAAAGGGCCCCCTCACTGGTACGTCCGCAGGTCCTCGATGACCTTGCCATCATTGGGCAGGCTGCCCGGCGGCACGGCCTCTACCGTGGCGCGCAGTTTGGTCTGGTCCCGGACGGTGCCGGCCACGGCAGAGGTATCCAGTGAAGGCTCCGCCTCGACCCGCAAGGTCATGACGTCGTGGCCGGCCTCGCCCGAGACGACGAGGCGGGCGCGATGGATGTCCGGATGCTGCGTGAGCACCCGGGCAATCTGTTCCGGATGCACGAACATCCCGCGCACCTTGGTGGCCTGATCCGCCCGCCCCATCCACCCGCGGATGCGCAGATTCGTGCGGCCGCATGGCGACTGGCCCGGCATCACGGCCGACAGATCTCCTGTACCGAACCGCAGCAACGGATAATCGGGATTCAGCGTGGTCACCACGACCTCGCCGACTTCGCCTGGGGGCACGGGCTGGCTGGTGCCCGGACGCACGATCTCCAGGATCTTGTCCTCGTTGACCACCAGGCCGCAACGGCCTTCCGTTTCAAAGGCCACCATTCCGAGGTCCGCGCTGCCGTACGCCTGGAATCCCTGGATGCCCCTGGCGTGAAACCAGCTCTGCAGCGAGGGCGGATAGGCTTCGCCCGAAAACAGCGCCCGCGTCAGCGCGGGCAGCGCCACGCCGATCTCGTCCGCGCGCTCCAGGATGATGCGCAGGAAACTGGGCGTTCCCGCATAGCACTGGGGCCTCAGGTCCGCCATGACGCGGACCTGTTGCTCGGTCTGCCCGACCCCGCCCGGAAACACCGTGCACCCCAGCGCATGGGCGGCGGTTTCCATCATCGATCCCGCTGGGGTGAAGTGGTAGGAAAAGCAGTTATGGACCAGCATGCCGGGCCGCACGCCTGCCGCATACAGCGCCCGGGCGAAGCCCCAGTAGTCGGGGCGGGCGCTTTCGGGCTCGTAGATCGGCCCGGGCGAAGCAAACACGCGCTGGGCAGTCCCCCACCCGACGGTGGAAAAACCGCCGAAGACGCGCTGCCGCTCGGATTCCGGGGAGCCATCCGAGGCGCCGATGCGCGCGGCATGCTGGTTCTGGAGGAGTTCGCCCTTGCGCAGCACCGGGACCTGCGCGAGGGCCTCGCGCGAGGTCAGCCCCGCCACGTCGACCTCCGCCAACTGCCGGGCGATTGCCGGGGCCTTGTCCCGGGCGGCCGCCAGTGCCGCGGGCAAGCGCCGGAACAGATCGGATTCCCGCTGATCAGCGGGCTGGGTTTCGCGTGTATCGAAATAGGCCTGCATGGTGTTTCATTCCCGGGTTCAAGCGAGCCAGCGCTTGCGGCGGCGATAGAACTTGGTGTCCCGGAAACTGGTGCGCCCGGCTCCCGACACCCCCAGATAGAATTCCTTGACGTCCTCGTTCTGCACGAGGCTCCGCGCGGCGCCATCCATCATGACCCGGCCGTTTTCCAGGATGTAGCCATAATCGGCATAGCGCAGCGCCACATTGGTGTTCTGCTCGGCCAACAGAAAGCTCACGCCTTCGCGCTGATTCAGGTCGCGGACGATCTCGAAAATTTCCTCGACGATCTGGGGCGCCAGCCCCATGGACGGCTCATCCAGCAGAATCATGCGCGGATCGGCCATGAGCGCCCGTCCGATGGCGGCCATCTGCTGCTCGCCGCCCGACGTATATCCCGCCTGGGTCCCGCGACGCTGTTTCAGGCGCGGAAAATATTTGTAGACGCGCTCCAGCGCCGCATCCAGTTCGGCACGCGACAGTCGTCGCGTGTAGGCGCCCGTCAGCAAATTTTCTTCGATGCTCAGGTGCGCGAAGCAGTGCCGGCCTTCCATGACCTGGACCACGCCGCGCTGGACGAGGTCGGCAGGCGACAACGCCTCGATCCGCTCTCCGCGATAATCGATGCTGCCCTTCGTGACCACGCCGCGCTCGCCCCTGAGCAGGTTCGAGATGGCGCGCAACGTCGTCGTCTTGCCGGCGCCATTGGCTCCAAGCAGCGCCACGATGCGGCCCTCGGGCACCGTGAGCGACACCCCCTTGAGCACCAGGATCACGTGGTTGTAGATCACCTCGATGCCATTGACGTTCAGCAACACATTGGCGTCCGCGGCCTGAGTGCCATTCATGACTTCATCTCCGTGAATGTCGTGCCCCGCTCGCCCGGCCCCGGGAATGCCGGTCCGCCGGACGGGGCACCGGGGCCGGACACACCGGCCCCGGTTGGATCAGCCTTCGGCCGCGCAATCGCGCGTGGAAAGCTTCTTCTCGGCGGCATACTTGTCGCCCAGCGACTTCACCAACGGCTGCACGTACTTGGGGTTGGACTGGTACCAGTCCGACACCACCTTGAACTTCTTGCCGTCCCACTCGATGATGCGGGCCCAATCCGTCCCCATGTGATTCTCGCAGGACGTCTTGACCGGCCGCATGAGCTTGGCAAAGCCCAGCTTCTCCAGACGGGCCTCATCGAGGTTCAGATGTTCGTATCCCCAGCGCACCTGTTCGGGAGTCATGTGCTTGCCCTTGCCGTATTTTTCCTGCGCCGTACGGATGGCCTCGACCTGCAACATCGAAATCATCATGCCGCGCGTATAGGCCAGCGACCCGAAGGACTTGCCGTCCTTGTCGGACCCCTGCCCCTTGTCGTAGACGTATTTCTTCATGTCTTCGTGCACGCGCCCATGCTCGGCGCTGTTCTGGATGGTGATGCCGTGATAGCCCTTGGCCGCCGCCCCCAGGTCTTGCACGTCGGTCTCCGAACTGGCCCACCAGATGCCATACATCTTGTCGCGCGGATAGCCCACGCCCTGAGCTTCGCGAATGGCCGTGGGCGTCATGATTCCGGCGCTCCAGAGCAGCACGAAATCCGGACGGTTCTTGCGTATCTGCAGCCACGTAGCCTTTTGTTCCACACCGGGCGCCGCGACCGGATAGAGCTGCAGGTCGAAGCCATTGGCCTTGGCACGCTCCTGCAACAGCGGGATGGGTTCCTTGCCGAAAGGCGAATCGTGATAGACGAGCGCAATCTTCTTGCCCTTCAGCTTGTCCTCGCCGCCCACACGCTTGGCAATGTCCTGGATCATCACGTCGGCGGCTGTCCAGTAGGTCCCGAGCAGCGGGAAGTTCCATTTGAATACCCGGCCATCGGCGGACTGCGACAGCCCATAGCCCACGGTCACCACCGGACGCCCATCGACCATGGCGCGATCCGTGACCGCGAACGTGATGCCGGTGGACTGGGTGTCAAAGCCGGTGGCGCCTCCCATTTTGTCCTTCAGCCGTTCGTAGCATTCCACGCCCTTGTCCGTGGAATAGGCCGTCTCGCATTCCTCGTACGTGATCTTGACGCCATTGACACCGCCATCACGTGCGTTGACCAGCTTGAGGTAATCCAGCTTGCCATCGGCCCAGGGAATCCCCAGCGGCGCAAAAGATCCTGTCCGGTACACCAGCAATGGAATGAAGTCCTCTTCGGCAGCCTGGGCGGCGCCTGCCGCGCCCACCAGGCCGGCAACGGCCAGTACGACGGCTGCGGTTCGAGTCAGTGCGTGCTTCATCTGTAGCTCCTCCTGGTGCTTGCGGCACCGTTAAAAAATCAATGCGGAAATGGCCAGATCCGGAGTTTTTCCTTGGCGATGCTCCAGAGCCGGGCAAGGCCATGCGGTTCGGCGATCAGAAAGAACACGATCAAAAAACCAAAGATCATGTGGTCGATGTGGGACGCCAGGTCAACCGGCAATTCCAATCCCAGCAGTTGCGGCACATTGGTCAGCAGGATGGGCACCAGCACCATGAAGGCGGCGCCAAAGAAACTGCCGATGACCGAGCCCAGCCCCCCGATGATGATGATGAACAGAAGCTGCAGCGAACGGTTCAGGTCGAAGGCGAGCGGCTCCCAGGATCCCAGGTGGATGTACGCCCACAAGGCGCCCGCCACGCCGATGATGAAGGAGCTGACGGCAAACGCGGTGAGCTTGGCATATACCGGCCGGATTCCGATCACGGCGGCGGCCACATCCATGTCGCGGATGGCCATCCATTGCCGGCCGATGGCGCCCCGCACCAGGTTCTTCGTCAGGACCCCGATGACCAGGACGAAGCACAGCACGAAGAAATATTTCTGGGCCGGGGTTTCAACGGGCAGCCCGAACGCGGCCAGCGGCGGCACCGAGACATTCCCGGAAGACGAATAATTCGTCAGATACGGAATCCGCAGGAAGGCCCAATCCATGAAAAACTGGGCCGCCAACGTGGCCACCGCCAGATAGAGGCCGCGAATGCGCAGGCTGGGAATCCCGAACACCACCCCCGCGATCGTCGCGAAAATGCCGCCCAGCAGAATCTGCGCCACCAGCGGCAGCCCCGGAATCCGCACCCCGAAGTTCCATGCCGCGTATGCTCCCACCGCCATGAAGGCTCCGGAACCCAGGGAAATCTGACCGCAATACCCCACCAGAACATTCAGCCCGATGGCGGCCAGCGCCAGGATCAGGAACGGAATGAGCACCGCTTGAAGCAGATATTCCGACGCCAGGAGCGGCACCGCGACAAAAGCCGCCAGCAGCAGCCCCCCCACAAACCAGCGGTCCTGGCGGATCGGAAAGATCTGCTGATCCGCTCGGTAGCTGCTCTTGAACTGGCCGTTTTCACGATAAAGCATGAACAGACGCTCCATCCGCCGTGTTGCAGGGCGCTGGTGGCCGGCTGGATGACTTCATGTCGCCCAACCCGACACTAGACCCGGTCGATGATTTTTTCGCCGAACAGGCCCTGGGGCCGGAACAGCAGGAACACCAGGGACAATACATAGGCAAACCAGATTTCGATGCCACCGCCCACGAAGGGGCCCAGATAGACTTCAGACAGCTTTTCGCCTACGCCGATGATGAGGCCGCCGACAATGGCGCCGGGCACCGAAGTCAGCCCCCCCAGGATCACCACCGGCAGCGCCCGCAAGGCCGCCGTGGACAGCGAAAACTGCACGCCGAATTTCGAGCCCCAGACCAGGCCGGTCACCAGAGCCACCAGGCCCGCTACCGTCCAGACCACCACCCAGATGCGATTGAGCGGGATGCCCACGGACTGCGCGGCCTGGTGATCGTCGGCCACCGCGCGCAGCGCCCGCCCCACGGACGTGTACTGGAAGAAAAAGGCCAGGGTCGCCACCAGGACCGCCGCCACCACCGCCGCCGTCAGGTCTTCCAGGCTGACCAGCACGCCGTTCTCGAAAACGGTGTCCAGGATGATCGCCGGATCCTTGGGCATGCCCACGTCGATCGAATAGACCGAACTGCCGAACATGATCTGACCGATGCCGTCCAGGAAATAGCTGATGCCGATAGTGGCCATGAGCAGGGTGGTTTCTTCCTGGTTGACCAGGTGGCGCAGCACCAGGCGCTCGACCAGCAGCGCGATCAGCCACATGAACGCCGCGCTCACCACAAAGGCAATCACGTTGGCCAGCCACAGCGAATCGCCGCCCAGCCAGGCGTTGGTCCACTCCGAGAACCGGGCCATCGCCAGCGCCGCGATCAGCACCATGGCGCCCTGGGCGAAATTGAACACCCCCGAAGCCTTGAAGATGAGCACGAAGCCCAGCGCCACCAGCGCATAGAGCATGCCGCTCATCAACCCGCCAATCACCGTCTCCAGAAAAAATCCCATGCCCGTTCCTATTGGCTGGCGCCCAGGTAGGCGCGGATGACCTCGGGATTGCCGCGTACCGCGTCGGGCGCGCCGTCGCCGATCTTGCGGCCATAGTCCAGCACCACCACCCGATCCGAGATGTCCATCACCACGCCCATGTCGTGCTCGATGAGGACGATGGTGGTGCCATATTCATCGTTCACATCCAGGATGTAGCGGCTCATGTCCTGCTTTTCTTCGATGTTCATGCCCGCCATGGGTTCGTCCAGCAGCAAAATGCGGGGCTCCATGGCCAGCGCCCGCCCCAGATCCACCCGCTTCTGCAGCCCATACGGCAACCGCCCCACGGGCGTCTTGCGCCAGGCCTGGATTTCCAGGAAGTCGATGATGTTCTCCACGATCTCGCGGTGGGCGATTTCCTCGCGTTCGGCGGGTCCCAGGCGCAGCGCCTGGGCCAACAGGCCGCTTTTCATCCGCAGGTTGCGCCCGGTCATGATGTTGTCCAGCACGCTCATGCCCTTGAAGAGAGCCAGATTCTGGAAGGTGCGGGCGATTCCCATCTCGGCGGCCCGGCGCGGATTCATGCGGCTGAACTGCTGGTCGCCGAGCAGGATGCGGCCCTGTTGCGGCGTGTAGACCCCGTTGATGACATTGAGCATGGAACTTTTGCCGGCACCGTTCGGCCCTATGATGGCGCGGATCTCGTGCTCGCGCACATCGAAGGAGATATCCGAGAGCGCCTTCACCCCGCCGAACGTCAGCGAGATGTTCTGCAGGTCCAGGACCACGTCGCCCACGCGTTGCGTCCGGGCATCCCCAGTGGCGGAGGCCGGGAGGGCGCTCATTCAGGCCACCTTCTTCAGGGATTCCGGCGAGACCACCGTCACCGGCTCGATGTGCAGATCGGCCGACACCCGCCCGGTGCGCCCATCCTCGAATTTGACCTCGGTCTCGATGAATTGGGATTCGCGGCCGGCGAAGAGGGCATCCACCAGTACGGCGTATTTCTGGGCGATGAACGCGCGACGAACCTTGCGCGTACGGGTAAGCTCGCCATCGTCCGGATCGAGTTCCTTGGGGAGGATCAGGAAACGTACGACCTGGGATGCCGCCAGCTTGGGATCGCCCGCCAGGTCGTGATTGACTTGCGCGACGCAATCCCGGATCAGGACATAGACCTCGGGTTTGCTGGCCAGATCGGTATAACCCGCATAAGGCAGCCCCCGGCGCTCGGCCCAGTTGCCCACGGCTTCCAGATCAATGTTGACGAACACGCAGACGTAATCGCGGTCCGCTCCAAAGGCCACGGCTTCCTTGATGAAAGGGAAGAACTTGAGTTTGTTCTCGATGTATTTGGGGGCGAACAGGCTGCCGTCCGCGAGGTGGCCCACGTCCTTGGCGCGGTCGATGATCTTGAGCTGGCCGTCGGCATCCATATAACCGGCATCGCCGGTGTGGTACCAACCATCATCGGTATAGGCCTCGGCAGTGGCCGCCGGGTTGAGGTAGTACCCCGAAAACAGGCCCGGGCTGCGGAGCTGGATCTCGCCACTGTCGACCACCCGGATTTCCACGCCGTCGCAGGGCGGCCCTACGGTGTCGTCGCGTACCTGGCCGTCGGCCTGAACGCAGACGAACACGGAGGTCTCGGTGGAGCCGTACAACTGCTTGAGATTGATGCCAATGGACCGATAGAACAGGAACAGGTCGGGGCCTATGGCTTCGCCCGCCGTGTAGGCAATCCGCACGCGGCTCATGCCCAGGATGTTCCGCAAAGGTCCATAGACCAGCAGGTCCCCGAGCGCGTACTTGAATCGGTCCCAGCCCCCGACATTGCCGTGGCCGTCCAGGATGTCGCAACCCACGCGGCGCGCGAGCTTCATGGCACGATCGAACAGCCAACGCTTGAGGCGCCCCGCGTCCTCCATGCGGATCATGACGTGCGTGAGCAGGCCCTCGAGCACGCGCGGCGGCGCGAAATAATAGGTCGGCCCGATATCGCGCAGATCGATGGACACAGTCTCGGGCGACTCGGGATGGTTGACCGTGAAACCGGTGGTCAGGAACTGGGTGTAGGAGAACATGTTCTGGCCGATCCAGGCGGGCGGAAGATACGCCAGCACGTCCTCGTGATCCGTCAATCGCTCGAAGCGTTCGATGACACGGGCGCGATCGATGAGCGCCCGGTGACTGAGCACCACGCCTTTGGGCTTGCCCGTCGTGCCCGACGTATAGAACATGGCGGCCGTGTCGTCCGGGGAAATCGCAGCCATCAGCCCATCGATCGCGCCGGGATCCCGCTGGAGGCGGGCATCTCCCTGCGCCAGCAGGGCGTCCCAGCTCTGCAGGCGTGCATCCGCATAGTGGCGCAGACCGCGGGGATCGTCGTAGACAATGCGGCGCAGCGCCGGGCAGCGGCCCGAGACTTCCAGCATCTTGTCGACCTGTTCCTGGTCTTCGACCACGACCACGCCGACCTCCGCGTCCTGCAGCACGTACGCCATTTCGTCCGCGACGGCGTCCTGGTAGAGCGGCACGGGAATGGCTCCCACCCACTGCGCCGCCATCATCGCCATGTAAAGACGCGGGCGGTTCTCGCCGACGACTGCCACATGATGGCCGGGCGCCACCCCCAGATCCACCAGGGCGGCCGCCACTCGGCGCACTTCGTGCGCGACCTCGGACCAGGTCAATGTCTGCCAGATCCCCAGGTCCTTTTCACGGATCGCGGGCCGATGGCCTCGAACGCGGGCGTGATGCAGCAACAGTGCCGGGAAAGTTGTTGGCAGCGCGGATTCCTGTACCATGATGTCTCCTCGGCTGACGCAGAAAATGATTGCGCCAGGTACCGTGAAATGCGCTTCTGCACGAGCGCTGTTTGCACCTAAGGTACCGGCTGCACATCACCCGGACTGTCGCACATATGACATTCGACTGTGATCTAGGGTAATTCCCCATGAACCTGACTCAGGATTTGCGGGCCCACGCCGCCTGGTTCGAACTGCTGGAGGACGCCCAACAAGCGCGCGTCCTGCAGGACACGACCGTGGCCGAGGTAACGCCCGGTACCATCGTCGAACACAAGGGCGTGGTGGCCAGCGCCTGGGTCGGCGTGCTCGACGGGCTGATCAAGGTGTCCGTGGGCAATGCCGACGGCAAACTGGCCTCGCTCACAGGGGTTCCGGCGGGGGGCTGGATCGGCGAGGGTTCGCTGCTGAAGCACGAAGCGCGCAAATACGACATCATCGCGCTTCGCCGCAGCACCATCGCGCGGTTGCGCGGAGATACCTTCTACTGGCTGCTGGACGCCAGCATTCCCTTCAATCGCTACCTGTTGCACCAACTGAACGAACGGGTGGCCCAGTTCATCGGCAAGGCCGAATACGACCGGCTGCTGGCGCCCGACGCCCGCGTGGCCCGATGCCTGGCGGAACTCTTCAACCCCCTGCTCTACCCCGGCAATTCCATGCGGCTGGAGATCACCCAGGAAGAGATCGGTTATCTCGCGCGCATCTCCCGCCAGCGCACCAACCAGGCCTTGCGTACACTGGAAGCTGCGCAGCTCCTCAGAGTGGAATACGGTGCCGTCCAGGTGCTGGATCTCAACGGGCTCAAGGACTATGGAATCTAGGGCACCACAGGGCGCCGGCACGACAGTCTCGGGCGGCCGCACTAAAATGGGGCCGCTTGTATGTTCGTGTATCTTTTAAACTCTGTAGAGGCTGCGCAACATGGCTGAACCACATTTGCAACACTTGCCGTCCTATATGGATGCCGCTCATCCAGGCCCGTGGGCGATCTATCTGGAGCAGGTGGACCGTGTGACACCGTATCTGGGGCCGCTGGCGCGCTGGGTCGAAACGCTGAAGCGCCCCAAGCGCATCCTGATCGTGGACGTGCCGGTCGAACTGGACAACGGCAGTGTGGCCCACTTCGAGGGCTACCGCGTTCAGCACAACACCTCGCGCGGCCCCGGCAAGGGCGGCGTGCGCTTCCACCAGGACGTCACCCTGTCCGAGGTGATGGCCCTGTCCGCATGGATGTCGGTCAAGTCGGCCGCCGTGAACCTGCCCTTCGGAGGCGCCAAGGGCGGCATCCGCATCGATCCGCACCAGTATTCGATGGCCGAGCTCGAGCGCATCACACGCCGCTACACCAGCGAAATCGGCGACATCATCGGCCCAAACAAGGACATCCCGGCACCGGACGTGAACACCAACGCGCAGGTCATGGCGTGGATGATGGACACCTATTCCATGAACGCGGGCAGCACGACCACCGGCGTGGTCACCGGCAAGCCGGTCTCGCTGGGCGGCAGCCTGGGGCGCGTGGCCGCTACGGGTCGCGGCGTGTTCGTCGTGGCCTGCGAGGCCGCGCGCGAATCGGACATCGACATCAAGGGCGCCCGCGTGGCGATCCAGGGCTTCGGCAACGTGGGCGGCACAGCGGCTCAACTGTTCCATGAGGCCGGTGCGAAGGTCGTCGCCGTCTACGACCATACTGGAATCGTATACAACGCCCGCGGGCTGAACGTCCCCGTGCTGCTCGACTATGTACACCAGCACGGCGGCGTGGTCGGCGTGCCGGACTCCGAGACGCTCCAGCCTGATGAATTCTGGTCCCTGGAGACCGACATTCTCATCCCGGCCGCCCTCGAAGGCCAGATCACGCACGACAACGCCGACCTGATCCGCACCCGGATCCTGGTCGAGGGCGCCAACGGTCCGACCACCCCCGAGGCCGACGACATCATTTCGGCAAAGGGCACCGTGATCGTGCCTGACGTGGTCGCCAACGCGGGCGGGGTGACGGTCAGCTATTTCGAATGGGTGCAGGACTTCTCCAGCTTCTTCTGGACGGAACAGGAGATCAACCACCGCCTGGAAGCGATGATGCGGTCGGCCTATGCCTCGATGTCGAAGGTGGCCCGCGAACATGCGGTATCCCTGCGCACCGCGGCCTTCATCGTCGCCTGCTCGCGCATCCTCGAAGCGCGCCAGGTCCGGGGCCTGTATCCCTGATGCGCAGCCGCCTCATCCTGATCGGTACGGGCGGCACCATCGCCGCCACGGCCCCGGTTGCCCAGAAGCTGACCGACTACGAGGTCACCCAGGGGATCGCCCGCATGCTGGCGGCGGTCCCCGGGGCTGCGGGCCTCGCGGACATCCGTTGCGAGCAACTCTGCAATCTGGACAGCCGGGCCATGAACGCCTCCTGGGTACTGCGCCTGGCCCGGGGAATCCGGCAGCATGCGGAGTCCCCTGACATCGACGGCATCGTCATCACCCACGGGACGGACACGCTGGAGGAAACTGCGTTCTTCCTGCACCTGACGATCCATACGGCCAAACCGGTGGTGCTGGTGGGGGCGATGCGTCCGGGTTCGGCACTCAGCGCCGACGGACCGCTGAATCTCTACAACGCGCTGCTGGTCGCTCGCGATGCGGCCAGCCACAATCGCGGCATTCTGGTGGCCATGAACGATCAGATCCTGGCGGCCCGCGACGTGACCAAACTCAGCACCACCCAGGTCCAGGCGTTCGGCGCCGACGGGCAAGGCGTGCTGGGAGCCATCTGCGACGGGACCGTGCGCTACGCGGCGCGCCCCGATTTGCCGCCGGAAGCGGTTTTCCCGCTGCGCGGCCTGCGCAGCCTTCCGGCCGTGGACATCATCCTGGATTACCAGGACGCGCCGCTGCACCCCTACCAGGCGGCCGTTCGCGCCGGATCACGGGGCATCGTCGTCGCCGGCATGGGCAACGGCAGCCTGAGCCCGGCCGCCGAACGAGGCTGCGCCCAGGCGATACGCCAAGGACTGGTGTGCGTCCGGGCCAGCCGCGTGCCGCGCGGGGCCGTCACACCCAAATCGGGCGACACGGCCACCGGGCTGTTGGCCGCCCACGGACTGAATGCCCTGCAGGCCCGCATCGCGTTGCGGCTGGCACTGGCGCATGGGTGGAACCGCTCGCAGGTCGAGGCGATACTGCCCTGCCTGTGAAGCCCGGTCGCCCTCACCGGCAGGCGCGGGCGGGACGCTATGCGCTCCAGTCCAGCACGACCTTGCCGCTCTGGCCCGACAGCATGGCCTCGAAGCCCTTGCGGTAGTCGGTCGCCGCGAAGTGGTGAGTCAGAATCGGCGACAGGTCCAGGCCGCTTTGCAGCATGGCCACCATCTTGTACCAGGTCTCGAACATCTGGCGACCGTAGATCCCCTTGATCTCCAGGCCCTTGAAGATGACCTGGCTCCAGTTGATTCCGACGCCATCGGGCAGGATCCCCAGCATGGCCACTTTGCCGCCGTGATTCATCCGCTCGATGAGGCTCGCGAAGGCGCTGGGCACGCCCGACATCTCCAGCCCCACGTCGAAGCCTTCGGTCATGCCAAGCTCGCGCATCACGTCCTCGAGATCTTCACGTGTGACATTGACGGCTCGCGTGGCGCCCATGCGGGCTGCCAGTTCCAGGCGGTAGTCGTTCACGTCGGTGATCACGACGTGGCGCGCACCCACGTGGCGGGCGACGGCCGCTGCCATCGCGCCGATCGGCCCCGCCCCCGTGATCAGCACGTCTTCGCCGACCAGATCGAAAGCCAGCGCCGTATGCGTGGCATTGCCGAAGGGATCGAAAATCGCCGCCAGATCGTCGGATACGTCATCCGGAATCTTGAACGCATTGAAGGCGGGGATCACCAGATAATCGGCGAACGCCCCGGGACGATTGACCCCTACGCCTTGCGTATTGCGGCACAGGTGGCGGCGCCCCGCCCGGCAGTTGCGGCAATGCCCGCACGTGATGTGGCCCTCGCCGGACACGCGATCGCCGATCTTGAATCCCTGAACTTCCGTACCGATCTCGACGACTTCGCCCACGTATTCGTGCCCGACGTGCATGGGCACCGGGATCGTGCGCGCCGCCCATTCATCCCACTTCCAGATATGGATGTCGGTCCCGCAGATCGCTGTCTTGCGGATGCGGATCATCAGGTCGTTGTGGCCCGCGACGGGCTTGGGGACATCCACCAGTTCCAGCCCTTCCCCGGGCTGCATCTTGGCCAAGGCTCTCATCGAAACTCCAGACCCTTCAGTTTTTGGAAATGACGCCCAGCGCCCGCCCCACGCGAGCGAACGCCTGCACGGCGCAGTCAATGTCAGCCGGCATATGCGCGGCACTCATCTGCGTGCGGATGCGCGCCCGGCCCTTGGGGACCACGGGATAGGAAAAGCCGATCACGTAAATGCCTTCGGCCAGCAGTGCCTCCGCCATGCGACCGGCCAATGCGGCATCGCCCAGCATGACGGGAATGATGGGATGGCGCCCCGGGACCAGTTCGAAGCCCAACGCCTGCATGGCCTCGCGGAAGTGCTGGCCATTCTGGTGCACGCGCTCGCGAAGCTGGGCGCCCTCGGCCGACTGCAACAGGTCCAGTACGCGGCGCGAAGCCGCCACGATGGCCGGTGCCAGCGTATTGGAAAACAGATAGGGGCGGGATCGCTGGCGCAACAGGTCCACGATCACCGGGTCCGCGGCCACATAGCCGCCCGATGCGCCTCCTAGAGCCTTGCCCAGCGTTCCCGTCAGGATGTGGACGCGTCCCTGGACACCGCAGGCCTCCGGCGTTCCGCGTCCGCCCGCCCCCATGAACCCCACGGCGTGGGAATCGTCCACCATCACCAGCGCCTCGAACTCGTCGGCCAGATCGCAGATGGCCGGCAGATTGGCGATGATGCCGTCCATGGAAAACACGCCGTCGGTGGCCACCATGATGTGGCGGGCACCTTCCGACCGCGCAGCCTGAAGCTGTACGCGCAGGTCCGCCATGTCGTTGTTGGCATAGCGGTAGCGCCGAGCCTTGCACAGGCGGATTCCGTCGATGATACTGGCATGATTGAGCGCATCGCTGACGATGGCATCCTGCTCGTCCAGCAACGCCTCGAACAGGCCGCCATTGGCATCGAAGCAGCTCGAATACAGAATCGCGTCACCCATGCCCAGCCACTGGGCCAGAGACGTTTCCAGCGCCTTGTGCCCGGACTGGGTACCACAGATGAATCGCACCGAAGCCATGCCGAAACCGTCGGCGGCCAGACCCTCCCGGGCTGCCTCGACCAGGCGCGGATCGTTCGCCAGACCGAGATAATTGTTGGCACAGAAGTTCAGGACGCTGGCGCCGTCGGCCAGTCGCACGCGAGCCGACTGGGGGCTGGCGATGATGCGTTCCGGTTTGTAGAATCCTTCGGACTTCAGCTGTTCGATCCGGGCGCGTGCCTGGAGCAGAAATCGTTGCGGCATGCTTCACCTGTGCATGAATGATTTCAACGTTCTTCAGGGTCTCCCCGCAGTCGGCATTGTACGCCGCGACCTGCTCCAATCTGGGAAACTGTTGGCATTCCTTACCGTAAAGCGCACTGCTTCTTGGCATCATGGTCCTCTATGATGGAGGCGACGTTCATCGACAAAGGCCTTATGCACCGCAGACTGCACCTGATCCGCACGCTGAGCCGAGCCCTGGAGGCACTGGGGCTGTGGTGGCTGTGCGCGGCCAGCAGCCATGCGCTGACACTTCAGGTCGGCATCTATAACCAAAAACCCGACATCTACATCGCGGCCAACGGCCAGCCGGCCGGCATCCTGGGCGAACTGCTCAATGAAATCGCCCGCCGGGAAGACTGGACGCTGCATGTGCAGCCCTGCGCCTGGGCGCGTTGCGTCCAGCTCCTCAAAAGCGGCCAGATCGATCTGCTGCCGGACATGTTCTACACACCGGAGCGCGCCAAGGCCTTCAGCTTCCACCATATTCCGGTGCTGCATAGCTGGTCGCAGATCTACGCCCGCCCCGGAAACAGCCTGCGGTCTATCGAAGATCTGAAAGACGTGGGGCTGGCGGCGCTCGCCGAATCCACCCAGATCGACTACTTGCGCACGACCCTGGAGGGGCTGCACATTCCTGTCAGACTGGACTCTGTCCAGGCGTTGGACGAGGGCTTCAAGCGGGTCCAGAGCCATCAGGACGACGCCGTTGCGGCGGACTACTTCTACGGGGAACTGGCCGCCCAGGAGCATGGGCTCATGGCCACGCCCATCATCTTCCAGCCGTTGCAGGTGTTCTACGCCACGCCGAAAGGGCGCAACGCGCAGGTGCTGGCCACGATCGACCATTACCTGGCCGCCTGGCAGGCCACGCCGGACTCCTTCTACTACAAAACACTGAACCACTGGCGCACTCCGATCCAGCCATCGGCGCTGGAAAGCCACGGCCCGTGGATCATCGGAACGCTGGCCAGCCTGCTGGTGCTGGCGCTCGTGCTGACGCTGATCTTCAGGGTGCAGCTCGCCCGCCAGCGCCGCCGGCTGCTCTTCAGCGAGCGGCGCTTCGAAGCCATCCTGGGCAGTATTGACGCCTGTGTGTGCACCAAGGACAGCCAACAGCGCTATCTGTATGCCAACCCGAAGCTCGAGGCTTTCTACGGCGTCGAGGAAGGTGCGCTCATCGGACACCGGGATGAGGACTTCCTGCACGACCGCTCGACCATGGAAGCCATCAACGCCTCGGATCAGGCGGTCCTGAATACGCGCAAGCGCCAGGTCACGCAGCCCGAGATCGTGCCACCAGGGGCGACCGAGAGCCACACCTTTCTGTCCATCAAGGCGCCGCTGCTCAACGCCGACGGCACGGTGGATGCCATCTGCACGGTGGCCACCGACATCACGGATCGCGTGCGGGCCGAGGCCTCGGCCCACCGACTGGCGTACTACGACATTCTCACCAACCTGCCGAACCGGCGCCAGGCCTTGCTACGCCTGGAAGAACTCCTCAAGAAGGCCCGGGAACGCCAGGCCACCGGCGCCCTCCTGGTGCTCAATCTCGACGGTTTCAAGAAAATCAACGATCTGCACGGCCACCAGAGCGGCGATCAGCTCCTGTGCGGCATTGCGGACCGCCTCAGGCAAGCCACGCGCGACCGCGATCTGGTGGCGCGGACCAGTGCGGACGAGTTCGTCGTGTTGCTCGATGGCTTGGGACACCCGCTGGGCGAGGCCGCGCGAAACGCCATGCACGTCGCCGAGAAACTGCGCCTGGCCGTCGCCAACAAGGCTTTCGTAGTGCTGGGCAAACCCGCCTATGTCACGGCCAGCATCGGCATGACCCTGATCCACTCGCAAAGCCAGTCCATCGACGTGGTCATGCGCGAAGCCGACATGGCAACCTACCGCGCCAAGAGCCGGGGCGGCAACCAGGTCACCTTCTACGAACAGGATCTCCAGACTGAAGTCGAGCAGCGTTTGTGGCTGGAACACGATCTGCTGCAGGCCCTGAACACGCCGCAGATTTCGCTGCACATCCAGCCGCAGTTCGGCCCTGACGGCCGGGTGACCGGTGCGGAGCTGCTCGCGCGCTGGCAGCACCCGACGCGCGGCCAGGTGTCTCCGGCACTGTTCATTCCCATCGCGGAGGAAACAGGGCTCATCAACCTGCTGGGCGAATGGTCCATGAAGGTCGCCTGCCAGACGCTGCTGATGCTGCAGCAACTGGGGGAAACCTACCCCATCTCGCTCAACGTCAGCCCGAAGCGGCTCATGGAACCGCATTTCGTGGACTACGTCCGCGACACTCTGGAAAAGCTCAAGGCGCCCGGCAACCGGCTGATCTTCGAAGTCACCGAAGGCGTGCTCATCCAGGACATCCTGACGGTGGCCGAACGCATGCAGGCGCTGTCGCTCATGGGTATCCGGTTTTCCATCGACGACTTCGGCACGGGATACTCCAACCTGGCTTACCTGAAGCGCCTGCCGCTCTACGAACTGAAGATCGACAAGAGCCTGGTCCAGGATCTCCCGGGAGACGAGGAAAGCGTGGCCATCGTGCAGCTGATCCTGGCCATGGCGGATCGCCTGAACCTGCGGGTGGTGGCTGAAGGGGTGGAAACCCAGGAGCAGTCCGCATTCCTGTTCGACCATAACTGCCACGCTCTGCAGGGGTTCCTGCTGGCCCGCCCGATGCCCATTGAAACCTGGCTGGATACCGTCAAAGCTCGCAACTGAGCTGCGCCAGCCCGAGCCACTGTGCGAGAATGTCGCACTCCTTCCTCGAATCCTGCCACTGTCGAGTGCCGACTTCCTCCGATTCCTTCAGCTTGCGCCGGATCGCCCTCCCGGCCTTCGGTCCTTCACTGATGTTCGGTGTCGGCGAAGGCGCCATGCTGCCGGTGCTCGCGCTCAGCGCCCGCCATCTGGGCGCGAGTTCGGCCGGGGCGGGGTTGATCGTCGCGCTGGTCAGCCTCGGCTCGTTGCTGGCCAACCTTCCGGCGGCCATGCTGGCGACCCGCTTCGGGGAGCGCCGCGCCATGGTGGGCGCCGCTCTCTTTGCGCTGCTGGCCCTGGCGCTGTGCCTGGCCGCACGCGACCCGTGGGTCTTCGGGGTCGGTGTTTTCATGGTAGGCCTCGCCAGCGCGGTCTTCCTGCTGGCCCGCCAGACGTTCCTGATCGAGGCCGTACCACTGCACATGCGGGCCCGGGCCATGTCCACGCTGGGCGGCACCATGCGGGTAGGCATGTTCGCCGGTCCGTTCGCGGCGGCAGGCTTCATCGAGTGGTTCGGCCTGAACGGCGCCTACTGGGTGGCGATCCTCGCCATGATGGGCGCCGGCGCCATCTCGTTACTCGTCCCGGATCTGGAAACGCGCACACGCCGCAACGGTGTGCCCGACCCCCGCCCCGCCATGCTGGGACTGATGCGCGCCCACGCCCGCTCCTTCCTGACGCTGGGCGTGGCGGCGTCCCTGGTGTCGGCCATCCGCGCCTGCCGCCAGATCGTGATCCCGCTCTGGGCCGACCACATCGGCCTGGATGCCACCTCCACCGCGCTGATCTACGGACTCATGGGGGCCGCGGACATGCTGCTGTTCTACCCGGCAGGCCAGATCATGGACACCCGGGGGCGCCTGTGGGTCACATTGCCCAGCACGCTCATCATGGCTACCAGCCTGCTCGCCATGCCGCTCACGACGGGTTTCACCAGCCTCCTCGCCGTCAGCATGGTACTGGGGCTGGGCAACGGAATCGGCTCAGGCATCATCATGACCCTCGGCGCTGACTGCTCGCCAAGCGCGGGGCGCACGTCGTTTCTCGGCATCTGGCGGCTCATCACCGATACAGGAGGCAGCGGCGGCCCTCTCTTGCTCTCGGCGCTGACCGCCGCATTTTCGCTGGCGACTGGCATCGCCGTGATCGGTTCGGTGGGACTGGCCGCCAGCTATATGTTCTGGCGCTGGCTACCCCACAGGATCCTGCGCTGATGCCGGACGTCGGGCGCGAAGCGATCCGCCGCGCGGATCCAGCCCGGCCTTACCCCGTGATGGACGGCACCGGCAGTCCCGATTGCGCCCAGTCCACCGGGAAGGCGACCGGCAGGATGCGGCTGGGACAGCCGTCTTCGGCCAGATCCACACGCCGCTCCGGAATCGCATGGCTCCAGCGGATCGAATAGAAGACCTTCACCACCGGCAGCTCGGGAGCCTCACGATTCTGTGCCACCACCAGGCCGAGTTCGCTTTGCGTCAGGCTGATGATGGATCCCACTGGATAGCGCCCGATCGCCCGGACGAACGCCTGCAAGATGTCCGGATCGAACTGACCCTCCCAATGCAGCATCTTGTGCAGGGCAAACGCGGGATCCCAACCCTTCTTGTGGGGGCGGTTCGATGTCACCGCATCGTAGACGTCGCAGACGCTCGCCATGCGGGCAAGCTGGGCGATCTGCGGCCCTGGCAGCCGATCAGGATAGCCCTCGCCGTCAAAGCGTTCATGGTGATGGCGGCACACGTCCACAACCGCTGGCGGGACGTCGGCGTCTTCGCGCAGCAAGGCTTCGCCAAGTTCGGGATGCTTCTGGACCCGGGCATATTCATCCGGCAGCAGCCGGCCCGGCTTGTTCAGGATCGACTCGGGAATGCCGACCTTGCCGATGTCATGCAGCAGACCCGCCATCCCCGCCTGCCGGACCTGCTCTTCCGGCATTCCCATGGATTGTGACAGCGTGGTCATGAGCGTCGCCACCGCCACGGAATGCATGTAGGTGTACTGATCCGCGCGCTTGATGCGCACCAGACTGGTCAAGGCGTCGGGATGCTCCTCGACCGATACGACCATATCCTGCACGAGGCGGTCGACCTGCGCCAGATCGATACGGCTGCCCTGCCGCGCATCCGCGTACATTTGCGCGACACGGTCTCGCGCGACCTCGCACACGTCACGCGCATTGGCGAATGCTTCCTGCTCGGGCGAGGCCGCCACAGCCAGGGCCGCCGGCGTTGCCGGCTTGGCAGCTGGGCGCCTGGACGCCGCGGACGGCGCGGGAGAGGCCGCGGACGCCCCGGAAGCCGCCACATCCACGCCCCGTTTGGTATCGATCCAGACCCATTTCAGCTTGGATCCATTGAGCCGGTTCAAATCGGATTCTTTGTCGATCAGGAAGCGGGACCGCCAGAACGAGTGGTCCATCCAGGAACCGCACAGTTCATGGATGTACATACCCATGCGCAGATCGGAAACCGCCACCTTCTTGAGCATCTTCAATCCCCCGAGTGTCGCTCAGGCTGTTCAGGATCAGCTTCCATGCCCGCCCAATGCGGGCCCGGCACGTCGATGTCGAACAGTTCCAGGACCCGGCGTACGGTGTGGTCGATCATGTCCTCGATGCTGTGAGGCCGCAGGTAGAACGCAGGCAGCGGGGGGAAGATCACCCCGCCCATTTCCGTGACGGCGGTCATGTTGCGCAGATGCGCCAGATTCAACGGCGTCTCGCGCACGACCAGCACCAGCCGACGCCGCTCCTTCAGCGTCACGTCGGCCGCCCGCGTGAGCAGGTTGTCGGACAGCCCGTGAGCGATGGCCGCCAGGGAACGCATGGAACAAGGCACCACCACCATGCCGGCCGAAGCAAAGCTGCCGCTGGCGAGGGCCGCGCCCACGTCGCGCGGGTTGTAGAAGCAATCGGCCAGCGCATGGACCGCCTGACGCGTCATGCCCAGCTCGTAGTGAATGTTGAGGACGCCGGAAGGCGAGATGACGAGGTGGGTTTCCACCCCGCCGTGTTCGCGGACGCGCTGCAGCAGGCGAACGGCGTATTGAGCCCCGGTCGCTCCGCTGATACCGACGACCAGCCGACGCGGAGGGGTCACCCGATCGCCCCGGCTTCCTTCAGGAGCTCAAGCAGTTCGCCTTTGGTGTGCATCTCGTTCATGACGTCGGTGCCACCCACGAATTCGCCCTTCACATATAGCTGGGGAATGGTCGGCCAATTGGAATAGTCCTTCACCCCCTGGCGGACCTCGGGATCGTCCAGTACGTTCACGGTCACGAGCTGGCCCACCCCACATTCCTTCAGGACCTGGATGGCACGCGCCGAAAAACCGCACTGCGGGAACTGGGCCGTGCCCTTCATGAACAGCACCACGGCATGGGCCGACACGGTGTCACGAATGAATGCCTGGACCTCGGCCTGGTCGGATTCGCCAGGTGCGGCTTCGTTTTGGGTTACTTCGTTTTGGGCTGATTCGCTCATCACACTACTCGTCAAAAATTCGGGCCGGCAGCCGGCCCCACGTTATACGTTCAATCCCCGCCAGATCCCGCAGGCTGGCAACGTCCCTGAACCCCTGGGCGTGGAACAGGGTCCGAACAGCGGCCGCCTGGTCGAAACCATGTTCCACACAAAGCGCCCCGCCGGATGAAAGATGGCGCGGCGCGCCCCGGATAATGGTCCGCAACGCCGACAAACCATCGGCTCCGTCCGTCAACGCACCCGCCGGCTCGAACCGAAGATCGCCGCAAGACAGATGCGCATCACCCGCCGGGACATAGGGCGGGTTGGACACAATCACATCGAAAGTCCCCGAACCGCAAGGATCATCGTACCAATTCCCGAGCAAAAACAATAGCTTTGCCCCCAGGCTGCGTGCATTCATTCGCGCGACCGACAACGCGGCCTCGCTGCAGTCGGTCGCCCTCACCTGGGCATCGGGCCGCGCCAATGCCATCGAAATTCCCACGATGCCGCTGCCCGTACCCAGGTCCAGGATGCGTGGCGCCGTCCTGTCGCGGACAGCCTCCAGGCCGCATTCGACCAGCAATTCGGTTTCCGGCCGGGGGATCAGCACAGCCGGCGTCACGCGAAAATCCCGCCCCAGGAACTCGCGCATCCCCAGGATGTAGGCCATCGGTTCGCCGGCCACCCGGCGAGTCTCCAGCGCGTCATAGCTGCGACAGGAAGCATCCGTCAGCGGGTCCGTGTCGTGCGCCACCAGCCATGAACGCGACACCCCCAAGACCTGCTGCCACAGCAGGTGGAACTCCAGCAAGGGCAACGGGCATTGCTGCCGCCGTTCGCGCAGCGTCGTCATCAATCCAGCGCCAGGGCCGCCAACTGTTCGGCCTGATGCTCGGCCAGCAGCGCATCGGTGATTTCGCCCAGGTCTCCGTCCATGACCTGGGCGAGCTTGTACAGCGTCAGATTGATGCGGTGGTCGGTCACGCGTCCCTGCGGAAAGTTGTAGGTCCGGATGCGCTCGGAGCGGTCTCCGGACCCCACCAGGCTCTTGCGCTGGGCGGCTTCGCGCGCATGGGTCTCCCGCTGCTGCTGATCCTTCAGGCGCGCGGCCAGCACCTGCAGGGCCTTGTCCTTGTTGCGGTGCTGGGAACGGTCATCCTGGCATTCCACCACCAGCCCGGTGGGCAGGTGCGTGATGCGCACGGCCGAATCGGTCTTGTTGATGTGCTGCCCGCCCGCGCCGCTGGCGCGGAAGGTGTCGATGCGCAAATCATTGGGGTTGATCTGGACGGCCTCCTGGGCATCGGCTTCGGGCATCACGGCCACGGTGCAGGCCGACGTATGCACGCGTCCCTGGGATTCGGTCTCCGGGACCCGCTGCACGCGATGGGCCCCGGACTCGAATTTCAATCGGCCGTAGACACCTTCACCGGTCACGTGGACGATGACCTCCTTGTAGCCGCCCAGCTCGGACTCGCTGGCCGACATGAACTCCACCCGCCACCCGCACAGTTCCGCATAACGGGAATACATGCGCAACAGGTCGCCGGCAAAGAGCGCACTTTCGTCGCCGCCCGTCCCGGCCCGCACTTCCAGGAACACGCTGCGGTCGTCGTCGGGGTCCCTCGGGATCAGCAACACCTGAAGCTCGGATTCCAGATGCTCGATCCGCGCGTCGGCCCCCCGCAGCTCTTCCTCGGCCAGCGCTTTCATTTCGGGATCCGCCAGCATCTCGCGCGCGGCCTGCTCGTCCTCGCAAGAGCGTTGCCACCGGCCGAAGGCCGCCACCACGGGTTCCAGTTCCGCCCGTTCGCGGCTGAGCTTCCGGTATCGGTTCATGTCGTCGGCCGCATCGGGCTCGGACAGCATCGCGTCGATTTCCGCCAGACGCTGATCAAGCTGTTCCAGACGGCTGCGCATCGATTCTTTCATGATTGGAAATCCGGGGGATCAAACGGAGCGCTGCCCCGCGCGGGGCAGCGGGAACGGAAAGGCGACAGGGAAAAGTCAGCGCCGCTAATGGCGGCGGGCGCCGGCTCCGGGCAGCAGGCGCGGCAACAGCGACAGAAGCTGATCGCGTTCGGCGCCCTCGGAGCGATTGAGCGCAGCCAGGGGGCCGTGCATGTATTTATGCGTCAGGCTGTATGCCAGTTGCTCCAGCACCGCATCGGGATCGTCGCCGCGCGCGAGCAGCCGCCGGGCACGGTCCAGTTCCGACAGACGCAGCGCGTCGGCGCTTTGCTGGTAGTCGATGATGGCCGGGACAATCTCGCGATTGGTCATCCAGTGCATGAAATGCTGCACCCGCGTCTCGATGATCGCCTCTGCCTGGACCACGGCGGCCCGCCTGGCGTCCGTGCCGGACTGCACCATGCGGCCCAAGTCGTCCACGGTGTACAGATAGACGTCCGCCAGGCGCGCGACTTCCGGTTCAATGTCCCGCGGGACGGCCAGGTCCACCATCACCATGGGACGATGGCGCCGCGCGCGGGCGGCTCTGTCCACCAGCCCCAGGCCCAGAATCGGCAAGGACGAGGCCGTACAGGACACCACCACGTCGAATTCCGCCAGATGATCGGGCAGCGAGGAAAGCTTCAGCGCGCGGGCGCCGAAGCGCCCCGCCAGCGTTTCCGCACGCTCGACCGTACGGTTGGCCACACTGATCTGGCGGGGTTGCACCGCCGCGAAGTGGGTCGTACAGAGCTCGATCATTTCGCCGGCGCCGATGAACAGGATGCTGCAATCCGACAGATCGCCCAATACCCGCTCGGCCAGCCGCACGGCCGCCGCCGCCATGGAAACGGACTGAGCCCCGATGGCCGTCTGCGAACGGACTTCCTTTGCGACCGAAAAGGTCCGCTGAAAGAGCTGGTGCAGCAAGGTGCCCAGCGTACCGGCCTGTTCAGCCGCCCGCACCGCCGTCTTCATCTGGCCCAGGATCTGGGGCTCGCCCAGCACCATGGAATCCAGGCCGCTGGCCACCCGGAAGGCATGGCGCACAGCATCGTTCTTCTGGTATTGGTAGACGTGCGGCACCAGGATGCCGGCTTCCAGACGATTGAAGTCGGCCAGCCACGCCGGAAGATCCGGCCCCACGTCGGGATCGGCGGCACAGTAGACCTCCGTCCGGTTACAGGTGGACAGAATGGCCGCCTCGCGGACACGACTGCCAAAGGCCGAACGCAGGGCGGACAGAGCCGGCTTGACCAGATCGACCGGAAACGACACGCGCTCGCGCACCGAAACCGGCGCCGAGACGTGGTTCAAGCCAAAGGTCAGAACATCAACAGACATGCCCGGTAAAAGTTGCAAGATTGGACTGCCTGCATTATAAGGCCCCGGGGTGCCAGGGGGAATGGTTGGGGCGCCGATCGCTGCAATGGGCAGGGATTTCGTGTATGATTTCGCCTCTTGGCCCGGTAGCTCAGTCGGTAGAGCAGAGGATTGAAAATCCTTGTGTCGGTGGTTCGATTCCGCCCCGGGCCACCAGTCGCACAGAACCCAACCGTTCTCGGTTGGGTTTTTTGTTGTCTGAAGGGGCAGTATCGGCGGGGTGGCCTCGCGAGTGTGGGGGCGCTGCGCGGCCGGTGGAGAACAGATATTCGTACATATAAGCTCATTTTCAAGCCGTCTACGACGGCCCATGGAAGATGAATCGGATACGCGAGCTATGGTTATCTGCGTGTGATCGACACAAGGCTTGATACGGTGTATTCGAACGAATACAATCAACCGTGTACACGATAAAACTAATTGCCGGAATTCGATGCGTGGTTCGACAGTCTGAAAGATCCTGCGACCCGCGCCCGCCTCATTCGCAGGCTTGAGAAGGCTGAACGAGGTCTGCTGGGCGATGTGGCGCTCGTTGGCGAAGGTGTCAGTGAGATGCGCGAATTCTTCGGCCCCGGCTGGCGCATGTACTACATCGAACAGGGCGATGTGCTGATTGTCATGCCCGGAGGTGGCAGCAAGGCCACACAAAGCCGTGACATCAAGCGTGCCAAGGAGTTGGCCTGCACCCTGAGAACCAACGAGGGAGGCCAGTCATGAGCAAGAAGGCAATCAAGGTTTCCGACCTTCCCACCTTCGATCCTGCGCGCTATCTGCGCGACGATGAAGACACCGCCGCCTACCTGACACAGGTTATCGAGGAAGGCGATGCCGGCGAACTCGCCCACGCGCTGGGCGTGGCTGCCCGTGCGCGAGGCATGACGCAAATTGCCCAGGCCGCTGGCATTGGCCGTGAATCTCTTTATAAGGCCTTGCGGGCCGACGCCAGCCCGCGCTTCGACACGATCGCCAAAGTGTGCAAGGCGCTGGGCGTACGAATCGTTGTTCAGGCCGAGCATCCGGCCTGAATCAGCGCGTCACCGGAGACTGTCGGACACCTGATGCGACATGGGCTCAGCGGCTTGCGTCGTCGAGTACGGCCCGTTGTTCGGCGGTCAGCGTCAGCTCAGTGGCGCGCACCAGACTCTGCAATTGGTCCAGATTGGTGGCACTGGCAATAGGCGCCGTGATTCCGTCTTGCGCCATGATCCAGGCCAGGGCCACTTCAGCAGGCTTGGCGCGTTGCGCGTCGGCGACCTGATCCAACGCCGCCAGGATGCGCTCGCCGCGCTCGTTCAGATACTTGGCGACGCCTTGGCCGCGCGGACTTTTGCCCAAGTCGGCTCGTGAGCGGTATTTGCCCGACAGAAAACCCGACGCCAGGCTGTAATAGGTGATGACGCCGATGTTCTCGCGCGTGGTCAGCTCGCGCAAGGCACCATCGAATCCGGATCGGTCGTACAGGTTGTACTCGGGCTGCAACACGTCATAGCGCGGCAGGCCGTGCTCCCGGGCTACATCCAGCGCTTGCGTGAGCTGGGCCGCATCCAGATTGGAGGCGCCCACCGCGCGGATCTTGCCTGCCTTGAGCAGCATCTGGTAGGCGGTCAGCGTCTCTTCGTAGGGAGTATCCGGATCCGGCCAGTGCGACAGGTACAGGTCGATGTAGTCGGTCTGGAGCCGGCGCAGCGAGTCCTCGACGGCTGTTGTGATCCAGCGCCTGGACAAGCCCTTCTTCATTGGACCCAGGTCCGATCCCACCTTGGTGATCAACACAAGCTGATCGCGCCTGCCCGGATGGCGTCGGAGCCAGCGCCCGATGAGGGTTTCGGATTCTCCACCCTGATGGCCGTTGACCCAGCGCGAATAGCTGTCCGCCGTGTCCACAGCGTTCAGCCCGGCGTCCGTCAGCGCATCGAGCAGCCGGAAGGAAGTGGACTCGTCAGCCGTCCAGCCGAATACGTTTCCGCCAAACACCAGGGGC
>Ga0134125_10001437_pt1 | contig 29269 bp, 24 predicted proteins | sample KB31751_FD_96464 | JGI IMG/M metagenome (GOLD analysis project Ga0134125, IMG submission 96464) | Terrestrial soil microbial communities with excess Nitrogen fertilizer from Kellogg Biological Station, Michigan, USA - KB3-175-1 | ecosystem: Environmental > Terrestrial > Soil > Unclassified ... | reverse complement strand
TGGGCGCCGCCCGCGGCGCCGGTTTTGGAGCAGGCTGCTACGCTGATCTCAAGTCCTGCTTCCGCGGAATGGAGATCGTAAAACAATTGGATCCGCAAATAAAGGAAGCTGAAATCATCCGTGAGGTATATCAAAAATGGAAAGAAGGATTATCCAAATTATTAAAATAAGACCGACATGAATATTATTAAAGGCAGCCGGGAATTTTTCCCTGGTATCGGACCGATCAGGTTTGAAGGGCGCGAATCAGACAATCCCCTTGCATTCAAATGGTATGATGAAAACAAAATCATAGCCGGTAAAAAGTTAAAAGATCATGTAAAGTTTGCTGTGGCTTACTGGCACAGCTTCTGTAATACAGGAAACGATCCTTTCGGCCCGGGCACGAAACAATTTCCGTGGAATCAGTCATCCGACGCCGTGCAGGCAGCAAAAGACAAGATGGATGCTGCCTTTGAATTCATTACAAAGCTTGGGGCTCCGTATTATTGCTTTCATGATATCGACCTGGTGGATGAAGGATCTTCTTCCGCAGAATATGAAAAGAGGTTGCAAACCCTGGTCGCTTATGCCAAAGAAAAACAAACTGCCAGCGGCGTGAAACTGCTTTGGGGAACAGCCAATGTATTCTCCGATCCCCGTTACATGAACGGCGCAGCCACCAATCCCGATTTCGCGGCGTTGGCGTATGCCGGCCTGCAGGTAAAGAATGCGCTGGACGCCACGATCGCCCTGGGCGGGGAGAATTATGTATTCTGGGGTGGAAGAGAAGGGTATATGTCGCTCCTGAATACGAATATGAAACGCGAAGTGGAACACCTCGGCCGCTTCCTGGGTATGGCGCGTGATTATGCGAGAAAGCAGGGTTTCAAGGGAACATTTTTTATTGAGCCAAAACCCTGCGAACCCACCAAACACCAGTACGACTACGACTGTGCAACGGTGATTGGTTTTCTCCGGCAGTTCGGACTGGATAAGGATTTTAAGATCAATATTGAAGTGAATCATGCGACCCTGGCGGGACATACTTTTCAGCATGAGCTCCAGGTGGCTGCCGATGCCGGCATGCTGGGGAGCATTGATGCCAACCGCGGCGACGCGCAGAACGGATGGGATACCGATCAGTTCCCCACGCAGCTGAATGAACTGATCGAATCCATGCTGGTGATCCTGGAAGCCGGCGGACTCGGCGGGGGCGGGGTGAACTTCGACGCCAAAACAAGAAGGAACTCAACAGACCCGGAAGATCTTTTCCTGGCACATATCGGCGGCATGGATACATTCGCGAGGGCGGTAATAACCGCAGATAAAATTCTGCAGCATTCTCCCTATAAAAAATTCCGGAAGGAAAGATATGCGTCCTTCGATTCCGGGAAAGGAAAAGAATATGAAGAAGGAAAGCTGACGCTGGAAGACCTGCGCAATTTTGCCAGTGTCAATGGCGAACCCAGGCAGATCAGCGGGAAGCAGGAATGGCTGGAGAATATCATCAACCAGTATATCTGATTATTTGCACGCATCTCCAAACGATGCATCCAGCTTTTCCTTTAACTGCGCATATAGTTCTGGTTTAGGATCGCTGATCCTGCTTTTCGGAGCAATAATGGCAGCATAGTGCCGGCAACGGTCAATATAAGGCCAGAATCCGCTCTCGTTCAGGCTGGTTACTTCTTTGCCGTCAGTACTGATCCAGCAGCCCAGACCGGTTTTAAAACCTGTTGCTTCCTTCGGAACATATTTCACGGGCAGGGCCGGGAACTGCATGCTTTCCATTTCCTGAATGGCTTTTTCGCTTAGCACGGTCTTGCCTTCAAAGCTTCCGTTGTTCAGCAGCATGCCCAGAAAATTGATGAAGTCATTGGGCGTGGTGGTCGCTCCGTCGGAAGCGTTAATGGCTCCGCCGCTCTCGTTGAAAAAACTGGTTCCCCGCATTTTGCAGGGACGGAGAATTTTTTCCTGCACGATCCGGTCAAAGGTTTTGCGGGTTACCACTTCGAGTACGCGGGCGGCTATATCCGGACCGATCTGGCTGAAATATACTTCGGTTCCCGGGTTCGTTTCAATTTCCCTTTTCGAAGCAAAGGCATTGACCTCCGTTTCGAGATCGGGATATTTGCTTTTCTGAAATAGTTTCAAAGGACCGGGCGGATCGCCTTTTATACCGGATGTAAAACTGAGGCAATTCCGGATCGTAATATAACTCTTCATGTATTTTGCGAAAATGGGGATGTACTTACTCACCTTGTCATCCAGGGAAATTTTTCCGGCATCCACATAGGCCATGACGGCGGCGGCCGTGAGCCACTGACTGGCCAGTCCGGCAGGAACCTGTAAGCGCCCGTTAAAATCGCCAACTTCTTTTTCCATTTCCTTTTTATAAACGACTTTGCCATTTTTATAAGCTAACACAACCAGGTTGGTTCCCAGTAATTTCTGATTGGTCTTCAGAAAATCATCCGTCTGGGGGGATGTGGACGGCAGGGTTTTGGATGACTGGGAAAAAGAGACCAGCCAGAATAACAGCGAACCCGCGAGGAAACTGAAGCGAAGGCATGATAATCTTAGTTTATCTGACAGAGTTTCAGGGATTTGGACTTGGTTTGCAATTTGGAACATGATATCTGATTTTAAAATACCGATACAATGAATTTAAACAACTTTACGATAAAAGCTTCTGAGTCCCTCCAGCAGGCGCAGCAGCTTGCATTCAATGCACAGAATCCTGCCATTGAAACGGAACACCTCATGAAAGCGTTGCTTGATCAGGAGGAATCCCCCGTGGATTATCTGCTGAAGAAAAATAACGTGACCATCAATCTGCTGGAATCAAAATTAAATGACCTGATCGGAAAGCTCCCGAAAGTTTCCGGAACAGATCCTGCACAGTCCCTCAGCCGCGAAGCCAACAATGTGGTATTGCGGGCCGGAGCCGTGCTGAAACAATTCGATGATGAATTCATCACGCCGGAACACCTGGTGCTGGCCATTTTACAGGGTAATGATGATACAGCAAAATTACTGAAGAACGCCGGCCTTACGGAAAAGGGCCTGATCAGTGCCATAAAAGAACTGCGCAAAGGAGCTACCGTTTCTTCCAATACCCAGGAAACGCAGTTTAATGCACTGAACAAATATGCAAAGAACCTGAATGAACTTGCCCGCCAGGGAAAACTGGATCCCGTGATCGGAAGGGACGAGGAAATCCGGAGGACCCTGCATATCCTTTCCCGCCGGAGTAAAAATAACCCGATCCTGGTCGGGGAGCCGGGCGTGGGTAAAACAGCCATCGCAGAAGGCCTTGCGCACCGCATTGTAAACGGCGACGTGCCGGAGAATCTGAAATCCAAAACCATTTACGCGCTGGATATGGGTCAGCTCATTGCGGGCGCCAAATACAAAGGTGAATTTGAAGAAAGGCTGAAGGCGGTAGTGAAGGAAGTATCTTCCAGCGACGGACAGATCATTTTATTTATCGACGAGATCCATACACTGGTGGGTGCCGGCGGGGGAGAAGGCGCCATGGATGCAGCCAATATCCTGAAACCCGCACTGGCGCGCGGGGAACTCCGCGCCATCGGGGCCACCACGCTGAATGAATATCAGAAATTTTTTGAGAAGGATAAAGCCCTGGAACGGCGTTTCCAGAAAGTTATGATTGGTGAACCCAATGAGGAAGATGCCATCTCCATTTTGAGAGGACTGAAGGACCGGTACGAGACCTATCATCATGTGCGGATTAAAGACGAAGCCATTATTGCCGCGGTTGAATTGTCGAACCGCTACATCACCGATCGCTTTCTCCCGGATAAAGCCATTGACCTGATCGACGAAAGCGCCGCCAAACTGCGACTGGAAATGAATTCCATGCCCGAAGAGCTGGATCAGCTGGAACGCCAGATCCGGCAGCTTGAAATTGAAAGGGAAGCCATCAAACGCGAGAACGATGATGAAAAGCTCCGGACCCTCAGTGCGGAAATCGGAAATCTCAGTGTGACGAAAGATACCCTGATGTCCAAGTGGAAACAGGAAAAGGAACTGGTGGAAAAAGTCCAGAATGCCAAGGCGCAGATCGAATCCCTGAAGCTGGCAGCAGAGAAAGCGGAAAGGGAAGGGGACTACGGGAAAGTGGCCGAAATACGCTACGGTAAAATAAAGGAACAGGAACAAATCGTTACGGATTATTCCGGGCAGCTCAGCAACAGCACTGAGAAAAGACTGCTGAAGGAAGAAGTGGACGCAGAGGATATCGCGGAATCTGTTGCCAAGGCAACCGGTATTCCCGTTTCGAAAATGATGCAGAGCGAAAAAGAAAAACTGCTGAACCTCGAAGATGAACTGCACAAACGCGTAGTGGGCCAGGATGAAGCCATCGCTGCGGTATCGGATGCCATCCGCCGCAGCCGGGCGGGATTGCAGGATCCAAGAAGACCGATCGGATCCTTTATTTTTCTCGGCACAACCGGCGTGGGTAAAACAGAACTGGCCAAGGCGCTTGCCGAATATCTGTTCGATGATGAGGGCATGCTTACCCGGATCGATATGAGTGAATACCAGGAAAAGCATACCGTGAGCCGCCTGATAGGTGCACCGCCGGGATATGTCGGTTATGATGAAGGGGGACAACTGACGGAAGCCGTCCGCCGCAAGCCCTATAGTGTTATACTATTGGATGAGATTGAAAAAGCCCATCCGGATGTATTTAACATTTTACTTCAGGTACTGGATGATGGGAGGCTGACAGACAATAAGGGAAGAACGGTGAATTTTAAGAATACCATCATCATTATGACCAGTAATATGGGCAGTCAGATCATTCAGACTGCTTTTGAAGATATTACCGAAGCCAACAAGGAGCAGGTAGTGGAGCAGACCCGGGTGGAAGTGATGAATCTGTTAAGGCAGACTATCCGTCCGGAGTTTTTGAACCGGATCGATGAAGTGATCATGTTCCAGCCCCTGCTGAAAAATGAAATCCGGGGCATTATCCGGATCCAGCTGGATAACCTTTCCCGGATGCTGGTCAAAAACGGAATAGATCTCCGGTTTAGTGACTATGCGGTCGATTATCTCGCCGAAAATGGATTTGACCCCCAGTTCGGGGCCCGTCCGCTGAAGAGATTAATACAGAAAGAAATAGTTAATCCGTTGAGTAAAAAGATTCTATCAGGAAATATTGACCACGATAACCCGGTGCTGGTGGATGTATTTGACGGCCTGGTGGTATTCCGGAATACCCATGAGGAACAGGTGAAATCCGGGGCAACACCTTAATAAGTTGTTAACTAATTTATTGTCCTTCCGGAAGACCGTAAAATAAGTAAGAATTTCGGGGGAAAATACCTACTTTTAGCCGCCTCCTGCCAATCCGTCTGGTTAAGAGGCTTTTTTTTCAACTTTCGGAGTCGATCGCTGTTATAGTAAAGAACAAAAAACAGGAATTAAAAAACCAAAAGGAATATAAATCATGGCTTTTAAGAAAGAAATCATCGAGATCATTGAGCCCAGGGACGTATTTGTAGGTCCGAAAACGGCTCCGGTAACCCTGGTGGAATTCGGAGAATACGAAAACGAGGATTGTGCCAGGGCGCATGAGGTCGTTAAAAAAATCATGGAAGAATATGAAGGAAAAGTGCGATTCAATTTCCGGCATTTCCCACTGACCAAAATTCACCAGCGTAGTCTGAAGGCCGGGGAAGCCTCCGTTGCCGCCGCGCAGGAAGGAAAGTTCTGGGAAATGCATAATATCTTATTCCATAACCGGCACAACCTGGGAACCACCAGCCTGAAGCTGCATTCCCGGGAAGCAGGCATTTCCAATAAAAAATTTCTGGACCACCTGGTCAATGCCACATACGGCTGGCAGGTACAGGGGGATCTCCGGGAAGGAATTCAAAAAGGAGTAACCACGGTTCCCGCATTCTTCATCAATGGCGAGCCCTTTAGCGGCAAGCCGACGTATGACAACCTCAGCAAGGGCATTGAAGCCGCATTGAAGAAGGCAAAGAAGAAGGAGAAGGCGGCGGTGGCGGTGCGATAATGGGGTAGATTATTTATTTTTCGTGGATGGTAGATAGTGGATCGTGGATAGCAGTTTCTTAGCTTATATAGTTCCTCAAACCAATGAGAATTAAGAGCACCTTCAGGTGCTCTTTTTATTTATTTTCTTCTTATTCTTAATCTACCGGATCTGGCCATCGATCAGGTACCATCTACCATCCACCATCTACGATTTTCCGTCAACCATCAACCATCAACCAGTCTTGTGATTCTGACAATTAATTCTTAATTTGTTTCTGATCCTTGTAACCCGCGTTCTCTTAAGCCAATATTGCATGAAAATTTCCGGCACTTTCGATGCTATTCAGGAGAAATTGATATTGCCAGCTTTTGGCAGATCACGAAACTGGGTGAAGAAAAACCTGCCCTGGCTTTCACTGCAGACACGGAACACAGCATTAAGCTCCGGTGTCGAGAAACTTTCGCACAAATCGGCCCAGTTTCTGGAAGAGATCCGGTCCCTCGGATTTACCAAGACGATGGACGAGCTGGAGAAGGGGAAACTGAGTGTATTTAACCAACTTAACTTTTTTCAGTTTCTCACAGGGATCATCGTTCCCCTGCTCTGCTTTTTGGGGAATAATAAATTTCCGCTGGGGTCTTTTTTGATGGCCAGCCTGCCGGCATGGGTCAGCCTCCTGGTTCTTTGCCTGAATTTTTATTCCCGCTACGAAGCCGGCATGATTACTTATTTTATTCTGTATCCCCTCGTCACCTCCATTGTTTATATGAGTGGAATGAATCTGGGGGTCGAACTCTATTTTATCCTGAATGGCATCCTGGCCGTATTCTTTCTTCCCCTGATCAGTCAGATGTTATTCTGTGTCGGTCTGTCGATGGTGAGTTATTTCGTGCTGGTTGTATTAAACAATCATTATAATTACCAGCTGCATTCGGCAAACCCGGTCTTATATCTTTTTAATCAGATTACCGCGATCCTGTTCATATTTTATGCCTTGTTTCTGATCAAAAAAGAAAGCAATCTTTACCAGATCGGAATACTGGGAACCAACAAAGCACTGCAGGATACCAATGATAAAATAGAAAAACAGAAAAAAGAAATTGAAGAAAAAGCGGCGGAACTGAGTGAACTGAATTCTTTAAAGAATAAATTGTTTTCCGTGATCTCGCACGATTTGAAAACACCCATGTATGCCTTGCGAAATCTTTTTGGCAGCATGCAGCAATCCGATATGAGCGGGGACGAAATTAAGTCCATTATTCCCGATGTGGTTACCGATCTGAACTATACCACCGGGCTCATGGAGAATCTCCTGCACTGGGTAAAAAGCCAGATGAACGCGGCCGGTATTTATCCGCAGCCTCTGGATATGCACACGATTGCCGAGGAAGTGATCAATGTGCAGCAGTTGCAGGCTTCCTCCAAAAATATTTCGATCAACTGTACGATACCAAAACACAGCGGAGCCTACGCCGACAAGGACATGGTGAAACTGATATTAAGGAACCTGGTTTCCAATGCGATTAAATTTACCCCTGTCAATGGTAAAATAAGTATCCAGCTCAAACCCGAGGAATCTTTTTGCAGGGTTTCTGTTAAAGACAACGGAGTTGGTATGGATGAAGAATCTATTAACAGCATCTGCCAGAATAATTATTACAGTACAAATGGTACCGCAAAAGAAAGCGGCACAGGTCTCGGCCTGATGCTTTGTAAGGAATTCATTGCCCGGAACGGCGGATCTCTCCGCATAGAAAGCAAACCGGGAAAAGGAAGCGTTTTTTCCTTTGTGCTGCCTTCCTCACCCTGCTTGTAGTATAGCCACTACATGCATTTGTTAAACGAACGATAAAAAGAGAATAGAAGGTTCTATTTTTCGCCCGCCGCCACTGGCTTTACTTTGTATCATGATAGCGACGAAAAATAACAGACTTTGATAATCCCTGATCCTGTCCCGACCTGTGAAAAAATCCCTAACCCTATACCCTTTATAACCCTTAGCCCTGAAACCACAGCAAATGCTGATGCTAACCCGTAAAAGATAATCCAACCCCGTGAAAACCTGGCCATTGAGTTCATTGATCCTTATGAAAATACCCGAAACCGAGGTCCAAAACCGTTCCATTTCCGAAGTTTAAATCCAGTCTCTGAAAAATCAATGGCCAATCTTACTGGTCCCGGTTTCCGCCGGGACTTTTTTGTGCCCGGCAGTGAATGGGTACACGGCTTTCCTATTTTAATTTAGCCCGTTCGTATTGCACCGGCCAGCTGATATCTGTACTCAGTTCCCGGGCTGCAGTCAGTGGGAAATTCGGATTTCGCAAAGACTCCCTGGCGATCAGGATCAGATCGGCTTTTCCGGAGCTGATGATCTCTTCTGCCTGGCCGGCTTTTGTGATCAGGCCAACCGCAGCAGTAAGGATGCCGGCCTCCTTCCGGATTCTCTCTGCGAAAGGAACCTGGTAGCCGGGGCCCAGCGGGATTTTCTGATAATGAACCAACCCGCCGGATGATGTATCGATAAGGTCAACCCCAAGTTCTTTTAATATAGCAGAAAGCCTTACCGAATCATCCGGATTCCATCCGTTCTCAGCCCAGTCCGTTGCTGAAATCCGCACAAATAACGGGAGCTGCCCGGGCCAGACTGTTCTGACGGCAGTAACTGTTTCGCGAAGCAAACGGGAACGATTCTCAAAACTGCCGCCATATTCGTCCCTGCGCAGATTACTTAAAGGAGATAGAAATTCATGAAAGAGATAACCGTGAGCTGCATGAATTTCCAATACCTGAAATCCGGCTTTCAGCGCACGGGCTGCCGCCGACCTGAAATCCTGGATGATTCCTGCAATAGCGCCGGCGGATAAAGATTCCGGAATAGTATCCGATTCCCGGTAGGGGACGGGAGAGGGGGCTTCGGTTCTCCATCCTCCCTCCGGAATGGAAAGCGATTTTCCCCCTTTCCAGGGGGCGGAACTGCTGGCTTTCCGGCCTGCATGGGCGAGTTGAATCCCGGGTATGGCGCCCTGTTCGCTTACAAAACGCGTAATCCTTTTTAAAGGTTCCACCTGTTCATCCTTCCATAATCCCATATCATCCGGAGAGATCCGGCCGCGTGCACTCACTGCCGTAGCTTCCTGCATAACCAGGGCAGCGCCGCCCGTGGCGCGGCTTCCGAGGTGAACCAGGTGCCAGTCGCCGGCAAAACCATCCACGGAAGAATACTGACACATCGGTGAGATGGCTATCCGGTTTTTGAACACGATACCTCTGATTTTCAGGGATTCAAACAGCATAAGGAAATGTTTATTACGGGGTCAATCTTTTTAGTGTTTACACGTAGTTTATATTCTACAGCAAAATAGAAAGTTTTACCGTTCAAATAGGGGTTTTGTTCTATTTCCCTTCCGCTGAACCCTAACTATCTTGCTGTCATTATTGATGATAACCCAAAACAATGGAAAAAATTCGAATCCTGATCGCTGAAGACCACAAACTGATCCGGGAAACCTGGACATTCATCCTGAATAATGATGGCCGGTTCAGCGTAGTGGCTTCCTGCAGCGATTCCGCAGAAGCCGTGCGACTCGCTGAAGAAGAAAAGCCGGATGTGATCCTGATGGATATTAACATGACGCCGCTCAACGGTTTTGAGGCAACCGCCAAATTTGCAATGGTTTCTCCGGATTCCCGGGTGATCGGCTTATCCTTTTATTCCGAGATCCTTTTTGTGAAGAAAATGCTGGCTGCAGGCGCAAAGGGTTATGTAACCAAAAATTCAGGCCGCGAAGAAATGTACGAAGCCATTATAGCCGTTCATAACGGTGATCTCTTTGTGTGCGAAGAAATCCGCAGTAAGGGGTTTGATATGAAATTAAGGCCGGACGATGATTATACCTGCGTGGAATCCCTGACCAATAAAGAGATCCAGATATCACAGTGCATCCGCCAGGGACTTCGTTCAAAAGAAATCGCTGATAAACTCAATATCTCGATTAAGACGGTTGAAGTACACCGGCATAATATCCTGAGAAAACTGCACGTAAAAAATTCGATCTCCCTGGTCAATCTGCTGAATTCAAAAAACGGGTACGTCAGCTATAGCCTGTAACCGGCTAAGAGGTTCCACTTATCAGACCGCACCCGCGGTCTTTTCTGTATCCGAAAGGTTTGCCATGCGTATAAAATAGAGTAAATTGTCGGGGATCTCAAACCGGTCAGTTGCAATTTATTTTATTTTTAATGTGCATTGAATAATATGCAGAACCTTATCTGGCGAAAAATCTTCCTGGCCTTCCAGTTGTTCCCGGGAAACCTGCGGCTGATTGAATGGATCTTTATCATCTTTTTTTTATTGAGTATCGGTTTTTCCGTTGGCTTTATCATTTGCCGGATCGTTTACAATAAACGCTCTCCCCCTGATGAGAAATCCGGAGATACCGGTTTGCAAAAGCAGGCAGCGAACGAGTCGGAGAGAAAATACAAAATGTTGTTCGACAACAATCCGATGCCCATGTGGGTGCTGTCGCTGGAAAATTACCGGATCATCGACGTGAATAACGCTGCGCTGCGGCATTATGGTTATTCAAAAGAGGAATTTATGTTGCTGGATACCCGCAAAATGAGACCCGCAGAGGAAGAGCGGCGTTTTTTGGAGGATATGCGGCTGAGGATTCAGGGGGTTAGCAACAGAGGGCTTTGGAGACACCGGAAAAAAGGAGGAGAGCTGATTCAAACCGAAATCAGCGTGTTCGACTTTTCGTCAGATGGAAAGCCCGTGCGCCTGGTTCTGTCAAACGACATTACCGAACAATTCAAAACGGCTGACAAACTGAAAAGATCTTATGATGAGATCCGGGGCCTCGCTTCGCATCTGCAGGATGTTCGCGAGGAGGAAAGAGCATGGATTGCAAGGGAAATACACGATGAGCTGGGGCAACAGCTCACCAGTTTAAAAATGGACCTCTCCTGGTTGTCGCGAAAGATGAACCCGCAGGATGAATTCATCAGCGAAAGAATTGCCAATTCTCTTTCCCTGCTGGATGATACAATTAAAACCATCCGGAGGATCGCGACAGAACTTCGTCCGGGCATTCTGGATGATCTCGGACTGGTTCCGGCAATAGAATGGCAGGCCGAAGAATTTCAGAAAAGGTTTTCCATCCCCACCCATTTTAGTTCAGACCTGGACCAGGCAAATTTTCCGGCGGGTGTCTCCATCGGGCTTTTCAGGATTTGCCAGGAGTCGCTGACCAATATCGCGCGCCATGCCTTTGCCTCCAAAATCAGTATTGCATTAAACCAGGAAGCAGAAAACATACTCCTGAGCATTGAAGATAACGGGAAGGGATTTCAATCAGAAAAATCCGGTAATCAAAAAACACTGGGCCTGCTGGGAATGAAGGAAAGGGCATTGATGATGGGCGGGAAATTTCAGATAGAAAGCAGGCAGGGTAAGGGTACATCTGTTTTTGTAACCGTACCCTATAATATTATAGGCTGATTAATTAAACGAATGATGCATAGATTTCTCATAGCTGACGATCACACGGTGGTAAGAAAGGGGTTAAAACAGATTTTGCTGGAGGCATTTCCTTCCGCCATAATTGAAGAAGTGACAGACGCGGAAAGCCTGCTGAAAAAAGTATTTGCGCAAAACTGGGACGTGGTCATTTCCGATATCTCCATGCCCGGAAGAAGTGGCCTGGAAGTATTACAGCAAATCAAACAGCAATATCCCAAATTGCCGGTGCTGATGCTCAGCGTTCATCCGGAAGAACAGTATGCCCTGCGGGTACTGAAATCAGGAGCCTCCGGTTACCTGAATAAGGATTCGGCGCCGGAACAGCTGGTAGCGGCCGTAAACCGGGTTATGCTGGGTAAAAAATATATAACGCCCAATATTGCGGAAAAGCTGGCCAACTCGCTGGATCAGGACCTGAATAAATTATCGCATGAATATCTTTCGGACCGGGAATTTGAGGTTTTGAAACTGATTGCGGGAGGGCAGGCTGTATCGGATATTGCATCCAAACTTTCGCTGAGCGTAACCACTATCAGTACCTACCGTTCCCGGATCATGTCGAAGATGGGGCTCAAAACAAATGCAGAACTCATTCTTTATGCTATCGAAAATAAGCTTGTCTGAATCTTGTAGTAGAATTACTACAGGACCCGGTTCAAACTGCTACAGGAAACTAATTAGTTATACGATATTCCCCTATCCCGCATCATCGTAAATTTAATTGACTAATTAACTTGCAGGTGACCTCCAAAAAAGTACTTCTGGTAGACGATTCTCCGCTGATCGTAGAGCGGTTAATGGCTATGCTTAGCGACCTGAAGATACATTCCCTGTTTTGCTGCGGATCGGTGTTTGAAGCGAAGCAATTTCTCCGGCACCTTGTTCCGGATATTCTGGTGCTGGATATTAATTTGTCAGACGGTTCGGGAATCGATTTGCTGGAGATGACCAAAGCACAGAGTCCCGAAACCTTTGTTATCATGCTCACCAATCAATCCGGTTCTTACTACAAAAAATTATGTAAGACCCTGGGCGCCGACAGGTTTTTGGACAAGTCGACGGATTTTGAACTGGTACCGGCGATTATTAGTGATATTAAATAGAATATCGTGGAGACTCAATCCTGAATCTCTTTTAATTTAGCAAACGCTTTTCCTATACAGCCAATCAAATCTGTCGGCAGCATCGCTTCCGCTGAAAAAAGTTCAGCGGCGATATCTCCTGCAAGGCCGTGGAGGAAAACGGCCAGCCTTGCCGCTTCAGGCGGGGAATAGGACTGGGCAAGCATGGCGGCAACCATTCCGGTCAACACATCTCCACTGCCGCCCTTAGCCATGCCGGCATTTCCGCTGGTATTAAAAAAAAGAGATCCGTCGGGACAAAAAATTCCGGTATAATGTCCTTTCAAAACCAGGATCAGCTGAAATTCTGCAGCATTTTTCCGCGCCAGTTCAAACCGGTGGAGTCCTGTTTCCGCAGGACCAAATAAACGGTCGAATTCTTTGGGATGCGGGGTCAGTATGGAATGGGGCGGAATTTTCCGGAGCAATTTTTTATCCCGGCTGATAATATTCAATGCATCTGCGTCCAGCACGAGGGGATGCGGAAAATTTTTAAGCAGTCTTTTGATCATCTCCTGTGTGGGCCTGCCGGTTCCGATTCCGGGTCCGGTTGCAATCACCCGGTAAGGACTGAGATCTTCCGGAACAGTTGACAACTGATCGGGGTCAGGATCAACCGTAACCATGGCTTCGGGCAGGGCGGTTTGCATAATGCCGTATCCGCAGGAGGGAAGATGGGTAGTAAGCAGTCCGGCCCCGGCGGATAAACAGGCTTTTGCCGCCATCACGGCCGCGCCGATTTTTCCGAAACTGCCGGCAAGCAGCAGTACATGCCCGAAATTTCCTTTGTTGGAGAAGGGATCCCGCGGTTTATACATTGACCGGGCAGATTTCAGATCGGTCAGGCTGTAGCTCTGTCGTATACCGCTTACAAAAGAGGCAAAATCTTTCATGATCTGAAGGTAGGAAGAAGTCGGCCATTCCGGATTTGAGGAGCTATCGCTTTTCTCCGCCGCGGCCTTCGGGATCGGTTTCCGCTTCCTCGGGACCTTCATGATCCTGCTGATAACTGCCGAATACGGGACAGAGATTTTTGGAAGAATAAACCCGTTTATTATCGTTATTGCAGAGGGCAATGATGGTTGCATTTTCTTCCATCATCCGGATGAAGACGGTGCGGTTTCCGTGCCACCAGCCATTATGGTAAATTAATTTTTTCCCGCCGGGGTACACGATCATTCTCCAGCCCAGTCCGTAATTGCGTTTTCCGGGTTTTTCCAGGCTATAGGGAGTATAGGCGCTGTCCAGTGTGGACTGCTTAAACAAAACACCTCCGCGCAGGGCCGCATCCCATTTCAGCATGTCCTCGGGCGTACTGTATATATTTTTATCACCGTAAACCACATCGAGGTATTCCAGCGGATAGGGTCTGCCGTTGATTTTATAGGAATGGGTGGCTTTGCCGGTGTCCTGCAGGCTGAATACATAACTATCGTGCATTTGCAGCGGCTCAAAAAAAGTTTTTGTAATGAAATCGGAATAGGACTGTCCGGATACTTTCTCTATGATCAGGGCCAGGAAAGCATAATTGGTGTTGGAATATTCAAAATGTTTTCCGGCGGACATATGCTGAACCTGGTCTTTGTGCTGAATGATATAGGCTAAGAGGTCGGCGTTGGTGAGAAATTTTCTTTTATCCCAGCCTGAGTTGTCCATGAAATGAACGTAGTTCATCAGCCCGCTGCGCTGGCTTAACAGATTTTTGATGCTGATACCGGGGGGAAAGCCGGTAAGATATTTTGAAATATCGTCGTGGATATCCAGTTTCCCTTCTTCCCAAAGCTTCAGAACAGCCATGGCGGTAAAGGTTTTTGAAACGGAAGCCAGGTGAAAAGCCGTATGTGCATTCACGGAATCCTTTTTGCTCCGGCAGTTCCGGAATCCGCTGTACCGTTCATAAACAACTTCCCCGTCCCGGGCAACAAGTATTCCCCCGTTGAAGCCATGCCGGAACAGGGAATCAAAAAAATGTCTGGAAACCGTATTGAAATGACGGTATTCATCCGCCGGAAGCTCCGCGGGGGCCGGATTTTTAGCCGCAAGGAGTAAGGTATCCTGCTTTTTCACCACTCCTTTGGCGGAGGGCGTCTGACCGCAACAAACGAGAAAAGAAGCGGCCAGCAGGGCGCAACATAAGGTTTTCAACAGGTATCTAATTTTATTAGTTTCGAATTGCAAAAATAAAATATTATGACATTTATACCTCCGGAAACGAGTTTTGTTTTTCCGTTTCCTTTTTAAATGGGAATTTTGCAGCTCCTTTCAGGGAAATAACGCAAAAACACGTATTTAGATTATGGGCGACAAAAAAATTACCAGCTATCCCAAAGAGAAGATTAAGATTTTATTTCTGGAAAACATCAGCGATGCAGCAGTGAAGCACTTTTCCGGCGCAGGTTATACTTCTGTTAAAAAACTTACCAAGGCTTTACCCGAAGAAGAACTGATCCGCGAAATCCAGGATGTGCACCTGCTGGGCATCCGGTCCAAGACCCGGATTACCCCGAAGGTGCTGGAAGCAGCTCATAAATTACAGGCCATAGGTTGTTTCTGTATCGGGGTTAACCAGGTTGACCTGAAAAACGCGACAAAGCACGGGATAGCGGTCTTTAATGCGCCTTACTCTAACACTCGTTCTGTGGCCGAACTGGTTATCGGCGCTTCCGTGCTGCTGATCCGCAGAATACCGGATAAAAGCAAGGCCGCCCATTCCGGAATCTGGCTGAAGGAATCCAAAGGAAGTTATGAACTCCGGGGCAAGACCATGGGAATCATCGGTTACGGGAACATCGGAACCCAGGTAAGTGTGCTGGCTGAAGCCATGGGCATGAAAGTGATCTTCTATGACATCGTCACCAAACTTCCGCTGGGCAATGCAGAGAGCAGAAAAAGCCTGAAAGACCTGGTTTCCGAAGCAGATATTATTACCCTGCATGTGCCGGATACGGAGCAAACCCGGGGGCTCATCAGCAAAACCGTGATCAAACAGATTAAGAAAGGAGCCATCCTGCTGAATTATGCCCGCGGGGAAGTGGTTGATCTGGATGCCCTGGCCGGCGCCATCCAGGAAGGGAATATATCCGGAGCCGCAGTGGACGTGTATCCGCTGGAACCGGAAAAAAACGGCGACAGCTTTAAGACTCCCCTGCAGAACCTGCCGAATGTATTGCTTACCCCGCATATTGGCGGATCTACGGAAGAAGCCCAGGAAAATATCGGGGAGGATGTCAGTAATAAATTATATCAGTACCTGGAAATGGGCATTACCACCGGATCGCACACGGTTCCGGAGCTGAGTCTGCCACAGCATCCCGATTCCCACCGGATCCTGCATATTCACAATAATGTGCCCGGCGTTTTATCGGAGATCAACACGCGGCTGTCCAATAATCATATTAATATTCTTTCCCAGTACCTGAAAACGAACGATAGTATCGGCTATGTGGTGCTGGACGTGGATAAGAAATTATCGGCCCAGGCGCTCGGACTCCTGAAAGAGGTAAAGAATACCATTAAGACAAGACTGTTGTATTAATGAAGACAGGTGTTGTATGGATAAATGGGACGAGAGCCAAAAAAGATCAGGAACTGATCTGCCGGTTTTTCCCTGTTTTCTTAACCAGGCTGATCATATCCGCGTATGCTAAAATTGCATACCGGAAAATTTCTCCCAGTTTCACCCCGATCGTTTTATGCAGGACGATATAAATGATCAGGAAAGAAAGAACGGCGGATACAACCGCTCCGTACGCCGCGCCCATCCATCCATAAAGCCGGAGACCGGCATACATGCAGGCATAATTCAGACACATCGCAGCCAGATTTACCAGGAAATTGATTTTGGGTTTGCCGATGGCATCCATGGTTGCCCCGAACTGGTAGGAAAATGGCCGGAGAAAACTAAACAGGATAACGGTCTGCAGTATCGGTATTGCCGCATAATATTTACTGCCGGCAATGAGTGAAATAAAGAGGTGTGGCATAATGAAAATCAGCAGGCTGACCGGGACTATTATGCTGATAATATTACCGACCATTCTTTCAAAATAATACCGCACTTTTTCTTCGCCGCTGCTGGCAACGGCTTCCACATTCTTCGGGAACAAAACATCGGCAACGGCAACCGAGGGCACGTCCATCATGTTATTGATCCGGGAAACAACATTGTAATAAGCCACCACTTCAGACGAGATTAATCCGGCTGTGATAAACTGGTCAGCCGAACGGCCGAAAGCGGAAAACACATTGGTTCCGAAAATATATTTTCCGAAATGGAACATGCGGAGGATGGTTTTTTTCTCCGTATCGAATTTCCGGTAGAAATATTCCTTTGCAAAATACAGGAGCACCAGTGTGCCCCCGGCCAGGGCGAGGATTTGTAATTTTACCAGATTGATGAGGGTAAGGGCTGACCGGTGAAAGACCAGCAGCAGGATGACGCAGGTCAGAAAAAGGCCCTGCCGGAGCAGATAACCGATGAAGATCTGGCGGAATTTAAAATGGGCCTGCAGCAGCACTTCAAAATGATTGAAAGGAATGAGCAGGAGGATCAGCAGCATGCCCCATTGGATCAGCGGGTACAGATCCGGACTGTTCAGCCATTTTACGAATAAATGGCCCCCGGTGACAATGCAGAGGATGCTCAGCAGGGAAAAAGCCATGTTGGTGAGGAGCGACGCTGACTGGATCTTGTTGCGGTTGTTGACATATTCCGGTTCACTCAGGAATTTGATCATGGGATTGCGAAGTAATCCCTGTTTAATGGTCTCGATCAGCGCGATGATGCTGGTAAAAAGCGCCCAGACGCCCATTTCCCTGGCCGTCGGAAAAACTTTCTTGGCCAGGATTATATAGCCGGCCACACCAAATAGAATGAGGGAGAACCTGTTTAGGAGGGTAAAAAAAACGGAGTAAATCCAGAAAGACTTTCCTGATTTCAGTTTCAAAAAAGACTGTTATTTGGCGTGAAAATACGGCAAAATTCCGGCATCCCCGGGCTTAAGGTCTGCGGAAGATCCGGATTTGAAACGCTTTGGCCGAGGATTCTTATCCGATGGCCAAACCGGTTTTCGGCCTGCCGGAAATCCTTTTAATCAAAAATATTGTGATTTCCGTCTGAATTTGGCTCCGTGGGATCACCGGGTCAAGGCGGTTTCAAAGCGGTATCAAAGAGAGATCAAAGAGAGATCAGAGAGGGCACTGCCGGTGGATTGATTTTGAATTCCTGCCATAATGAAATATCATTTTTGTTGACCTTTTCCTGATCGCCCGTTTGCCTTCTTTAAATGCCTGTTATGCTAATCCTTTAAATCTTATAATTTATATTATGTCAAATAGCCGCACAGGGCTCTTCTGCGAAGGGAAAGAAAAAACTGGCTGGGCTTCTGGTGAGGGTGTAAAACCGAGTACATTAGCAGGGAACTTCTATTCGATACTTAGAAGGCAGTTTTGAGGACGTTATAAAGGTGTCTTACTTTAAACTTTATTTTTCCAAATACAATGAGCCGGTGGCTGAGAAATTAGAAAGATTAAAGAGGGTTTGTAATTTCTCATTCCGCATATACGCTATCACTTTCCCGCTTTGCCTAATCATTCTAACAATCTCTGAGTTAATAGGCCATCCGGTTGCATAAACAAGCTGCCCGCTATCATTATTTCAAATGCCGGAACAGCGCCATATTAATTTCGGTCATTTCGCCGGAGCCGGAGATCTTTTTGATTTCGAGTAATTTTCTGCCGATGGCGTCCAGTGCGGGGGAATGGGAAATTTCCGGTTTACGGGAAGAAGGCGCGGATTTAACGGGGGTCTTTCGGTTGGATTTCATAAAAAAAAGGATCTCCCCTTATAACGGGAAGATCCCTTTTTTATGCGATTACTTTAACAATATTCGTCGAATGCCGCAATCAGGTTATGCGCAATCATCTGGGCCGAACGACCTTCTATATGATGACGCTCAATCATGTGGACCAGCTGACCGTCCTTGAACAGGGCTACAGATGGAGAAGACGGCGGGTATGGCAATAAACGCTCCCGGAGGGTCCTGACGGCGTCGATGTCGAAGCCGGCAAAGCTGGTGGTCAGATGCTCGGGTTTTTTGCCGGCATTGGCCACGGCCATCAGCACACCCGGCCTGGCGGTTCCGGCCGAACAGCCGCAAACCGAATTGATCATCACCAGGGTCGTTCCCTTCTGGTCTAACTGATTATTAACTTCTTCAGGGGTCTTTAATTCGCTGAAACCATTTTCGGTCAGCTCTTCTTTCATTGGAATAACAATATCTGCTGGATACATTTTTAGCTTTTTTGTAACAACGCAAAATTAGCCAAAAAGTTCATTCATTCTACGGAGATTCTGACGGAGGAGAAAGTGTTTTCCGGAAATAATGACATTCTATTTTTGGGTAAAGCGACATACTGTCGTGCAAAATGGGCTCCAGATCGCATGGTACAGGCTTTGTTCATACCGGTCATACAAATCATTTATCAACCTTTAAAGGATAAAATTATGACACTCGTAAAAGTAAACAACAGGCCTTATGGAAATTTTCTGGATGGTTTCATCAATGAATTTCCCTCCGTAGCCAAATCATTTGGCCAGGATTTTTTTCAGTTTCCTGAAACAAATATCCACGAAACACCGGACGCATATCATCTTGAACTGAATGTTCCGGGCCGTGCAAAAGAAGATTTTAAAATTCAGGTGGACCAGGACCTGCTGACCATCAGTTTCGAGAAGAAGGAAGAAAAGCCTGCATCGGATGATTATAAAACCATCCGCCGGGAGTTTGCGTACAAAAGTTTTAAACGCAGTTTCTCCATAGAAAATGGCGTTGACGTAAACCAAATACAGGCGAAATATGAAAACGGTTTGTTAAAACTCCTGCTTCCGAAGAAAGAAGAAGTTAAGCAGGGTGCACGTCAGATTAATATTGACTAATACCGGATTAATATTGACCAGTGCACGAAGCTAAAATGCTTGTATGCAGTTGGTTTTGTTTGATCCCTTCCATTCCTGGAAGGGATTTCTTTTTATATGACTTTGTAGTCTTGGCTTGCTTAGTTAATTTCGGGCTTCATTTCTCCAGGGTTATCCATGAATAAATCCAGGTTTTGGACATATGCGGGATTGGTTATGCTTGGGATGCTGTTTAGTATGCCGGGTTCTGCCCAGGTCCCCGACACCCGTTTACCATCCGTAGTTGACTCCATCCGGAGAACCGTACTTGATTCCCTTCGTGAAACGGAGGACACGGTGCTGAGGATTCGCAACCTGAATCCCTACCTGACGCTGCATGTGGACTCCACCATGAACTATAACCTGGAGATCAATAAGAATCCGAGCCATTACTTCTGGTACCTCCGGAATTCACCCCTCGGACTGAAAATCAATAAGGATAACGGTCTGCTGTCCTTTAAGGCCGACAAATCCTATTTCCTTTCCGGAAGATTAAAATACGATTATCCCTATAAGGTTACCGTCGGCGTACAGAACCTGCGCAATCCGGCCGAGCGGGTGGATACTTCCTTTACGATCCTGTTTTTTACCACGGAAATCATTCCCTCCCGTTTGAAGCCTACGGTAAACAGCACCCTTTATATTGATGAGGGCGATACGGTCAATTTCAGAATTGAGTGCGATGAAGGCAGTTTCCCGGTGGAAGCCATCAGTTTCTATTCCAATGTGCCCATTAAGAATTATACGATCGTAAAAAAATGTGATGATGATTTCGTGTGGAGTCCTTCCTATGATTTTATCCGGGATTCGGACAGCGGCAAAAGCCGGCTGGTCCTGCTCAGCTTCATCGGAGTCAATAAATTTTACGCGAAGGATACAGCCACAGTGAAAGTATACGTGAAAGATGCCCTTAATTACCCGGTAATGCTGCAGGAATACCAGCGAACGGTGAAGGCGGTATCCATGTATGTGCTGCAGCTGAAATATTCATTCCTGCAACTGGATAAAAGAGTAAAGAATACAAAGAGCACACGTACGACATTTGACCTCACGACCGCTTCATCCGCTCTTGGCGGAACTGTTTTTTCTTCCGCTGCCAGTCCCGCGGCGCAAAATACCGGCAGGATACTTCCCAGCGCAGGGGTTGCCCTGGTTCCGGTAAAAGAAGCCGTGGCGCCGACGCGAACTGCGGAGCAAAACTCGGCCTCCCTCATCCGCTCTTCTATCAAAAGGCTCGAATATCAGTTACACGAAAACTCCTTGTCCGGCGACCGGGACATGGATATTGTAAAGAAAATAAATACGCTGAAAAGTGAAATGAAACAGATTCAGATTCAGCTGATCGAAGTGCCCATAGATGAAAACAGCAATATGACGGAGGAACAGCTGAATGAATATTTCAACAGCAAGAAAGTAATGAAGAAATACAAGCTGAAAAGGCATTAGCTCCTCCCCTTTCTAAAAAACAAACGCTTATTTATATCCGAGGATCTTCAGCATGCTCTGGGCGGTCTGTTCCCTGGCATACAGCCAGTCTACCAGTTTCCCGTTCTTATCGTAGTTCATCAAAACATGCTTTGGCGAAGGGATCAGGCAATGCTTGATGCCGCCGTAACCGCTGATCTGATCCTGGTAAGCGCCGGTATGAAAAAATCCCAGATAAAGCGGTTCCCCGTTGTTCAGCTTGGGCAGGAACACTTCGTTAATATGTTCTTCGGAGTCGTAGTAATCGTGGCTGTCGCAGGTAATTCCGCCCAGCACCACCCGCTGGTATTCCACGTCCCATTTATTGATGGGCAGCATCAGGAAACGCTCTCCGATACCCCAGGTATCCGGCAGGGTGGTAATAAAAGATGAATCGATCATATACCAGATCTCGCGGTCATTCTGCATTTTCTGTCCGATCACACTATAGATGTGCGCCATGCTTTCGCCAACGGTATAACTTCCGAACTCGGTAAAGATATTCGGCATGGGCACGTGACTCCGTTTGCAGGCTTTTTTAATATTGCCCACAATTTCATTGATCATGAACTGGTAATCGTATTCAAATCCCAGGGAATGCTTGATGGGGAAACCGCCTCCGATATTGATGGAGTCGAGTTCGGGGCAAATCTTTTTTAACTGGCAATAAAGATTGATCACTTTATTCAGCTCGCTCCAGTAATAGATATCATCCTTGATTCCTTTGTTCAGGAAAATATGCAGCATTTTCAGTTGGAAGCGGTCTTCGTTCCCTTCAATTTTGTCCACATAAAATTCCAGTACATCGCGTGGCCGGAAACCCAGGCGGGAGGTATAGAAGGGAAAGTTCGGCTCTTCTTCCGCCGCCACCCGGATGCCCAGTTTAAAAGGCACTTTCACCGATTTCTTGTAGTGCAGCAATTCATCCTTGTTGTCCAGGATCGGCACCACATTTTTAAAGCCGGCATTCAGCAGGGAAGCAATGCGGCTGGTATAGGGTTTCTGTTTAAAGCCATTACAGATCACATAAATATCCTTGTTGATCTTCTTGCGCGCATAGAGTTTTTTGATGATCTCGATATCGTACGCATAGGAAGTTTCCAGGTGGATATCATTGTTCAATGCTTCTTCCACCACATAGGAGAACTGGGAACTCTTGGTGCAGTAGCAATAAAAATACTTGCCCTCATACCGGTGACGCGCCATGGCCGTGGCAAACATTTTTTTTGCCTTTTTGATCTGCATCCCGATTTTCGGGAGATAGGAAAGCTTGAGGGGGGTTCCGTATTTATCAATCAGGGCCTTGATATCAACCCCATTGAATTCAAGATAATTTTCCTTCACCTCGAAACCTTCCTGGGGAAAATTAAAAGTCTGCTTCACCAGGTCAGCGTAGCTGTTGTTCATGGATTCGTTCGGGTTGATGATGGCTGGAAGTTTTAGAAGTGAAGAAATTTCAGGTACAAATGTAATTTTTTGAAAACAATCGCAAAATAAAAGAGGTTTCTTAAAAGATTTACGGAACTTTTAAGAAACCTCTGAAAATTTCAAAATCCTTTATTTTACTGAGGAAATCAGTTGTTTGAAGGCTTCCGGCTCGTTCATGGCGATATCCGCCAGCATTTTCCGGTCCAGGCTGACACCCTTTTCATTCAGCAGGTGAATAAAACGGGAATACGTAAGCCCTTCTTCACGAACCGCTGCATTGATACGGGCAATCCATAAAGCGCGGTATTCCCTTTTTTTCAGTTTACGGCCGACATAGCGATAAGTAAGCCCCTTCTCCAATACGTTTTTGGCAACGGTGTAAACATTCTTGCGCTTGCCGTAGAAGCCTTTGGCCTGTTTGAGAATCCTTTTTTTGCGGGCCCTGGAAGCAACCGCATTTACTGAACGTGGCATATGATGATAAGTTAAAAGTTAAAAGTAAAAAATTTAAAGCCGGGCTGCTTACTTTAATCTCAGCAGCCTTTTCACGAAGTCCTGGTTGGCATGGTGAACAGTGCCTTTCTTCTTCATGAGCCGTTTGCGCTTCTTTGATTTCTTGGTGAGGATGTGCCGCTTGAAAGCTTTCTGGAATGTGATTTCTCCGGTGCCGGTGACTTTAAATCTTTTCTTGGCACTCGAATTTGTTTTAACCTTTGGCATCTTATGATGAGGTTTTATATGATACCCTGCTGGCGGATCTGCACGGGCAGATCACTTAGGGGGCCATTTGGGCAATCAGGATCCTTCCCGCTGCCGGGATCTCCTGCCATTAAAAATGGAGCGCGAAGTTATGTATTTTTTGGAAAAATGGGAATAATATCCTGATCTTTATACGAATATCCTGCAATTTACCCGGAACATTTAGCCCGGTTTTAACTGTTTTCCACTATTTTTGCCTCCCTTAAAAACTCAGACTTACTTACCATGGACAAACTGATTTATCTGGTACCACTTATGGGAATCATTGGCCTGCTGTACACTTTCGTGAAATTCAAATGGGTTTCCAGGCAGGAAGAGGGCACCGACCGTATGAAAGAGATCAGCCGGCATATCGCCGAAGGCGCGATGGCTTTTCTGAAAGCAGAATGGAAGATCCTGGGTTATTTTGTAGTAATCGTGGCCCTATTGCTGGGCTTCATGGCCACGACCAATCCCCACTCCCACTGGGCTATCGCCATCTCCTTTATTCTTGGCGCTGTTTTAAGCGCTACTGCCGGATATATCGGTATGCGCGTGGCTACCAGGGCCAACGTCAGGACGGCACATGCAGCGCGCAGCAGCCTGAGCAAGGCCCTGAAAGTGTCTTTTACCGGTGGTTCCGTGATGGGTCTGGGCGTGGCGGGTCTTGCGGTGTTGGGCATCGGCGGCCTGTTTATCATATTAAAGGCCATTTTTGCTCCGGATGCGGCGGCCAATTCGGAGGAAATGCTGCTTACCATCGAAGTGCTGTTCGGTTTTTCCCTGGGTGCTGAATCTATCGCGCTTTTTGCCCGTGTTGGCGGCGGCATTTATACCAAGGCTGCCGATGTAGGCGCAGATCTCGTAGGAAAAGTGGAGGCCGGCATTCCGGAGGATGATCCCCGTAACCCCGCTACCATTGCCGATAACGTAGGTGATAATGTGGGTGATGTGGCCGGAATGGGCGCGGATCTTTTCGGATCTTATGTGGCTACGGTGCTCGCCACCATGGTGCTGGGACAGGAAACCCAGTCGGATGATGCATTCGGCGGTATGTCGCCGATCCTGCTCCCCATGCTGATTGCCGGCGTTGGAATTCTTTTTTCCATTGTGGCCACCCTGTTTGTAAAAATCAGTGAAAATGCGACCATCAGCACGACAAGCGTGCAGCGGGCGCTCAATATGGGCAACTGGGGTTCCATTGTGCTTACGGCGATCGCTTCCGTAGGACTTGTGTATTATATTCTTCCCGAAACCATGGTTCTCCGGGGAATTGAATTTACCAAATGGGGTGTTCTTGGGGCCATCGGGGTAGGTCTTGCGGTAGGAACCCTCATGAGCCTGATCACAGAATATTATACGGCCATCGGCAGAAGGCCCGTTCTTTCCATAATCCGTCAGTCGTCCACGGGACATGCAACCAATGTGATCGGCGGACTCGCCATCGGAATGGAGTCCACCTGTCTGCCCATTCTCGTTCTCGCCGGCGGTATCTGGGGCTCCTTTGCCTGCGCCGGTTTGTACGGGGTTGCCATTGCCGCAGCGGGTATGATGGCTACCACGGCCATGCAGCTGGCCATTGACGCCTTCGGACCGATTGCCGATAATGCCGGGGGCATTGCCGAAATGAGCGAGCTTCCCAAAGAAGTGCGGGAAAAAACAGATATACTGGATGCCGTTGGAAATACCACGGCTGCCACCGGAAAGGGTTTCGCGATTGCTTCTGCAGCGCTGACCTCCCTGGCACTGTTTGCCGCATTCGTTGGTGTGGCCGGCATCAGTGGCATTGATATTTACAAAGCAAAAGTACTGGCCAGCCTTTTTGTGGGCGGCATGATCCCCTTTATTTTTTCCTCCCTGGCTATCCGGGCCGTTGGTCAGGCAGCCATGGCCATGGTGGAAGAAGTGCGGCGGCAGTTCCGCACCATTCCCGGAATCATGGAAGGAACAGGTAAACCCGAATATGATAAATGCGTGGCCATCTCCACGGATGCCTCCATTAAAAAAATGATGGCGCCAGGCGCCATTGCGATCCTTTCTCCCCTGGTGATCGGATTCCTGCTGGGCCCCGAAGCCCTGGGAGGATTTCTGGCCGGCGCTACCGTGAGCGGCGTGTTGATGGGGATGTTCCAGAATAATGCCGGCGGCGCCTGGGACAATGCAAAAAAATCTTTCGAGAAAGGTGTTGAAATAAACGGAGAGGTCCACTACAAGAAATCAGAACCGCACAAAGCTTCCATTACCGGAGATACCGTGGGCGACCCCTTCAAAGATACTTCCGGTCCCTCCATGAATATCCTCATCAAACTGATGTCCATCGTTTCCCTGGTCATTGCACCCACCCTGGCCCAGATACAGGCGGCAAAGGAAGACGATGTAAAAGTGAAGCAAAAAACGGAGAAGATTGTGGTTGTGGAAAGCAAGACGTTAGATAAATTGACAATGGACAATTGACAATTGACAGTGAAGTAAATTGACAATGGACAATTGACAATTGACAGTGAAGTACACGCATTATCAATTGTGCATTATCAATTGTCCATTATCAATTGTCAATTGTCCATTGTCAATTGTCAATTATTCTCCCTCTTTCATTAATTCCGATCTTGACTTCGCCAGGTCTGCTTTTTGCGCGTTGCTCAGCACCGGATAGTGCAGATCCACTTTGCTTAGCTCATGCACGATGATATTCGCTATGATGAGCCGCGTGAACCACTTGTCATCTGCGGGTATGGTAAACCAGGGAGCAATATCTTTTGAAGTATTCTCCAGCATATCCTCATAAGCTTTCCGGTAATCTTTCCAAAGTGCTCTTTCTTTCAGATCCGCAGAGGAGAACTTCCAGTTCTTCGCCGGATCATCGAGCCGCTCCAGGAACCTTTTCTTCTGTTCCTTTTTTGAAACGTGCAGATGGAACTTGAGAATAATGGTTCCGTTTTCCACCAGCGTTCTTTCAAAATGATTGATCTGTTTAAACCTTCTGTCCCAGAAATTCTTATCAATTTTTCCGGTATCCGTGATGCCGGGTAAATTTTCATTCAGGATGTATTCCGGATGAACGCGCGTGACCAGCACATTTTCGTACTGGGAACGGTTGAAAATACCGACCATGCCGCGGGCCGGCAGGGAAATATAATGACGCCACAAAAAATCGTGTTCCAGTTCCAGATGACTGGGCGTTTTAAAGGAAGTGACCTGCACACCCTGCGGGTTCAGACCGCTCATGACATGCTTTATCGCACTGTCCTTGCCGGCGGCATCCATGGCCTGGATCACCAGCAGCACGGCATACCGGTTATCCGCATACAACTTTTCCTGGATTCCGGATAATTTCAGGATATCCGATTTCAGCTGGTTCTCCCCCTCCGTTTTGGTTAGCGGTTTGTCGTCATCATCCGTCAGCCAGTCTTTCAGATTCACGGATTTACCTTCCGGAATTTTATATTTCGCAGCATAGTGCCCGGGTTCATGGAGATCTGCCATAAAGAATTTTTAAAAAATTTACCGATCCGTAACGGACCGGACTACAAATGTAAGTTTTGTGTTAAAATGACCGTTCTTTTACGAATATTATCGTATTTTGCCTGAATTAAATAAGATACCATGGGAACTACGAAATACATCAAGCCAACCGAAAGTGAGTTGGAGATCCTGCGGATTTTATGGGAGAGGAATACGGCCAGTGTCCGGGAAGTGCATGAGGAACTTTCCAAGACCAAGGAAGCGGGATATACCACCACGCTGAAGCTGATGCAGATCATGCATGAAAAAGGGCTGGTGGGCCGGGATGATTCCATCAAGACCCATATCTATCATCCGGAAGTGAGCCGGGAGAAAACCCAGAAACATTTAATTGGGAAGATGATCACCACACTCTTTGGCGGATCTTCCACGGAACTCGTGCTGCATGCACTGGGAAATCACAAGGCTTCTCCGGAGGAACTCGAAGAGATACAGCAACTGCTCAATAACCTGAAAAAGCAATAACATGCTTTCATTTCTGAATACCAGCAGCCTGGCCGCCCTGGCCTGGTCCCTGCTCAACGGGATCTGGCAGATGGGCATACTCTGGCTGGTCTATTGGCTGCTAACGGGGAACCACAAACGCTTTTCTGCCGCTGTCCGCTATAACCTCGCGGGCATGTTATGCCTGCTGGGAACCTGCTGGTTCCTGTATTCGCTGATTTCCTCCCTGATTTTTCCGGTGCGCATTATAGCATGGACTTCGCTTTCTTTTGCCACTATCCGGATTGCCGGATTTATTGATCCGCTTTTATCTTCCCTCTCTGTCCTTTATCTGCTGATCCTGATTTTTCAGATTCTCCGGTACACGCTGGGTTTTTATCAGCTGCAGGCCAAAAGAAAGCATAACGGAAAATTGTTTTCCGAGCCTTTGCAATCCTTCACGGACCGGATTTCCCCGGCGATGGGTATACGCAAACCGGTAAATATCCTGCTGGCAGACTGGGTGGATAGTGCCCAGACGATCGGGTTTATCAAACCCCTGATCCTCCTGCCGGTAGCGCTGCTGAACCGACTGACTATGGAACAGACGGAGACCATCCTCCTGCATGAGCTGGCGCATATCCGGCGTAACGATTATCTCTTCAATATTCTGATGACGGTTTTCCGCACGATTTTCTTTTTCAATCCCTTTGCCCGCTGCTTCTTTAAAACGGTTGCGCGGGAAAGAGAACATGCCTGCGACGATGAAGTGTTATTGTGGCACTACCCGGCGCCGGTTTATGCAGAAGCCCTGCTCACGCTGGAGCAATTCAGGCAGCTGCTCCCTACCCTGTCGCTCGCCGCAGACGGGAATAATCCGCGTTTACTGATGGAGCGGGTCCGGCGACTCGTGGGCCTGCCTGCCTCCGGAAAGAAAACTTTTTCACCCTTACTGTCTTTCAGCCTGATTGCGGCGCTGTTCCTCTTTGCCATGCATTCGTTTTCCCGATTTCCGCAGCCGGAAAGGAATATGCTGCCACCGAATAAAATGGTTTTTCAAAATAACATAAGTTTTATTTCAGCTTTGGAGAAAACGGGACGAACCGGAACCATTCAGGAAATTCAAATTGCGGTCCGGACCAAAGCGCAGACCGCCAAAAAAAAGGAAGTGCCACGGAAATCCGAAATGCCGCCCGGGCCACCTGCTGAATGGGAAAATCCAGTTTTAGCCGCCGTTCCGGAACTGCTGATATTGCAGGATGAAGCAGGAGCAAAAGTCCGCCTCCAATATGCCGATCAGCTTGCAGTACGGAATTTCTCCAATGAAAAAGCAATGCAGCCTGAAGTTCCGGTAACGGTTGATCGGAAGGATGTGCCTTATATTCCCCCGGCCAGTTTTACGGTTTCCCCGGTTGCCGATACACTGATTCCCGACATATTGCTGCAGAATAAACTACTTGCGCTCCCGGCCATGCGGAAAATAAAAACCGAACAGTTAAAATCTGAAATCAATTCGGAGATTGATCAGCAGATGAAAATACTCCGGAAGCTGGAAAAAGAAAACCTGCAGCTGATCAGGCAAAAGACAAAAGAACTGCAACCGGTAATCCGGAAAGCAGGACTCGACATACAAAAAAGAAAAGAAGCAATCGATCAGCTGCTGAAGCAGGTGCAGCTATTGAACGGGGAGATCATCGTAATTTAAGTTAATTTCGCCCAATGAATCTCAACTACAGGGATCTGCTACCCACATCCTTTCCTGCAGGCTCCAGGATTTGGATCTACCAGTCCGGCCGCATCTTTACCATTCCGGAAGTCCTGGAACTGGAAGAAATCCTGAACGATTTTGTAAAGGAATGGCTTTCCCATGGCACACCGGTAAAAGGATTTGCCGGGGTATTCTTCGGACAGTTCATTATTCTGATGGCCGATGAAACGGAAACCGGAGTTGGCGGCTGCAGTACGGATTCTTCCGTGCGGGTGATCAAATCCATCGAAACAAAATTCCGGGTGCATTTATTTGACAGGCAGTCACTCGCCTTTGTGGTGAAGGATAAGGTTCAGCTTTTACCCTACAC
>Ga0134125_10001436_pt1 | contig 29274 bp, 30 predicted proteins | sample KB31751_FD_96464 | JGI IMG/M metagenome (GOLD analysis project Ga0134125, IMG submission 96464) | Terrestrial soil microbial communities with excess Nitrogen fertilizer from Kellogg Biological Station, Michigan, USA - KB3-175-1 | ecosystem: Environmental > Terrestrial > Soil > Unclassified ... | reverse complement strand
TTCGCGACCGAGACACCGTCCTTGGTGACGGTGGGGGCGCCGAACGAGCGCTCGAGGACGACGTTGCGGCCCTTCGGGCCCAGCGTGACCTTGACCGCATCGGCCAGGATGTTGACGCCCGCGATCATGCGAACGCGCGCGTGCTCTTTGAATTTGACGTCTTTGGCTGCCATGGTAGGTTCCTCTCGATGTTCGTGATTCCGGCCGATCAGTTCACGACGGCCATGATGTCTTCTTCGCGCATCACGAGGAGCTCGTCGCCCTCGACCTTCACGGTGGTGCCCGAGTACTTGCCGAAGAGCACCTTGTCGCCGACCTTGAGGTCGACCGGGGTGAGCTTGCCGTCCTCGTTGCGCTTGCCGGGGCCGATGGCGAGCACTTCGCCCTGGTCGGGTTTCTCGGCGGCGGTGTCGGGGATGACGATTCCGGACGCGGTCTTGCGCTCCTCTTCGAGGCGCTTGATGATCACGCGATCGTGCAGCGGACGCAGTTTCATAGCGGTTGCTCCTGATTGGACTTGAAATTGGGAAGCCCGCGACGACTTCCGCTTGAAGCGCCGCGGAAGAGCCCGGCATCCCGGTTGCGAAGTAGCTGGCGGGCTTTGGCACTCGCCCGCACCGAGTGCTAATAATAAGGACGCCGAACCCGATTATCAAGGGGCTCGAGAAGGGTGTAAGCGCTCGCTTACTGCCGCCGGGAGCGGCTCAATTCCGGTACACGATACCCAGCGGATCGACGGATTTCTGCAGCTCGGGACTCACCGCGCACCCGTACACCGGCAGCGGTTGCGCATCCACTCCGTGCTCCACGTCCGAGACGATGCGCTGGTCGAGCGCGACCACCGCGGCGGGCCGGTCGAAATAGCCGCCGGCGTAGGCGAGGCGCCCCTCGGGCGTGAAGGCGAAGAGCACCGGCGCCACCTGCAAGCCGAAGCGCGACTCGAGCTCGGCGGGCGTGACGGTCGTGAAGCGGTATCCGGCCGCACGGGCGCGCGCCTTCTTCGCGTCGTCCTCGCCGACGAAGACGATCTCCTCGTCCATCCCGGCGAGCGCGCGCCGCTCGACCAGGTGCTTGAAGAGCCGCTCGGTGCACGAGCAGCGCGCGTAGATCACGTGCACGAGGAACGGCTCCTTGGTCCTCGCGCGAAGGTCGAGCAGCGCGCGCGTGAGGCGTTGCTCGGGCGAGGGCCTGGGCATCGGCGCGGTGTGGCTCACGCCGAGCGAGGCGATTCCGACCAGCGAGAGCCCCAGCCAGGCGACGATCAGCAGCCGGCCGCCGACCCCGCGCACCGATTCAAGGACGCTGCGCAACCGTGGAGGCATGGGAAGCACGCACCTGGGCGAAGTCCGCGACGATGTGCGCGGGGTCGGAGGGACGCAGCAGCGCGGCGACCGGCCGGCCCGAGATGTCGAGCACGAAGACCGAGGTCGAATGGTCGGTTCCGGATTGCGTCGGCCCGTATCCGGCGCCCGCGGCCGAGGCGAAATGTCGCACGGCGTCGCGCCGCCCGGCGAGGCCCACGATGCGCGAATCGAACGCATGCAGGTAGGTGCGCAGGCGCTGGGGCGTGTCGTGCACCGGATCGACGGACACGAACACGATGCGCGTGCGGCCGTCGGCGACACCGCTCGCGGGGTCGCGCGCGACGCGTGCGAGCGTGGCGAGCGTCGTCGGGCACACGTCCGGGCACGAGGTGTAGCCGAAGTAGAGCAGCGTCCAGTGCCCGCGCAGGAGCTGCGCCGAGGCGGGCTTCCCATCGGTGCCCACGAGCGTCGCCGCATCGAGCGGCGCGGAGTTTTCGATCGGCACGATGGTGCGGGTGAGCATCTCGAGGCTCGCCGCCGCTTCGTGCGAGCCGTGCGCGGATGCGGCCGGCGCGATCGCCGCCAGGGCGAGCGCCAACGCGCGGCCGAGGATGGATGTACGGATCATTCCGGCCTCCCTAGAAAAGCGAAAATTCGCCCTCGCGCTGGACCTCTTCCTCGTCGGGCGCCATGTCGCCGAACGCGAACCGGGGCGCGAAGAGCATCGCCAGCGTGAAGGTCATGTTGCCGTGCTCGGACGTGAAGAAGTACTGGCGGCTGTCGACGTCGGGTGGCACCACCACGGAGACGCCGGTGCCCGAGACGAGTACCGGCAGGCCGGTCGTGATCTCGCAGCCCAGGCGCAGCAGCTTGTTCTTCACGCGGCCCATGAGCTGGTTGTTGAGCTCGCGGCACCAGTCCTCCACGTCGCGCTCGCTCGCGGCGCCGCCCGAGGGATGGGTGAGCGCGAGGAGATCGCGGTCGAGGCTCACGGTCGAGGAGAGCCGCACGCCCTCGCCCGCGGCCGAGAGCACCGAGGCGTAGCTGGGCCGCGCCGGCGCCGCGGTCGCGGATTTCTCGCGCCGCAGGTGCGCGGTGAGCCCGTAAACCGTGAAGAGCTCCGCGCACGACTTGGCGTGCACGTCGATCACCACGGCGCAGGGTGAAACCTCGGTCGCATGCATTTCCTCATTCCTCCTGGAAGAGGTGGACTTTTCCGGAGCGGGGTGCCGCGAATCCGGCGCCCGAAGCGCCGGCGGCCGATTCCGCGATCGTCTCGCCCGCGAGCACGCGCGCGACGCGCTCGGCGAGCACGGCGAAGTCGCGGCTGATGGCGTCGAGCTCCTGCACCACCGGGTCCTGGAACTGGAGATGGGAGAGCGCCTCGTTCGAAAGGCGCATCACCGCCTCGAGGCGATGGGCGCCACCCTTCGCCGCCGCGGCCTCGTGCGCGCCGTTCTTCATCTCGATCGCCACGACGTCGATGAACTCGCGCGCGCGCTGCTGCATCGCGGTGGCGCGCTCGCGCACCGGGGGCAGGCCCTGGCGCACGGCGCCGATCGCGGTGCCGACGCGATCCGCGGCGCCGCGAATGGTGCCGCTGAGTTGCCGCGTCTGCTCGGCGATCACCGCGAAGCCGGCGCCCGCCTCGCCGATGCGCGCCGCCTCGATGCGCGCGTTGATCGACAGGAGGTCGGAGTATTCGGAGAGGCTGTTGATCGCCCCGATCGCCTCCTGCATGGCGTCGGCGAGCGAGAGCACCTGGGCGACCGCCGCCTCCTGCGCGTCGATGTCGCGCTGCATCTCGCCGATGAAGCGCGTGGTGGTCTCATCGGAGCGGGCGAGCGCCGAGGCGAGCGCCTGGTCGGTCTCGGCGATGATGCTGCGCGCCGTCTCCACGATCGAGGAAAGGACGCGGCCGCACGCGAGGATCTCGCGTTCGGTGAGCGCCTGCAGCGCGTCGACGCGCGATTGCACCCGGGCGCGTCCCCGGTCCATCTCGTCGCGCACGCGCGGGGCCGCCGCGGCGCGCTCGGCGACAGGGGCCGGCACCGCTCGCGCGGCGCGCGGGCGCCACCAGGCGGCGAGGGTCGCGATCATCCGCTTCAGGCGCGCGTGAGGTGCTTCGCCGCGGCCACCAGCTGGTTCGCGTCGAACGGCTTCACGATCCAGCCCACGGCGCCCGCCTGCTTCGCGCGCTTGATCATCGAGGGCTGCCCCTCGGTCGTGAGCATGAGGATGGGCAGCGACTTGTGCTCCGGGCGCTTCTTGATGCGCTCCACCATCTCGAGCCCGTTCACGTTGGGCATGTTCACGTCGCAGACCACCATGTCGATCGCGCGATTGCCCGTCACGTGCGCGATGCCCTCCTCGCCATCGGCGGCCTCCACGATCTCGAACCCCGCCTGCTTCAGCGCGAGCGAGACCTGCTGCCGAACGGTGCTCGAATCGTCCACGACCAGTACGGTCTTCGCCATCCTCGTGTCCTCTCTTCGTCGTGCGCCGCTAGCTCGCGGCGCGAAGGATCGAATCGTGTCCCTCGTAGATCGCCTTGTCCTTGGGGAAGAAGAAGCTCACGCGCGTCCCGCGCCCCGGCTCCGACTCCACCGTCACGCGCCCCCCGAGCGCCTCGCAGGCGTCGCGCACCGCGACCATCCCGACGCCGCGCCCCGAGAGCTCGGTGACCACCGTCTTGGTGCTCACGCCCGGGAGGAACACCAGGTTCTCGCGTCCGCCGATCGCCGCCGGATCGATGCCGAGCGCCCCCGCCTTCGCGCGCAGGGCCTCCCAGTCCACGCCCGGCCCGTCGTCCTCCACGGCGACCACGAAGTTGCCCTCCTCGATGCGGGTGCCCACGCGGATGTGCGCGGTGACGGGCTTGCCGCGGCGCGCGCGCTCCTCGCGCTCGTCGATGCCGTGGTCGACCGCGTTGCGCAGCACGTGGATGAACGCCGACCAGAACGGCGCGTAGCGCTCGCTGCTGAAGCGCAGCTCGTGCGGCTCGATCTGCACCTGCACGTCGCTCTTGCCCATGCGCTGGGCGAGCGCGCGGATCTGCTGCTCGATGCGCGCGAGCCGCTTGCTCGCGGGCTCCAGGCGCCAGGACTCGATCATGCGCACGACCTGGCGCGGGTCGACGCCGTTCAGCACCGCCTGGATGATGGCCTCGTAGTCGGCGTCGTCGATCTCGATCGAGCGGTCGTGGTGTTCGCCCATCAGCTTCGCGAGGTCGACGCGGATCTGGTCCCACGCCTCGCGCAGGCCCGCGAGCTCCGACTCCGCGGGCATCTCCTGCTCCTCGGAGATGCGGTTCTCGATGTCGTGGCAGATCTCCGACAGGCGGCGCATGCCGAAGATCGCCGCGTTGCCCTTGAGCGTGTGGATCAGGCGCTTCACGTGGTCGACGTCGGTATGCGACTCGGCGCGCAGCTGGCGCATGATCTCGTCGGCCTCGGCGAGGAATTCGATGAAGCCGTGCTTGTCGCGCATGATGTGCTGGAAGAGCTGCAGCAGGTCCGACTGGTGGCGCTGCGCGGCCTCGCTGCGCAGGCGCTCGCTGATGTCGGTGAAGATGACGAGCATCTTCGCGACCGAATCGTCGGCCGCGCGGATCAGCTGGTACTGGACCGAGTAGGTGGACGCGCCGTCCTTCAATTGGCGCGGCAGCTGCGCGAGCGCGACCTCGGGCGGCAGCATGCCATCGGTCACGCCCTCCATCGCGAGCCCGAGCCATTCGGCGAAATTGGGGTCGCGTTCCCGCAGCCACTCGCCGATCGGCTGGCCGTCGGCCGGCGCGCCGAACCACTCGGCGACCACGCGCGAGCACTCGCTCGAAAGTCGTCCCTGCAGGTCGACGGTGACCAGCCCCGTTTCCACGTTGTCGAGGATGAGGCGCATGTCGCGCTGCTTCTCGCGGATGGTCTCGGTGCGCGCCTCGACGATCTTCTCCAGCCCGATCACGTTGTCGAAGAACTCGCGCGAGATGAAGCAGGTCGCGATGGTCTCCAGCACCACGAAGGCCGCGTGCACCAGCACCACCCACCATTGCGCGTCGTAGTTGAAGACGCTCGACGGAACCAGCCACCACACGATGAGGTGGTGCAGCGCCACCGTGACCGCCGCGACGATGTTCACCATCGGATTGGCGAACATGCAGAGCATCGCGAGCAGCGCGAAGAAGTAGAAGTGCATCTCGATCTGCACCGGCCCCTGCCCGAAGTGCACCAGGAGGCCGCCCATCAGCATCGCGGTGATCCCGTACACCACCGAGAGGTGGCGCGGGTTCTTCACCGTCCGGAACGCGACGGTCGGGCCCACCATCACGAACGAGGTGAGCGCGAGCGCGAAGAGCACGCCCGTGCCCGCGACCCAGGCGATCGCCATGAGCGCGGGGATGTGCAGGTAGAAGAACACCAGCGCGACCTTGTTGAGCCGCGTGAGGTAGCGCCGCTCGAACGGAGTCATCTCCGCCGGCAGCGCGAGATACCTGGAGAGCTTCATGGTTGCCCCCTGTGGAAGTGCGCGCCTATCCTCGGGGCGCACGGGGCGATCGGGCTGTGCCGGAACGCACAAAACGCGGGGCGCCCGGATTACAACGGCAACCGGTCCTACAGGAATAACGCCGAGCAGCGCGCGATCCACTCGCGCAGCCGCTCGGAAAGCGACCGATGGCGCCAGGCCTCGCGCGTGATCTCGTGCGAATGCGCCACGTCGTTCGCGAAGGCCTGCTCCATGCGCACCGCGAAATCGGGGCTGAGCACCACGACGTTGAGCTCGTCGTTGTGCGAGAGGCTGCGATAGTCGAGGTTGGTCGAGCCGACGGTCGACCACACGCCGTCGACGGTGGCGGTCTTCGCGTGCAGCAGGCGGTCCTCGCGCTCGAAGATGCGCACGCCCGCATCGAGGAGGCCCGCGTAGTACGCCCGCCCCGCCTCGACCACGACCGCGGTATCGCTATGGCTCGGCAGGATGAGCCGCACGTCCGCGCCGCGGCGCGCGGCCGCCGCGAGCGCTTCGCGCAGCTCCTTCGCCGGGACGAAATACGCATTGGTGATGCGCACGCGCGTCTCGGCGTTCTCGATCGCGGAGACGAGCGCGACGTACGAGGCGTCCACGCCGGCTTCGGGCACGCCGGGGATCGCGCGCACGATCTCGTGGCCCGCCGCCGCGACCCGTGGAAAGTAGCGGGCAGCGGTCTCCACCGGCTGCTTGCGCTGTCGTGCCCATTGCTGGAGGAAGAGCTTCTCGAGCTGCGGGACGACCGGCCCCTGGAGCTGCACCTGCGTATCGCGCCATGGCCGATCCTCGATCGCCTTCTTGCCTTCGCCGGTCTCCTTCGCCGCGCCCTTCGACCCGCTCGAGCCGGCGGCCCCCGCCGAGCCCGACGCGCTCGACGACCCGCCGGATGGCCTCGAGCCCGAGGGCCCGCGCGACGCAGGCCCGTACACGTGGCTGATGTTGATGCCGCCCACGAACGCGACCTCGCCGTCCACAACCATGAGCTTGCGATGGTCGCGATGGTCGAGCGCGGCGCCCTTCTTCAGCACCTCGCCGGGCGAAACCGGGTTGTAGGCGAGCACCTGGATGCCCTCGCGCTTGAGCCCGTCGAAGAATTCCTTGGGAACGTCGAGCGAGCCCACGCCGTCGTAGAGCAGGCGCACTTCCACGCCGGCCTTGCGCCGCTCGACGAGCGCATCGGCGAACGTGCGGCCGACGTCGTCGCCCTCGAAGATGTACATCTCGATGTGCACGAAGCTCTTCGCGTGCCGGATGGCGTCGAGCATCGCGGTGTAGGTCGCCGCGCCGTCCTGCAGGAGGGTCGCGCGGTTGCCGGTGCTGAGCGGCGTGCCGGCGAGGGCCTGCTCGATCGCGAGGTGGCGATCGAGGATGGTCGTGTCGGGCGAGCGTGCGCGCAACTGCGCGAGCACCCGCTCGCTCTCGGCGTGCGTGAGGAACCCGTGCGAAGTCGCGATGCGGACCGGAGCGGCGTGCGCCTGCGCGAGATCCTGGCGGATCGGCGGAGCGCTCACGCATGCCGCGGCGATGGCGAGCGTGGCGCCGGCGAAGATCACGGCGATCCTCCGCGACATTCTCATCGCGGAGGCGGTTCGGGAAGGGCTAGCGCGCGAGGCGCGCGGCGCGTCCGAACTGGTAGGTGATGCGCCGCGGGCGGCGCGTGCGTCCCACGCGCGCGGGAAGCGGGAGATAGGGGCAGGGCGGATTGCGGTAGCCGCCCTGCTCGAGCGTCACGTCCTCGGCGACCTCCGCCCAGACACCGCCGCGCACCGGCCGAAACAGCCACGAAAGGTAACCCGCGCGCGACGCGGCCTGGATGAGCTCGCCCGCATCGGGCACATCGGCCACGACCGGCGGCTGGCCCTCGATCTCGATCGGGAAATCGCCGAACGCGCCGCGGCACTCCACCGACTCCTGCTGCTCGGCACCCGGCCGCACGAAGGGGAGCGCCTCGGTGCGCGAAAGGTCCCAGGAGCCGAGCTCCCAGGCGACGTCGAGCACGGCGTTCTCCAGCTCCTCCAGCTTGTCCCAGCGCTCGTTGAGTTGCAGGGCGGAGCTGGGCACCGGCTGGTACGCCACCACGTTCGCGTCCGCCGCCTCGGCGAGCCGCATCTCGACGAAGCCGTGCCAGTGGAGCGTGACCACGACCGGCGTATTCGCATAGGGGACTGCCGCGATGGTGATGCCCACGAGCGGCAGGCGATTCGAGATCAGCTGGGTCTCGATGCAATCGAGCAGTTCCATTTCCTTCGAGTCCTCCCGTTTGAGAAGAGAATTGCGTTGGGGAAGTTCCGCCTCCTTGCTCCACCGGAAGCAACCGGCGTGCTCATTTGCGCTTTTCTCATGAAATCAGGAACCGTGGTTGCTAGCACTCCCGGCCGATGGTTGCCAATGCGGCGCTTCGCGGGCCTTGGCCGGTAATAACGTCCGACCCCGTTTCCCGGTTGAGCGGCCGGGCTAGAATGGGCCCGATTCGTTTTCCGAGGGGCGATCGATGCCGCTGCTGGGGAACGCGGAGAAAGCGGAGCTCGAAAAGCTGATCCTGGACCGCTTCACGGAGCACTACGACAGCCACGGCTCGGGCGCGCTCCTCGTGGAGGGACTACGCGTCGTGGTGAACGGCAACGGCGTCGTGCTCGACGGCGGGCAGGCGCAGGGCGCAGCGCTCGCGACGGTCGAAGTGCGCACGCTCTTCACCGCGCTCTGCTACGTGACCGGAGGAACGCTCGCGCTGCCGCGCGACTCGCTCCCCGCCCTCGCCTCCGAGGCGACCAGCACCGTCGCGGCGCAGATCAACCGCATCGCGCAGGATCGATGAACAACCGGGAGATGGTCGCCCGCAGCCTCGCGGCGATCTGGCATCCCTGCACGCAGATGAAATCGCACGAGCGCTTCCCGCTCGTGCCGATCGCGCGCGCCGAGGGCCCGTGGCTGTTCGATTTCGACGGCCGCCGCTACCTCGACGGCGTGAGCTCGTGGTGGGTGAACCTCTTCGGCCACTCGCACCCGGCGATCAACGCCGCGCTCGTGGACCAGCTGCGCGCGCTCGAGCACGTGATGCTCGCCGGCTTCACGCATGCACCGGCGATCGAGCTCGCGGAGCGCCTGCGCGCCATCGCTCCGCAGGGGCTCGGTCACGCGTTCTACGCTTCCGACGGAGCCTCCGCGACCGAGATCGCGCTCAAGATGGCGTTCCACTACTGGGCCAATCGCGGCCGGCCGGCGAAGAGGCGCTTCGTGTCGCTCGCGGGCGGCTACCACGGCGAGACGGCGGGCGCGCTCGGCGTGACCGACGTCGCGATCTTCCGCGACGCCTACGCGCCGCTGGTGCGCGAATCGATCGTCGCGCCGTTCCCCGCACGCCATGACGACGACCATCGCTTCGGCGGGATGCGCGGCGCGATCGAGGCGGCCGACGCGCTCGCGAAGCTCCTCGAAGAGCGCCATGGCGCGATCGCGGCGCTCATCGTCGAGCCGCTGGTGCAGGGCGCGAGCGGCATGCGCTTCTACCATCCCGAATACCTGCGCCGCGCGCGCGAGCTGTGCACGCGCCACGACGTGCTGCTCATCGCCGACGAGATCATGACCGGCTTCGGCCGCACCGGCACGATGTTCGCCTGCGAGCAGGCGGCGATCGCGCCCGACCTGCTGTGCCTCTCCAAGGGCATCACCGGCGGATACCTGCCGCTCTCGTGCGTGCTCTCGACGGACGAGGTGTACGCCGCGTTCTACGATGACGACGTCGCCCGCGGCTTCCTGCATTCCCACTCGTATACCGGGAATCCGCTCGCCTGCCGCGCCGCCTGCGCGGTGCTCGACCTCTTCGAGCACCAATCGGTGGTCGCGGCGAACGAGCGCAAGGCGGCGCGCTTCTTCCCGATCGCCGAACCGCTCGCGCACCACCGCAACGTGCGCGCGTTCCGGCACCTGGGAATGATCTGGGCGTTCGAGGTGCGATCGCGCGAGCCGGCCTTCGCCGCGCGCGCATTCGAGATGGCGCTCGCGCGCGGCGTGCTGCTGCGGCCGATCGGCAACACCGTCTACTTCCTGCCTCCGTACGTGATCGGCGAGGCCGAGTTCGGCGAGCTCGCCGCGGCCGGCATCGAGATCGCCGAGCGGCTGGGCGCGGCGGCATGAGGCTCGCGCGCCTCCTGCTCGCGGTGCTCCTCGCGCCGCTCGCGCTTTACGCGCGCGAGCTTCCGGCGCCGGTGCGCGAGGCGCTCGCCGCGGACGGCGTGCCGCTTTCCGGCGTGGCGATCCGCGTCGAGCCCGTCGCCGGCGGCCCGGTGCTGCTTTCGCATCGCGAGCACGCGGCGATGAACCCGGGCTCGGTGATGAAGCTCGTCACCAGCGCCGCCGCGCTCGATCTCCTCGGGCCGGCGTTCCGCTTCCACACCGACGTCCTGCTCGACGGAACGATGCAGGATGGCGTGCTCGACGGGAACCTCGTGCTGCGCGGCGGCGGCGACCCGAAGCTCACCTACGAGCGGCTCTGGCAGCTCCTGCACCGCCTGCGCTCGCGCGGACTGCGCGAGATCCATGGCGACGTCATCGTCGATCGTGGCTATTTCGCGCCCGCCATCTACGATCAGGGGCGCTTCGACAATCGGCCGCGGCGTGCCTACAACGTGGCTCCCGACGCGCTGCTGGTGAATTTCGGCGCGGTCGACTTCACGCTCGTTCCCGAGGCGGGCGCGGTGCGCGTGGTCGCGGAGCCGGACCTTCCGAACGTGCAGGTGACGAGCCGGATCCGCCTGGTGCCCGGAAGCTGCGGCGCCTGGCGCCGGAACGTCCGCTTCGACGTGCGCGAGCAAGGCCTCATCGCCACGGTCGCGTTCGAGGGCACCTATTCCGGAGCTTGCGGCGAGCAGGCGTGGCCGCTCGCGCTCTTCGACGGCCGCCGCTACCTCGAGTCGACGTTCCGCTGGCTGTGGAGCGAGGCGGGCGGCAAGATCACCGGCACGTTCCGCGAGGCGCCCACACCCGCCGGCGCACGACTCTTCTATCGGGAGGATTCGGAGCCGCTCGCGCTCCTGGTGCGTGACATGAACAAGTATTCGAACAACGTGATGGCGCGCAACCTCTTCCTCGCGCTTTCGGCCGAGCGCGACGGCGGCGGCGGGAACACCGCGGCGAGCGCCGAGATCGTGCGCGCGTGGCTCGCGGACCAGGGCATCGCGGCGCCGCAGCTCGTGCTGGACAACGGCGCGGGCCTCTCGCGCGAGGCGCGCGTGAGCGCGGCAACCCTCGCGGCGCTCCTGCACGACGCCTGGTCGAGGGGCTGGATGCCGGAGCTCGCGGCGTCGCTTCCGATCTTCGCCGTCGACGGCACATTCGAGGACCGCGCCGGCATGCAGGCGGCGGGGCGCGCGCACGTGAAGGGCGGCACGCTCGACGAAGTGCAGACGCTCGCGGGCTACGTGCTCGACCGCAGCGCCCGGCGCTGGATCGTCGTGATGCTCGTGAACCACGCGAACGCCAATCGGGCGCAGGATGCGCTCGACGCGCTGGTCGAATGGGTGAGCGAACGGTGGGCGCCCACGGCGCGCAGGGGGCCATGAGCCAAAGCACGCACGACGTGACCAACCAGCCGCCGCCGTTCGCGGGCCACGACGCATGGTCGAGCGATCCCTGGCTGCGCGAAGCGGCGGCGCGCTCGGGCGCCGGCGGGATCGCGGACGCCGCGGCCGCGCTCGGGCGTTACGTCGGAAGCCCCGAGGCGCAGGAGCACGCCCGCCTCGCGAACCGCCATGTCCCCGAGCTTCGCACGCACGACCGCTTCGGGCATCGCATCGACGCGGTCGAATACCATCCGTCGTACCACGCGCTGATGGCCGAGGCGATCGGCCGCGGCGTGCACTCGCTCGCCTGGAAGCGCGAGCGCGGCGGGTTCGCCTCGCGCGCCGTGCTCTTCTACCTCTGGAACCAGCTCGAGCAAGGCACGGCCTGCCCGGTCACGATGACGTTCGCCTCGATCCCGGTGTTCGCGCACGCGCCCGAGCTCGAGCGTGCGTGGCGCGGCAAGGTGCTCGCCGATGCCTACGATCCCCGGCCGCTTCCGTACGAGCGCAAGCGGGGCGCGACGATCGGCATGGCGATGACCGAGAAGCAGGGCGGATCGGACCTGCGCGCGGTGGCGACGCGCGCGCAGCGCGACGGCGAAGCGTGGCGCCTCACGGGCCACAAGTGGTTCTGCTCGGCGCCGATGAGCGACGGTTTCTTCACCCTCGCGCGGCGCGAGGAGGGCGTGAGCTGCTTCTTCGTGCCGCGCTCGCTCCCGGATGGCACGCGCAACGATTTCGAGATCCAGCGCCTCAAGGAGAAGGCAGGCAACCGCTCGAACGCCTCGGCGGAGATCGAGTACCGGCGCACCTGGGCGAGCGCCGTCGGAGAGTCCGGCCGCGGCATCGCGACGCTGATCGAGATGGCGCACCACACGCGCTTCGACATCGTGGTGGGCGTCGCCGGCATGATGCGCGCGGCGCTCGACCAGGCGCTGCACCACGCGCGCCATCGCTCGGCCTTCGGAAGCGCGCTGGTGGACCACGCGCTCATGGCGAACGTCCTCGCCGACCTCGCGCTCGAGGCGGAAGCCGCGATGCTCCTCGCCTTCCGCCTCGCCGCCGCGTTCGACGCCGCGGGCGACGGCGAGGCCGAGCGCGACCTGCAGCGCATCCTCACGCCGGTCGCGAAGTACTGGCTGTGCCGCCGCATGGCGCCGGTCGCCGTGGAAGCGATGGAGTGCCTCGGCGGCAACGGCTACGTGGAGGAAGCGCCGCTCGCGCGGCTCTTCCGCGAGTCTCCGTTGAACGGCATCTGGGAAGGGAGCGCGAACGTGATCTGCCTCGACGCGTTGCGCGCGATCGCGCGCTCGCCCGCCGCGCTCGAGGCGCTCGGCACGGAGATCGCCGCGGGCCGCGACCCGCACGCAGACCGCCTGCTCGACCGCGCGCGGCGCCTCCTGCGCGATGGAGATCGCGCGGAACGCGATGCGCGCATCATCGTCGAGTCGCTCGCGCTCGCCACACAGATGTCGCTCATGCGGCGCCATTCCGATGCGCGCGCCGCGGAAGCCTTCTCGGCCTCGCGCGCACGAGGTCAATGCGCTTTCGGGACGCTGGAGGAAGCGGACACCGGCGCACTGGTGCGCCGGGCGATGCGGGACTAAGTGCCCTCTCCGGCGGAGAGGGAGAAGTCAAGCCGCCTTCGCGTCCTCGAGCAGCGCGAGCTTCTCGCGCGCGCTCTCGAAGCGCCGGCCGAGCTCGGCCAGCGCCGCGGCATCGAAGCGGCGCGCGAGCCGCGTGAACATCTCGTCGTGCTCGCTCTCGATGTGGCGCGCGATGAGGTCGCGTGCGACGTTCAGCCGCGCGCGCCATTCCTGGCTGCCGGGACGCAGGTGCGCGAGCTTCGTGAAGAGCGATTCGACCAGCTCGTGCTCGACGAAGCGCTCCTCGGAGCGGCCGCCGGTGTAGCTCGCGGCCCCGGGCCCCTCGAGCGCGCGATACACGACGGTCTCCTCCGCGAGCGCATGGATCACCCAGGCGCGGCGCAGCTCGGCGAGCAGGTGCAATGCGCGCTGAGGATCGCGCTCCGCGCGCAGGCGCTCCGCGTCGGCGAGCGTCGCCTCGTGGTCGGCGCGAAGCCGCTCGCGAATGTCGTCGACCACGGCGCCGTCGCGCGGCGCCGGGTCCCTGGATTGCGGCGTCACCGCGGGCGCTGCCGCCTTAGCGGTTGTGGTCCGCGGCGTTCTCGATCTTCTTGCCGCCCGCCTGCACGTCCTGGCCGAAGCCTTCCATGGTGTTGCAGGCGGTCAGCACGAACGCGCCGAGGATCAGGGCGATGATTGCTTTCATTTTTGCCTCCGTCGAATCCCTTGTCGGGACAAACATGTTGAAAGAGGGAAGGCCGTGGGACCCGTCCCGCCAAAAACGCAATCCCATCCTGAATGACGCGCAGGCCCGGGCAAATCAGGCGAGGTCGCTGGCTCTTGTCGGTGGCTTCCTACGGCCGCGGGCCGCGCCCGGCGAGGCGCATCACCGCGAAGACCGCGGCCAGGGCGGCCGCGATGGCCGCGGCGAAGCCGGCTCCGATGCCCAGCGCCGGGAGACCCGCGGCGACGACGAAGAAGAACGCGGTGAACCCCGAGAGGCCCACGACGAAGCCGCGCGCGAGCCGCGCGAGGGCGTCCGGCCCGTAGAGCGCGAGCGTGAAGGGCGGCAGGATCGATCCGGTCACCGGCACCGAGAGCAGCACGCCGCTCACGACCGGACCGAAGGCGCGCGCGGCGGCGAGGATCGCGCCGGCGAGCACGAACGCCGCGACGAGCCGCAGCCGCAATTCCGCGCGCGCGACCGCGGGCGGCGGCGATGCGCCGCGAGGCCGCGGAAGCCACGCCCATGCGCAGGCGAGCCCTGCCGCGGCGAGCACGAGCGCCGTCGCGGGCGCCATCGCGGGCGCGCGAGCGAGTCCGACGATGGCGAGCGCGACCGCGGCGAACGAGCCCCAGCCGGCGGCGAGCGCGAGCGGCCAGCGCGCGTAGCGGCCGACGTGCGAGAACGCGAGGAGATGCACGGCCTGCCCGAGGATCACCGCGAGCGTGAAGGTCGCGGCGCGCGCGGCGAACCGCGGGCCGTAGTCGAGCGCGAGGTAGAAGGTGATGGGACCGCCGATCATGGGCAGGCCGCCGAGGTAACCGGAAATGGCGTGGCCCCAGCGCCGCGCGGCGAGGCTCGAGACCCACACCGCGCCCGGCACCAGCGCGAGGCGCAGCAGCGTGCGCGCGTCGACTTCGCCGAGCGCTTCGGCGAGCGTCACGCGCGAGTGCCGCGCGCCGCGCCCGTACGCGGGCGGTTGCCGCCCTCGACCATGCGGTATTCGTAGAGCCGGCACTCGAGCGCGCCGTTGAAGAGCACCGTCTTGCGCGAGGGATGCAGGCGGATGAGCCGCGCGAGGTCCGGGTCGCCCGAGAAGATATACGCCGTCCATCCCGCGAACTTCTTCTTGAGCACGTCGCCCAGCTGCGGATAGAACTCGGCGAGCCGCTCCTTCTCGCCGAGGCGCACGCCGTACGGCGGATTGCTCACCAGCATCCCGTGCGGCGCCGGCGCGGAAAGCTCGAGCAGGTTCGCCTGCTTGAGGCGCACCGCATCCTCGAGCCCGGCGTCGCGCAGGTTCATGCGCGTCTGCTCCACCGAGCGGCCGTGCAGGTCGGAGCCGTAGACCGGCAGCTCGCCGAGCGGCTTCTCCTCGCGTGCGGCGGCTGCGAGCTCGCGCTCCCACGTCGCGGCGTTGAAGCGCGCCAGGCTGCGGAAGGCGAAATCGCGCTCGCGTCCGGGCGCACGGCCGAGCGACATCTCCGCGGCCTCCGAGAGGAACGTTCCCGCGCCGCACATCGGGTCGAGCAGCGGGACGCCCGGGCGCCATCCCGCGATGCGCAGGATGCCGGCGGCGAGGTTCTTCTTGAGCGGCGCCTCGCCCACGTGCTCGCGCCTTCCGCGCTTGAAGAGCGGCTCGCCGCTCGTGTCGAGGTAGAGGGTGCATTCGCGCGCATCGAGGAACGCGTGCACGCGAAGATCGGGGTTCCGCGGCGCGACCGACGGGCGCCGGCCGATCGCGTCGCGGAAATGGTCGGCGATGGCGTCCTTCACCCGCAGCGTCACGAAGTCGAGGCTCTTCACCGGGCTGCGATGCGCGTTCGTCTCGACCTTGAACGTGCGCTCCGCCGAGAACAGCTCGCGCCAGCGCACCTCGCGCGCGCGCTCGTACACCTCGTTCTCGTCCCTGTACGCAAAGCGCGCGACGCGCCACAGGATGCGGCTCGCGATGCGCGAGCGCAGGTTCGCCGCGTAGACGAGGTCGAAGGGACCGGAGAAGGCGACGCCCGCATCGGCCGGCTCGGGGTGCGCGGCGCCGAGCGCGGCGAGCTCCTCGGCGAGCGAGGGCGCGAGGCCGCGCGGGCAAGGCGCGAAGAATTGCTCGCCGGCGCGCGCTTCCTTGCGCAATATTCGGGGCCGTTCGCTGTTCACGCTGGGAATCCGGCGATGCCGGCTCTTCAGAAGGGTTTCACGACCACGAGGATCACGATCGCCACCAGCAGCACGGTGGGGATCTCGTTCACCCAGCGGTAGAAGACGGGCGATCGGCGGTTGGCGTCGCGCGCGAAGTCGCCGGCGAGCTTCCGCAGCCAGAAGTGGTAGGCCACCAGCAGCGCGACCAGCGCCATCTTCGCGTGCAGCCAACCGCCCGCGAATCCATAGCCGAACGCCAGCCACAGGCCCGAGGCGACGGCGAGCACCATCGAGGGCAGCATGATGCCGCGGTAGAGCTTGCGCTCCATCACCTTGAAGCGCTCGTTCGACGGCGCGTCGGCGGCCCGCGCGTGATAGACGAAGAGCCGCGGCAGGTAGAACAGCCCCGCGAACCACGAGACCACGAAGACGATGTGGAAGGCCTTCAGCCAGAGCATAGGTGTATCATTTTACGTGATGTTTTTCCGCCTCCCCGGCGCGGCCCGAGCCGCCGCGATCCTCCTCGCCGCGGGCTTCGCGCACGCCGCGCCGCTCGTGCAGACGGCACACGTGGAAGCGCAGCTCGTGAGCGACCAGCTCTCGGCGCAACCCGGCAAGCCCGTGCTGGTGGGCCTCAAGCTGCGCATGGTCCCGGAGTGGCACACGTACTGGAAGAACCCCGGCGATTCCGGATTGCCGACGCGCATCCAGTGGGAGCTTCCGGCGGGCTGGAAGGCGGGACCCATCCAGTGGCCTTATCCGTCGCTCCTTCCGGTCGGCCCGCTCATGAACTACGGCTACGAGGACGACGTGGTGCTGCTTTCCGAGCTCACGCCGCCCACCGACGCGAAGCCCGGTCCCGCGCACATCAAGGCTCGCGCGGAGTGGCTCGTGTGCAAGGACATCTGCGTTCCGGAGAAGGGCGAGCTGGACCTCGCGCTGCCAATCTCGGCGGCGCCGCCCAGGCAGGACATCCGCTTCCTCGCGCATATCCAGCGCGCGCAGGAGATGCTGCCGTTGTCGCTTCCCGGCTGGAAATCGGAAGCGGCCGTCGTGGGCAAGTCGCTCGTGGTTCGCATCTCCGCGCCGCACGGGACCGCGCTCCCCGCGCAGGCGACGTTCTTCCCCGAGCGCACGGAGCTGATCGAGCCCGCCGCGCCGGAGAAGGTCGCGCGCCAGGGGAACGACCTCACCATCTCGATGAAGCTCGCCGATCCGCCGCCGACCGACGTGACTTCGGTGAAGGGCGTGGTGGTGACGCCCGCGGGATGGCCGGGCACCGACCAGCGCCGCGCGATCGAGGTGGACGCGAGGAAGGTCGCCTCGCTGCCGGCGGTGGCCGGCCTCACCGCGGCATCGGCGAACGACGACGGCATCGGCGGCAGCATCGTCGCGGCGCTCGCCTTCGCCTTCCTCGGCGGGCTCCTGCTGAATCTCATGCCGTGCGTCTTCCCGGTCCTCGGCATCAAGGTGATGGGCTTCGTGAAGCACGCCCACGGCGACGCGCGCGCGATGCGGCTGCAGGGCGCGATCTTCGCGGCGGGCGTGCTCGCCTCGTTCGCCGCGCTCGCGGGCGTGCTGCTCGCGCTGCGCGCGGGCGGCGCGCAGCTCGGGTGGGGATTCCAGCTGCAATCGCCCGCGGTGGTCGCGCTGCTCGCGTGCCTCTTCTTCGTGCTCGCGTTGAATCTCTCGGGTCTCTTCGAATGGGGCGCGTTCGCGCAGTCGATGACCTCCAACCTGGGCGCGCGCGGCCGCTACGCCGATGCGCTGCTCTCCGGCGTCGTCGCGACGGTGGTCGCCACGCCCTGCACCGCGCCCTTCATGGGCGCCGCCGTCGGTTTCACCGTCACGCAAAGCGCGGGGCTCGCGCTCGCGGTGTTCGTGGCGCTCGGCGTGGGCATGGCGATCCCCGTGTTCGTGCTGTCCCTCTTCCCGAGCCTGCTGAAGCGCCTGCCCAAGCCCGGCGCCTGGATGCAGATCTTCAGGCAGGTGCTCGCATTCCCGCTCTATGCGACTTCGGCGTGGCTCGCCTGGGTGCTCGGTGCGCAGGCGGGCAACGACGCGGTGCTCGAGCTGCTGCTCGGCCTGGTGCTGCTCGCCCTCGGCGCGTGGATGTACGGCCGCTGGGCGCATGCCGGAGCGCGCTGGCAGCCGGCGCTCGCCGTGCTCCTCGGCGCGCTCGGCCTCTTCGTCGCGTGGCCCGTGACGCAGGCCGCGAAGGCCGCGGCCGGCGCGGCGCAGGCCGAAGGCGAATGGCAGGCGTGGTCGCCGGAACGCGTCCACGAGCTCCTCGCGCAAGGCCGGCCCGTGTTCGTCGACTTCACCGCCGCCTGGTGCGTGACCTGCCAGGTGAACAAGCGCGTGGCGCTCTACGATGCCACGGTCGCGAAGGCCTTCAGCGATCGCGGCGTCGCACGCCTCACCGCCGACTGGACGCGGCAGGATCCGCGCATCACCGAGGCGCTCGCCGCCCTCGGGCGCAATGCCGTGCCCGTGTATGCGCTCTACACGCCCGGCTCCGACGTGCCGCACCTGCTCCCCGAGATCCTCACCCCTTCGATCGTGCTCGCGGAGATCGAGAAGCTTCCCGCCGCGCACGGCGCCACCGCGATCACGCAGCGCTGAATCAGCGCAGCAGCCGGCGGCGCAACAGGGCGAGCGCGATGGCGTGGGCGACGATCGCGTATGCGGCGAGCGCGGCGATGGCCACGATCGGCGCCTGCGGCCAGCGTCCGAGCAGCAGCGGCCTCGCGAGCTCCACGCCCTGGGTGAGCGGCAGCACGCGCGCGAGCGATTGCAGCCACGCCGGCATGTTCGTGACCGGATAGAACACGCCCGAGAGCAGCATCATCGGCATCAGCGCCAGCGTGAACCAGTACTGGAAGAAGTCGTAGGAGCGCGCGAGTGCGGTCACCACGAGGCCGAGCGCGGAGAAGGCGAGGCCCACCAGGAACGCGACGGGCAATACCAACGCCGCGGTCCACGAATGCACGAGCCCGAGCGCGAGGGCGACGGCGAGCACCGCGAGGCCCGGCAGCACGCTCTTCGCGGCGCCCCACATCCACTCCGCGAACACCACATCCTCGAGCGCGACCGGTGCGTTGAGGATGCCCTCCCAGGTGCGCTGCACGTGCATGCGCGTGAATCCCGAATACAGCACCTCGAACGACGCCGACATCATCGTCGAGTAGCACACCATGCCGCCGGCGAGGTACGCGACGTAGCGCACCCCCTCGACCACGGGAAGCATCACGCCGAAGCCCGCGCCGAAGCCGGCGATGTAGAAGAGCGGCTCGATCACGTCGCCCAGCACCGATTCCGCCGCGAGCTTCCTCCACACGAGGTAGTTGCGCCTCCAGACCGCGACCCATGCCAAGGATGGAAAGGGGGACGCCATCTACGAACACGACCCAAAGGCTTGCGAACCACAGATGAACACGGATGAACACGGATGGTTCGTCGACGAGACAGGGCTGGTGGCCATGGGCACAGTGCATCTCCTTGCGAAGATCATCTGTGTTTATCCGTGTTCATCTGTGGTCAATGCCTTTTGCCCGCATCACTCCCTGAGGTCTCTGCCCGTGAGGCGCAGGAACACGTCCTCGAGGTTCGCGGGACGGTGCAGGAAGCGAAGGCGCGGGAAGGCGCGCAGGCTCGCGACCACCGGCGCCGGATCCTGCAGGTAGCAGAACGCGGTCTCGCCATGGAGCTCGGCGCGCGAGGCGAGCGTCCGGCCGTGCGCCTCGAGCCACTCCTCCGCGCCGTCGCCGTACACCTCGACCACCTCGGGCTCGATGTGCCCGGCGATGAGCGACGCCGGCGAGCCCTCGGCGAGCTTGCGCCCTCCGTCGATGATCTGGATGCGATCGCACAGGCGCTCGGCTTCGTCCATGAAGTGCGTCGTGAGGAGGATCGTCTTGCCCTCGCGCAGCAGGGTGCGCAGCTTCTCCCACATGAGGTGGCGCGCCTGCGGGTCGAGGCCGGTGGTGGGCTCGTCGAGGAAGAGCAGGTCCGGATCGTTCACGAGCGCGCGCGCGAGCACGAGCCGGCGCTTCATGCCGCCGGAGAGCTCTTCGATGCGGCTCGCTTCGCGCGCCTCGAGCGCGGAGAACTCGAGCAGCGGACGAACGCGCCGCGCCGCCTCGCCGGCGGAATAGCCGAAGTAGCGCGCGTAGACGGTGAGGTTCTCGCGCACCGAGAAATCCGGATCGAGGTTGTCGATCTGCGGCACGACGCCCACCCTCCGGCGCGCTTCGCGCGCATCGCGCGGCACCTCGTGCCCGAGCAGGGTGATCGATCCCGCGTCGGGCGGCGTGAGGCCGAGGAGCATGCGCAGCGTGGTGGTCTTCCCCGCGCCGTTCGGGCCGAGGAGCCCGAAGCATTCGCCGCGCTCGAGTTCGAGGTCGAGCCCCGCCACCACGGCGCGCCCGTCGTACGACTTGCGCAGCCCGCTCGCCGCGAGGATGGTCATCGCATCCAGCGCAGCACGATCTCGCGCAGGACGTGGAGCTTGCGGTGGAAGAAGTGCTCGCCCCCGGGCACCACGACCACGGGCACCTCGCGCGCCGCCGCCCAGGCGAGCGAATCGGAGAGCGGCACGGTCTCGTCGCGATCGCCGTGCACGATGATCGTGTTGTGCACGGTGTGGCGGCCCGGCGCGCCAAGGTTCGGGTCGTTCGGATCGGGCGCGCTGCCCATGCCCTCGGCCGTGATGCGGCGAAAGCCCGGCGCGGCGAGCACCAGCTGCGCGAACTCGACCCGGCCGCTCGCTCGCGTCGCCACCGCGCCGCCGAACGAGAAGCCGGCGAGCGCGACGGGCAACCCCGGATGTGCCGAACGCGCGTGCTCGACGACGCGCACCATGTCGTCCGTCTCGCCGCGGCCCTCGTCGTGCGCGCCCTCGGTCGCGCCCACGCCACGGAAGTTGAAACGCACCGTGGCCGCGCCCGCTTCGGCGAGGGCGCGCGCGATCGTCGTCACCACCTTGTTGTCCATCGTGCCGCCGAAGAGAGGATGCGGATGCGCGATCACCGCGACCATGCGCGGCGCGGCGGGCCCGGTCGTCGCGATCTCGATGCGCCCGGCCGCGCCCTGGACGAAGGAGCGATCCGCCGCCGCGGCCATCAGATGCGCAGGCGCTCCACGACGCGCCCGTGGACCAGGTGCTCGTCGATGATCTCGTCGATGTCGAGCTTGTCGACGTACGTGTACCAGACCTCCTCCGGGTACACGACGATCACGGGGCCCTCCTCGCAGCGGTCGAGGCAGCCCGCGGTGTTGATCCGCACCTTGCCGGGGCCGGAGAGGCCGAGCTGCTTCACGCGCTGCTTCGCGTAGTCGCGCATCGCCTCGGAGTTGTGGCAGGCGCAGCAGGCCTGCGGCGCATCGCGCCGGTTGGTGCAGAAAAATACGTGCCTTTTGTAGAAGGGCATCGAGGGCTCGTTGGAGCGGACGGAATTCGCCCGTAAGTGTCGCGAGTGGAGTGGCCGCCGCTCAACCCGCCGCGAGCATCGTTCGCGTCACCGCGGGATTATGGCATGCGCCGCGCGGCGGTCTCGCAGGAATACGGCGACGAGGAATGTGAGCGCGGCCACCGGCCAAAGTTCGTGCAGGAAGCGCGTGAGGGTCGCGAAGTTCGCGAGCTGGCCGTAGGGCCAGCGGAACACGTGCAGCAGCTCCACCAGCGGGCTGTAGGCGCCGAAGATCTTCGCGAGCAGCGCCCCGGCGAGGATCGCGAGGATCGCGAGGTAGGTGCGGCCCGCGCGCGGCAGGCGGCGCAGCGGCGCGAGCGCCACGATCCCGGCCGCGAGCCCCACGAAGCGCCCGGTGGTGACCCATTCGTCGGAGAAATGCGGCTGCAGCATGAGCGAGGCGGCGACGAACTTGAGCCACAGCGCGATGCTCAGCAGCACGGCCGTCACGCGCAGGCTCCCCTGCTCCCCGCGCAGCACGGTCGACACGAAGAGGCCGAACCCGCAGATGCCGAGCGCGACCGCGAGCCATTCGAGGCCGTGCGTCTCGGGCGCCGCCTCGCCCGGTGCGGCGATGTTGCCCGCGCCGAAGAAGGGCAGCGCCGGGTTGAGCTGCGCGAGGAGCCAGAGCGCGATGAGCACGAGCCCCATGTCGCCCCACGGCCCGGCGATGAAGAAATCCTCGCGCCAGCTCGCGACCTTGCGCGTCACGACCGAATGGAACGGATCGGCGAACGCGAGCGCCCCGAGGAGCGCGCCGCAGGTGTTCGCGGCGACGTCGTAGACCGAGGAAACGCGTCCCGGAATGAACACCTGGCAGAGCTCCATCGCGGTGCTCCACACGGCGGCGAACCAGACCGCCTTCGCCATGGCGGCGATGCGCGTGCCGCGGCTCGTGAAATAGAGCGTGGCGAGCATGCCCAGCGGCACGTAGGCGACCACGTTGAGCGAGACGTCGAACGGCACGACGTAGCGCGGCCGCGCGAGGAAATCGGCGAGCGCATCGGGCGCGGGATGCCGCAGCGGGGCGAACGGATACAGGCTCGCGTACGCGACCAGCAGCAGCCAGACGGCGAGCGCCCCGCGGTAGCGGCTCGCGGTCATCCGACGGGCTTGAGCCCCCGGCGGTAGATCGCGGAACGCTCGACGTAGTGCTGGGCGATCCACGTGTTGACGGCGATCTCCTCGGGCGTGAGGCTGCGCACGACCTTGCCCGGCACGCCCAGGACGAGCGAGCCGTCGGGAATGGTCTTGCCCTCGGTCACCATGGCACCGGCGCCGATGAGGCAGTTCTTCCCGATCACGGCCTGGTTGAGGATGATCGCGCCGATGCCGATCAGCGAGTTCTCGCGGATCGTGCAGCCGTGCAGCATCACGAGGTGGCCGACGCTCACGTTCGTCTCGAGCACCACCGGGACGCCCTCGTCGGTGTGGATGACGCTTCCGTCCTGCACGTTCACGTTCTCGCCGAGCGTGATCACGTCGTTGTCGCCTCGGATCGTGACGTTCCACCAGACGCTCGCGTTCTTCTCCAGCACGACGGAGCCCATCACCGCGGCGTTGGGTGCCACGAAGTATTCGCCCTTCATCACGGGCTTGCGATCGCCGAGCTCGTAGATCAATTTCTTTCCGTCATTCCCGAGACGTCGGGAATCCAACCGCATTTTCGCATGGAGAACGGATCCCCGCCTTCGCGGGGATGACGGACGCTTGCCTCACATCTGCTTGAAGAGGTGCGAGTAGATGCGCGAGACGACGAGCGACTCGTCGCGTCCGCGCAGCTTCACGTGCGCCTGCCCGCGGAAGTCGCGCGTGACGCCGGCGATCGCCGAGGCGTTCACCACGGTCGAGCGATGGATCTGCCAGAACACGTCCTGATCGAGGCCCGCCAATAGTTCGCGGATCGGCGTCTTGATGAGCGCCTCGCCCTCGGAGGTCACGACGCGCGTGTACTTCTCGTCGGACTGGAAATAGAGCACGTCGGCGACCGGGATGAGGCGCAGGTTCGGGCCCACGGTCGCGCGGATCCACTTGAGGCGCTCGCGCCCGGGCTCGAGCTTCTCGGCGAGGCGCGAGAGCACGGCGCCGAGGTCGCGCGGGGGCGTCGCGAGCTTCGCCCTGAGGCGCTCGATCGCGACCGCGAGGCGCTCGTCGGTGACCGGCTTCAGCAGGTAGTCCACGGCGCCCGCGTCGAAGGCCTGGATCGCGTACTCGTCGTAGGCGGTCACGAACACCACGTGGGAGCGGCCGCCCACCAGGCGCGCCACCTCGATCCCGGTCGCCTCGGGCATGCGGATGTCGAGGAACATGAAATCCGGAGCACGGTCCTCGAGCGCCTCGAGCGCCGCGGCGCCGTCGCCGACCGCGGCGAGCACCTCGAGGTCGGGCCACAGCTTCGCGAGCTTCGCCTGCAGCTGCGCGCGCAGGATGGGCTCGTCCTCGGCGATGATCGCGGTGGGCATGGCGCGATTCTACGGCGCGGGTGGCGCGGACGTCGTAGTTGCCGCGCTTGCCGTGTTCCGCTTGCGGATCAAGCGCCGGGTGATCCACCACGCGAGGAGCACCAGCAGCACGAACGGCGCGAGCACCGGGAAGATCGCGACCAGCACCATGATCGGCACGAAGATCGCGAGGCCGACGAACAGGAACCCCAGCCCGTACACCACCGCGACGACCACCGCGAGCGCGAGGACGACGACCACGAACGCGAGGGTGACGCCCACCGCGCCGATGAGCGCCCCTGGCGCACCGCCGATATATCCCTGTCCGATGCGCACGTGCAACGCCCCGGTGAGGATGCCCACGACCGCGAGGCCCGCGAATACGGCCGACAACGCGACGAGGACGACGAACGCGAACGACAAACCCTTGCGCCACGCGCGCTCGGCGCGTCCCGCCGCCGCGAGCGTGCGCGCCGCGGCGCTCTTCGGCGGTGGCGGGGGCGGCGGCGCGGTCGGGGCCGGGAGCAACGCGGGCGGCGCTTTCGATGCCGCGGCGGACGGCGCTTCGCGCGGAACCTCGACCATGGCGCGCACGCCGCGCGGCTCGTTCGCCTCGATCACGAAGCGTCCCGCATCACCATACAGCGCGGCGAGGCGCTCGCGAATGTTGGTGAGGCCCACGCCCTGCCCGGGCGTCTCGGAAAAGCCGCGCCCGGTGTCGGCGACCGTGACGCGCACCTTGCCGTCCACCGCCTCGGCCGTGATCGTGACCTTGCCGCCCTCGCGCTGCGGCTCCAGGCCGTGCTTGATCGCGTTCTCCACGAGCGAGGGCAGCATCAGCGGCGGGAAGGGCGCCGACTCGACGCCCGGCGCGACCGAGATCTCGAACGCGAGGCGCTCGCCCATGCGCATCTGCAGGATGTTGAGGTACGCGCGCACCAGCTCCACTTCCTGGCCCACGGTGGAGAGCGACTCGCGCATCTTCGGCAATGCGTTGCGCAGGTACTGGATGAGGTGGCCGGTCATCGCGTTGGCGCGCTGCGGATCGACCTCGGTGAGCGCCTGCACGCTCGCGAGCGTGTTGTAGAGGAAGTGCGGCTCGACCTGCGCCTGCAGCGCCGAGAGCTTCGCCTGCGTCACCTGGCGGCCCATGCGCTGGTACTCGGCCTCGCGCCGCTCGCTCTCCGCCATGCGCTGCGCGGCGCGCGAGCGGTCGATGAAGAACTTCGCGACCACGGTGAGGATGAAAAGCGGGATGAAGATGAGGATGAGCGCGCCGCCCACGCCCATCCGGTAGAGGTCCGAGCGAATGCCCTGGCGGATCTGCTCGCGCAGCTCCGGCGGCAGCGGCGCCGCGGGTTGCTCGGGCGCGTTCACGTCGGGCATGCGGATGTTCACGCCGCCGGGATTCACGGTCACCGTCACGTCGTTGTCACCCTCGTCCGCGCCGGAGGCGCGCGTCTCGTGCTCGACGGAAGGTGCGGACCCTGGCGCCGGCGGCGGCTTCGGGATCACGCCCGGGGGTCGAGGCGGCAGCGATGGGGACGCGGGCTTCGCGGGCGAAGGCGCGGCCGGCGGCGGGTGCGCGGCCGCCCTCGCCGCTTCGCGCGCTTCCTTCAGCGCCCGCTCGCTCTCGCGCTTCGCCTCTTCGACCGCGCGGCGCGCCTCGGCGACCGCCTCGTCCGCGGAGCGCTGCGCCTCGCCGCGCGCCGCGCTCGCCTGCTGGCCGGCTTCCTGCACGCGCTCGCGCGCCTGGTCGATCTGCTCGAGCGCCTTCTCGAGCTCCTCGCGGCGCGCCGGATCGTGCTCGCGGCTGCGCATCTCGAGGACGATGCCGCGCGCCATGTCGATCGCGCCCTCCGAGAACGTCGAGCGGATCTCGTTCTTGATCGCGCGCTTCTCCGCCGGCGTCGTGCCGGTGTGCTCGAGGCCGATGAGGTGGATCGGCGTCACCATCACGACGAGCCCCACGAACAGCGCCAGGCCGGCGCCGAGCAGCGCCCACCAGGGAACGCGGTGCAGGATGTCGCTCAGGGACTTCATGGGCCCTTCGGGATCGCAAGTGCCGACACTTTACGTGCCCGCGAGCGCCCGATCCACGAGGGGGCGGCCGAAATGCAGAAAGCGGGGGGCGAAGCGTGGAAAAGGGGTCAGATTACTTTTCCCCATTGAAAAAGGGGTCGGATCCCTTTTCCGCCGAAGCCGCCAATGCGACTTCCTCCGGGGAAAGGGATCCGACCCCTTTTTCACATCTGCTTGAAGAGGTGGGTGAAGGCGCGCGAGACGACGAGGGTCGCGCCGTGGCCGCGCAGGCTGATCTCGGCCTGGTCCTTGAGGCCGCGCCGCACCGAGGCGATGTGGTCCACGTTCACGATGGTCGCGCGATGCACCTGCCAGAACTTGGCCGGATCGAGCTCGGCGAGGAGCTCGCGGATCGGCTTGCGGATGAGCGACTCGGCCTCGACGGTGACCACACGCGTGTACTTCTCGTCCGACTGGAAGAAGAGCACCTCCTCCACGGGGATCAGGCGCACGTTGGGCCCGACCGAGGCCTTGATCCAGCGCAGGTGCGTCGATGCCTGGGGCGCGAGGCGCTCGGCGAGCGTCTCCACGAGGGCGTCGAGCCCCGCGGGCCGTGCACCGAGGCGCTCCTTCAGGCGGCCCACGGTGAGCGCGAGCCGCTCCTCGTCGAAGGGCTTGAGCACGTAGTCGATGGCTCCGCGCTCGAACGCCTCCACCGCATAGTCGTCGTAGGCGGTCACGAATACCACGTGCGCGCGTGCCCCGATCGCGCGCGCGGCATCGAGGCCGTTCACGCCCGGCATATGGATGTCGAGGAAGAAGAGGCCCGGCGCGTGGCGCGCGATCACGCCGTCCACGTCGCGGCCGTCGCCCATCTCGTGCACGACGCGAAGCTCCGGCCACGCGCGCGCGAGCCGCGTGCGCAGCTGCGCGCGCAGGAGCGGCTCGTCGTCGGCGATGACGGCGGTGGGCGCGCCGCGCTCCGCGAGCGCCGAGCCGGCGGCATGGCGCTGCACGGACGGGCTCACGCCGGCACCTCGATCGATGCGACCACGCCGTGCGGCGCGTTCTCCTCGAGCACCAGCCGGGCCGACGCGCCGTAGAGCGCCTTCAACCGCTCGCGGATGTTGGCGAGGCCGAGGCCCCCGCCCTTCTTCGGCAGGATGCCCTCGCCGGTGTCCGCGACGGAAACGCGCAGCCGCCCCTCTCCCTCGCGCGCGCGGATCACGATGCTGCCGCATTCGCAGCACGGGTCCACGCCGTGCTTCACCGCGTTCTCCACGAGCGAGATCAGCATCATCGGCGGGAACGCGCGCGACTTGAGCCCGTCGGGGACGTCGATCGCGAACTCCAGCCGCTCGCCCATGCGCACCTGCTGGATCTCGAGGAAGGCGCGCGCCATGTCGAGCTCGCGGCCGAGGTTGGTGCTCGACTCGCGCATCTGCGGCAACGCCGCGCGCAGGTAGCGGATGAGGCTCTCCAGCACCCGCGCGGCGCCGCCGGGATCGGTCTCCACGAGGTGCTGCACGTTGGCGAGCGTGTTGAAGAGGAAATGCGGCTCGACCTGCGCCTGCATGAGCGCGAGGCGCGCCTCGAGCACGCTCTTCTCGAGCTGGTGTCGTTCCGCCTCCGCCTTGAGGATGCGCGCCTGGTCGCGTGCGTGCTTCTCGCGGAGGATCAGCCCCGCCACCACGACGCAGCCCACGCCGATGCCCAGTCCCATCGTGATCATCACGCCGGAGAGCCGCTCGCTGAACATCTCGGAGAGGCCGCGGCCCTTCACGACGCCGGTGAGGATCGTGCCGAGGAAGGAGCCCACCACGACCGCGGCGACCTGGGCCGCCTCGCGCGGCAGGAGCGACTGGCGCACGTTGCCCGCGACGGTGAAGAGCAGCATGCTGGTGTAGCCCACGCAGAGCGCGCTCACCAGCAGGTCCCAGTACGTGTTGTAGAAGAGGCGCACCACGGCGAGCGCGGCGGCGGCGCACAGGGCGGTCACGGCGAGCACGCGCCGGACGGTGAGTCCCTCGAGCAGGGAGGCGGACGAAGTCACGCCCGCCACGTTACCGAATGTCGGCCCCCCTTTCCAATCGCATGCGACGAAACGCGCATTCCGCTACCCGCGGCGCGCCTCGACCAGGATGGTCTCGTGAACCGCCGGCCCCTCCGCCACGACGGAGCCGGTACGCGCGGCTTCGACGAGGATGGTCTCGTGCATCGCCGGCCACTCCGCGAGGACCGACGGGGTGGCGCAGCCCTTGGCGGCCTGGGCCGCGGCGGGCTCCGCCCGGGGGCGTGCATCGGCGCGGTCGGCGAAGATCGCCACGCCCGCGGCGAGGAACCAGGCGGACACCACGAGCGTGAGCAGTGTCGGGACGGCGGATTCGCCCCGCAGGGCGGCGATGGAGCGGCGAAGCATGGTCTTTTTCTCCTTTGTTCCGTTGCCGTGACGCGGTGCGTTCGGCATGGACGCGAGATTAGGGGCCGAGGGGCGGCCCCGAAAGGAGAAAGCGACGAAATGCGGAAAAGGCAGGGTGAAACGCCGCCGGGCGCGCGGCGCCCGGGCGGCCCCTAGCGCGACTGCTCGGCGACCTGCGCGGGGCGCGCCACCTGGCCCGGAACGAGCGAGCCCACGATCATCGCGCCGAGGCTCGCGATCACCCCGGCGAGCTGCGGCGGCACCGCGGCATCGGCGTAGTAGTACTCGCAGCCGATCCAGACGATGAGGCCCACCACGACCGAGAGCATGCCGCCCAGGTTCGTGGCGCGCTTCCAGTAGAGCCCGAACGTGAGCGGCACGAACGCGCCCACGAGCGTCACCTTGTACGCGTTCTCCACCATGCCGTAGATGCTCGACTTCGAGTGCAGGGCGAAGAACGTGACGAGGATCGTGAAGCAGACCAGCACGACGCGCATGAGCACGAGGTTCTGCTTGTCGCCGGTGCGCGGCAGGAACGGCCGCACGATGTTCTCCGCGAAGCTCACCGAGGGCGCGAGGAGCGTCGCGCTCGCGCAGCTCTTGATCGCCGAGAGGAGCGCGCCGAAGAACATGATCTGCGCGAAGACCGGCACGACGGGCGAGAGGATCAGGTCGGGCAGGATCTTCTGCGGATCCTTGCTCAGGTTCGCCGCCACCATGTCCGGCATGATGAGGCTCGCCGAATAGGCGAGGAACATCGGGATGAAGGCGAAGCAGAAATAGAGCACGCCGCCGAGGATCGAGGAGTTGGCGGCGATGTTCTCGTCCTTCGCCGACTGCACGCGCTGGAACACGTCCTGCTGCGGGACCGACCCCAGCATCATCGTGATCCACGCGGTGAAGAAGCCCACCACGTCGGCGAACTTGAAGTCCGGGAGCATGTGGAACTTGCCCTGGCTCGCGGCATGCGCGATCACCGCCGGCGCGCCGCCCGGCACCAGGCGGCTAACCGTGCCGCCGATGTAAAGCATCCCCAGCACGATGATGATTTTCTGTATGAATTCGGTGATCGCCACCGAGAACATGCCGCCGAGC
>Ga0134125_10001435_pt1 | contig 29290 bp, 22 predicted proteins | sample KB31751_FD_96464 | JGI IMG/M metagenome (GOLD analysis project Ga0134125, IMG submission 96464) | Terrestrial soil microbial communities with excess Nitrogen fertilizer from Kellogg Biological Station, Michigan, USA - KB3-175-1 | ecosystem: Environmental > Terrestrial > Soil > Unclassified ... | reverse complement strand
GGGAACTGCCCCGCATCGCCCGCAAACGCAGCCGCGTTCAGCGCCATGTCTTTGCCCGGTTTCGCAGCCGCAGGCTTCGGATCGGGATCGAGCCAGATTCCGCCATCGCGCGCCGCATCCGCGTATGTCGCGTCGCCCTTCAGCATCGGCTTCACCACATCCGCGGCCGCGGGCGCCGTGTATGTCGCGCCCAGTTTATCCGAAATATCGCCGAGCGTCTTCTCCACCGCCCGCGTCTGATACAGCGGCTGAATAAACGGCTCAGCAATGGCAACCGACGGACGATCCGCCACCGGCGCCATCACCACCACACTCGATTCCAGCGGATGATGATCCGGCAGAATGAAATCCGCATACGCCGCCGTATCATCCACCACCGGCGCAAAGCTGACAACAAGCGACGCCTTGTTCAGCGCATCCTGAATCCCCGATGACTTCGGCAGAATGTATGCCGGATTCGTCCCGTCCACCAGAATCACCTGCGCATTCGCCAGCCGCCCCGCAAGCGCCGTACCTTCCACCGCCGCATCGGACACCGGAGCCAGAACACCACCCACCCGGCCCACCGCACCCAGCATCAGATTCAGATAATGCGACGCAATCACCGCGTCGAGCGAATTCGTATGTACCACCGACGCGCCGGCCAGCACCACCGGCACACGCGACGCTCCGAACTTCTGGATCATCGGAACCGTGCGCTTCGCTTCCAGCCCGCACGTCTTCAGCAGCGCATCCACATCGGCGGAATGAAACGCCTGCGCAGCCGCCGCCGGCAGCGCATTCGCATTCGGCGCCAGCTTCGCATCAATCAGAATCCGCGCCACGGCAGCGATGAACTGCGGCTCCGTTCCCGGCCGCACCGGCAGCCACTGATCCGCCGCCTGCGCGGTCACCGAAAATCTCGACTCCGCATGGAACAGCGCCCCGCGCACGGTCGGACGTCCCTGGCGGAAATTCCCGAACTGCCGCATGTAATACACCGGCGATTCCCATCCACCCAGAAAATCCGCTCCCACGCTCAGCACGTTCGTCGCGTTGGCAATGTCGTAAACCGGCAGGCCCTTCCATCCGAGCGCCTGCTCCGCCGCTTTGCGCTCAATCGCAAAATCCGAGAGCGAACAAACCGTCGCCGCCGGGGCTTTGATCGCCGTCAGAAATGCCTGAATCGCCGCCGAGCGCGTGCCCACATTCGGCCCCGTCAGGAACACCACGCGCGATGGATCGGCCGCCTTGATCTTGTCCGCCACCGCCGCCACTGCCTCGTCCCATGTGGCGGCCGCGAAATCGCCCTTCCCCTTGTCTCCGCGCCGCTTCACCGCGCCCTGCAGACGATCCGGATGATACAGCGCCTGCACCGCCGCCTGGCCGCGCGCGCACAGATGGCCGCCGCTTACCGCATCCAGCGGGTTGCCTTCCAGCTTCTTCACCGCGGCGACGCGCTCGCGCACTTTCTCGCCCTTGACTTCGGTCGTCCGCTCCGCGCCCATCACGCGCGCAATCGTTCCGCAGCCCGCCGAACACTCCGTACATACCGCCGGATGCCACCGCTCCTCGCCGATCGGAATGTTGTGCTCCGGCACGAGCAGCGGAATCACCGAGTCCTTGCTGCCGCAGCCCACAGCCGCGGCTCCGGCCGTGCTCGCTCCCAGGATTTTGAAAAAGTCGCGGCGTTCCATAGCGGTCAGCAGATGTGCCCTAGTAGTGGCACGTCGCGCAATCCTGCGGAGCCCCTTTCTGCCGATGACAGGATAGACAGGTGCCCATATTGTGGTTCACGTTCTTCTGCGCCGTCTCCGCCTGCGTCATGTCGCCATGGCAGGTCGCGCAATCCACCTTCGCCCGAATGTGCGCCGCGTGATTGAACCGCACGTCCGCATGCGCGTCGAACTTGTACACCCGCACCCAGGGAATCTCTCGGCCTTTCGCCGCATATTCGGCGACCTTTTTCACTTCCGGCTTGTCGGTCGCAATCTTCGCGTGGCAAAGCATGCACTTCTGAACGGAAGGAATCGTCGCCGCCGGACCCGTATCCGCCTGGCTGTGGCAATCGAGGCACTGCAGTCCAATGGCGATGTGCTTTTTGTGGGGATAGGCGATTGGCTGGTCAACTGAAAATGCCGGCTGCACCAGCACAAAGCACGCCATAAAAAGGAGACACCCGAGTACCGGCGCAAACCGAGCGCCGGGCCCGTCCGGACGCCCGCGAAATCCTTTGGACAACCCTGAAGCAGTCACGAAATTGAAGAACGAAATACGGCTCCGGTCCCAGGTTCTGTGGACCGCCAACCAGGGAAACAGGGCAACTTTTGACGATAGCGAGACTGGCCCGGAAAGTCAAACGTTTACCAGGGCTTCGCGTACCAGAATCGTGTCACCTGGCGAATGGTCGGATCATTACCGTTCTGCCAGCAGCGCCAGCACGCGCTTCGATCCGAAATGCTCCGCCCACCCCGCCGCGGTGCCGTGATAATTGTCTTCTTCAATCGTCATATCGGCGCCATGTTCGAGCAGCAACCGCGCCATCTCCGCGAAATCATTCTGCGCCGCCAGATGCAGCGGCGTCACGCCCTCCCCGTGGGACGGTCCGCCAAAAGTCGCGCGGCTGATCTTCGCTCCATGCTCCAGCAGCCACTTCGCCGCCGCCAGACGATTCTTCGCGGCGGCCCACATCAGCGGCGTCCCGCGATACGGATCGGCATTGATATCCGCCCCGCGCTCCACGAGCGCACCGAGCACCTCCACACGGTCCGCCTTCGCCGCCCACACCAGCGCTTCATTCAACACTTCCTGTGGATCGCGCGCCGGCCGCCACACCGGAAACCCACTGTGCGGCCGATAGAACCCGCGCCCCTCGAACGCTGCCGGCCTCACCGCGCCCGACGCGTCGAAATATTCGTCGATCAAATCCCGCCGTCCGAGGCCCGCCGCAATCCGCAGATTGCGGGGTGCAATCGCCGCCTCCGCCAGCACTTCCCCCACTTCGCGATGCCCCCAGAACAGCGCCGCCGCAAGCGGTGTCCCGCCTTCCCCGTGACCCTCGCGCGTCGGGTCCGCGCCCGCTGCCAGCAGGCGCTTCGCAAGATCGGGCTGATTCGCGTAGCCGGCCTGATGCAGCGGAGTCCATCCGCGATCGTTCCCCTGATTCACATCCGCACCGCGCTCCAGAAGAACATCCGTGATTTGTACCGCGTCCGGCGCCAGACTAACCGCCAGATTCAGCAGCGTATTGCCATTCGTCCCGCGCGCCCGCGGCAGATCCGGATGCTCATGGATCAGCCCTTCGAATTCCGCAAATCGCCTGTTCTCGAGCGCAACGAACGCATCCCGGAAAGGCTCGCGCCGCCGCCCCTCCGCGATTTCCTGAACTTGCTCGAGGAGTCCCTCCCATGAAGGCGATCCATGCTGCCGGGCATAAACCAGCCGGGCCGCATCGAGCTCGAATGGAGCCGCCGCAATTGCGTCATCCGACATCCCGGCAAACTCCGGATGCCACTCCCGGATCTGCGCCAGCGCCTGCGGATTCCCGCCCTGATGCATACTCACCAGCCCCGCCGCCCGGCCTTCAAAATACGACGGCTCCGCCACAAAGACTCGCGTGTATTCAGTCATCGAGAAAACCTATTGTCTCTCGCCCAGATACCCAGGCATCGGTGGGAAATAGAACAGAGCCAGCTCTTGCCGATCACCCGCCTCGCGGGCTCCGCGCCCGCCTCCACCCGGCGATTATGCTGGAAAGATGGTGAACGAATCCGCTGCTCTGCAGAGGCGCGCGATCTTCCTGATCGTCGTCTTCACGATCGTCGCAGCCATCGCTCAGCCGCTCTTTAAGATCGGCGCGAACCGCCTGGCGGCCCACATCAGCGTCGCCGGTCTCCTCACTGACTTTCCCCTGATCGAAGGTCTCGCCCTATACGGCTTCGGATCCATCCTGATGATCTGGGCGCTGCGCCATGGCGAGCTCTCCGTTCTTTATCCGTTAATTTCTCTGAGCTACGTCTGGGTCGCTATTCTTTCGGTGGTCATTTTTCATGACAGGATGACGGCGCTCAGAATCAGCGGCATCGCGACAATCATTGCCGGCGTCTCCATTCTCGGAATCGCAGGGCGCAAATAGATGTACACTCCGGTTTCCTCTATGCTGTGGGTGACTTCGGGCTCTGTCGTCGGCAGCCTGGGCGCAGTCGGACTCAAGGCGGGAGCCCGCCATGTCGAAGCGAATTTGCGCTCGCTGATGCGCAACTGGAGACTGGCCGCTGGCCTCGGACTCTATCTGGTATCGACCGTATTTTTCATACGCGGACTCAAGACGGGCGACCTCAGCATCCTCTATCCGATGGTCTCCGTCGGCTACATCTGCACTTTGGTCTGGGCGAAATTGTTCTTCGGAGAGAGAATCACGCGCATGAAGATCGCGGCGGTTCTTCTGATTCTCGCCGGCGTTGCTCAATTGGGCCTTGCCGCCGGCTAAACCTGCTAGAGCACCCGCTGCCCCGTCACCCTGGTGTCATATCCCCCGAGACCTTCCAGCTCCCGCCGGAAATTCGAACGCCCCAGCACATCGAGCAATCCGCGCATGGCGGGCAGTTCCAGATGCTCTTTTCGAATCGCCAGGTCATAGCGTTCGCTCACCAGCGCAATAAAATCCAGTCCGAACACCCGCGCCGCCGCCCGGGTCGCAATACAGCAATCCGCCGCGCCCGATAGTACCTGCCACGCCGCCGGCAAGTGTCCGGGCGCCAGATTTCCGTAGCCTTTCACGCGCTTCGGCTCAATCCCCGCTTCCCGCAGCTTCGAATCGAGCAGCGCGCGGCTCCCCGCCCCCGCCTCCCGGTTCACAATCGACACGTTTCGATTCGCCAGCTCCGCCACGCCGCGAATCCCCTTCGGATTCCCGCGCGCCGTCACGATTCCCTCTTCCCAGACCGCGAACGAAATCACCGCGACCGAATTCTTCGCGAACATCCGCCCAATCTCCGGCAGATTCGATTCGCCGCTCGCCTCGTCGCGCAGATGCGTGCCCGCCACATGCGCGCACCCCTGCTTCAACAACTCGAGCGCCTGCGAGCTGTTCCGATGCGCCAGCACCAGTTCCACGCCCGCCGCCTGCGCGTGACGCGACAGTACCGAAATCCCCGGATCGCACCCGGCAACGAGCAGCCGGTTTCCGAAATCGCCGTCGGCATGGACAATCCGTATCCGCGTCTTCCCCTGCCGCCGGGGCTGATCCGTCACCACAGCGTCCGCCGCGGGAAAATACCAGGGCACGGGAAGCGGCGGCGAGGCCATCAGTTTTTGATCCACCCTGCAAAGCTGCACCGCCTGCCCCGGTACAGGCTCGGCCGAGCCAGGCAGCAGCGCCGCAAGTTCCGAACGCCACTCAGACTCACCCTCATCCCCCGCCAGCCGGAACAGTTCTTCCACCGACGTATCGAGCGCACGAGCCAGCCGCAGCGCCACCGCCGTATTCGGCACATACGTCCCCGCCTCCATCGCATAGATGGTCTGCCGGCTCACCCCCGCTGCGGCCGCCAGCCGAATCGCCGACAACCCGCGCATCCGCCTGAACTTCGCCAGCGATGTCTCAATCTCACCCATCACTCTTCCGCACACATTCTATAGGCACCCCTTGACACGCAAGTAAAAACTTGCGTATTATCAGGCAAGCAATCACTTGCATATTTTGATCCATGCCCGACCGCCCCAATACCGACCTGCTCTTCAAAGCCCTGGCCGATCCCAGCCGCCGCAAGCTGCTGGACCTTCTGCATGCCCACGATGGCCGCACCCTCAACGAGCTCTGCGAACACCTGGATATGACCCGTCAGGGCGTTACCCAGCACCTGGATCTCCTCGAAGCGGCAAACCTCGTCGCCACTCTGCGCCGCGGCCGCGAAAAACTGCACTTCCTCAATCCGGTGCCGCTGCAGGAGATCTATGAACGCTGGATCGCCAAATTCGAAAAACCGCGCCTCAAAGCGCTTTCAAATCTGAAAAAACGACTGGAGAAAGACAATGCCTGAATCAACGTTTCTTTACGTGACATACATCCGGACAACCCCGGAAAAACTGTGGTCAGCCCTCACAGACGACACGGAGTTCATGAAGCAATACTGGTTCGGAGTTCACTGCGAAAGCCAGTGGACACCGGGATCTCCGTGGAAAATGCTGGGCCCGGAAGGCCAGCTCTACGACAACGGCGAGATCCTGGAAGCCGAGCCCTCCAAACGGCTGGTGATTCGCTGGCGGAACCGGAAAAACCCCGAGTTCACAGCCGAAGGCGATTCACTCTGCACGATTGAACTCGAACCGAACGGATCAGCCGTGAAGCTCTCCATCACCCACACGATCGAACGCGAGCGCTCCAAACTAATCGAAGCCGTATCCGGAGGCTGGCCGAAGATCATGTCCAACCTGAAGTCCCTGCTCGAAACCGGCTCCGTCGTCCTCGACCAGCCCTATCCATCCGCCGCCGCAAGAGTCTGACTACACCGTACCGGAGAGGGACCGCAGGGGGCGGTCCCCCGGACCGCGGACCGACCCCCGGTCGGTCCAGCAGAGGGGCAGGGGCTCCTGCAAGGTTTTCAGCCTGAATCTCGACACGATCGCGATCGATCACGCGGAACGGCCGGTCGAAAACTGAGGGTTTTCCCAACGCGCCCGCAGCGTCACCAGCGCCAGCAACGGGAAATAATCTTTGTACAGTCCGAAGCTGATATAGAACACTTCCGGAAAGCCCGTCCCGGTCGTCAACTCCTCAATCCACCGCCCGTCTGGCTGCTGCGTACACGTCAGAAAATCGACGCCCCGGTGGACACAACCGGACGACACATCGCCCGCCGCCACAAGCCCCAGCAGCGCCCACGCAGTCTGCGACGGCGTACTCGCCATCGGCGCAAAGCACCGGCTGCGATAGCTGGCGCAGCTCTCACCCCAACCGCCGTCGCCGTTCTGCACGCTTCGAAGAAACTGCGCCGCACGCTCCAGCGACGGACGCGCCTCATAAGGCGCCGCGGCCGCCAAAGCGCGCATCGCGAGAAATGTGCCGTAGATATAGTTGACGCCCCACCGTCCAAACCAGCTCCCGTCCCGCTCCTGCGTGCTCAACAGATAACGGACGCCCTTCTGAATCGCAACATGATCGCGCGGCAATCCGCACCGGAGCAGCGCGTCGATAACACGCCCCGTGATGTCCGGACACGAAGGATCAAGCATCGCGTTGTGATCGGCGAACGGCACCTTGTTCAGAAGTTGCCAATTGTTGTCCACATCGAACGCGGCCCATCCCCCGTCGGACGATTGCATCCCCAGAAGCCACGCCACCGCCCTCGCTTCGGCCGCCTGCTGCTTCTCCGCATTCGTTGCCTTCGCGTGCCGCAGCGCAATCAGCACCATCGCCGAATCGTCTATATCCGGATAAAACTCATTCGCAAATTCAAACGCCCAACCCGACGGCGTCAAGCCCGGACGCTTCACCGTCCAATCGCCCTTCCGCCGAATTTCTTTACTGAGCAGCCAATCGGCGGCTCTGGTGAGTGCGTCAGCCGAAGGCCCCGCCGGGGTTTCGCCCAAAGCGTAAGCACAGATCGCCGTATCCCAGATCGGCGACACGGCAGGCTGGAATTGGAACCGCGTCTCCGTTTCCAGAATCAAATTTTCAAAATGCCGCTGAGCTTCGATGAGATCCGGCTGATCGTCCTCATATCCAAGCGACTGCATCGCCATGATCGTGTACATCATCGATGGATAGATGGCGCCCAGCCCATCCGTATAGCGGGTGCGCTCCAGCATCCATCGCTCCGCTTCACGAATAGCCCGCGCGCGGACATTCTTCAGCCCGCGCTTTTCCCACAGCTTGATGGCTTTGTCGACGTGCCGGAACACGAGCGATGCCGCATCCAGCTTCGGCATCGAAAACCGCTTTTGCGGCGCAAGCAATTCATCGACACGCATCCCCCGCGGAGTAGCTTTGACCTGCCCCAGCGCCTGCACAATCGAAAGAGGAATAATAATCGTGCGCGTCCATGACGACATCTCGTACAGAACATCGCCCGGCGCAATCGCGATCTCCGGCGGCACGCTCGGCACATAACGCTTTGGATACAGATCGAAGAAACTGAAGTTGATCTTCGTATAGCTGTTGCAGGCCTGCAATCCACCCAACGCAAGCGCCCGCTCTCGCGCCCTGCTCATTTCCGGCGAATCGATATCGAACCCGCAAAGCTTGAGCGCCGTATAGGCGCGCACGGTCGCGTTCAACTCCGAGGGCCCAGGCTTGTAGATGTTCCAGCCCCCATCCGGCAACTGGTTCTTCAGAATCTGCCGGCAAGCTTTCTGCAACCGGCCCCACGTCGGCGGATTCCACACCCGCTCGGCATCCGGCGGATACATCCACAACTGCAGCAGTACATAATCGCATTCGAGCGTAGAGTCGCCAGTCAGTTCCCCGCACCAGTAGCCATCCGCATGCTGCAGAGGAAGCAACGCCTCGGTCGCGCGCGCGGCCGCCTGAGTGACTTCTTCGTACCGCCGCTGCGCCTCCTGCCTCGACGAAGCCAGCACGCTGCGCATCGAGCGCCGCGAATCCGGTTCCATGAACTCTACCGACATAATTCCTCCACGTTAGCACTCGATAGCGCCCTCGATACTACCTTCAAAATCCGGACTCTGGCGCGACCAGGTAGACTGATGTCAAGCCATGGAAACAATACCCGCGCGCAACGGCACGGTCAGGATCCGGCGGACGCCCTCGACGACGTTTTAGCCGTCCTGAAGTGGGAGCGTCAGGATTATCAGGAAGCCGTAGAAGGTATCCGCCGTGGCATCGAGGATGTAGACGCCGGTCGCACCCGGGCCGCCGCCGAATTCTTTTCCGAAGTACGCCGGAAATATGGCTTTTCGCGTCGAGACCTCGGCGGAAGCCGACCTTGACGCTCACTTTCCATTTGAGGTGCGCCAACTTCTCTACGGAAAGAAGGCCTCACGCATATCGCATCCTGTTCACGATTCGAGGTGACACGGTGCGCGCGCTGCACATTCGGCATGGTCGGCGCAGGTACATCGGCGAACCACATTAGAGTAAAGCCGGAGCCGTCATCTCCCTCGCCTGACCGCGCTTTGACGCCGCGCGCCGGCGCGTCCTTGCAGGTAGAGACCCACATAGACTACTCACATCAAGTCAAGCTGTATCTGCACGGAACAGGGCGCGCCGGGCGACACACAGAAAGTTTCGATATCGTCCATAGAAAAGTGTTGATGTTGCTCAAACACAACATTGTTATTCTGAAGTGACAATGAACCAAATCTCGTACTGGGGTACTTTCTTCTTCCTTCTTCTGACCGGCGCCCTCCCTTCCCCCGCCCAATCGGGCCACGCCGAGCTCTTCGGCACCATCCAGGACCCCTCCCGCCTCCCCGTCCCGCAAGCCAAAATCACCGCCACCGAACAATCCACCAACATCAAAACCGAAATCACCTCAGACAATCAGGGCGAATACCACCTCATCGGCCTCGCCGCCGGCGCCTGGACCCTCACCGCCGAAAAGACCGGCTTCCGCCCCTACCAACAAACCGGCATCACACTCCGTATCGGCGACCAGATTCGCCAGGACATCAAATTCGAAATCGGCCAGGGCACGCAGTCTGTCACCGTAAACGCAGCCGCATCGCTCCTCGAAACCGCCAGCGGCTCCGTCAGCTATCACGTCAACCGCGCCCAGATCGAAACCCTCCCGCTCGACGGCCGCAACTTCATCCCGCTCGTCGCGCTCTCGCCCGGCGTCGCCCTCCCCGGCGGCGGCTCGCTGCTCCCTCGCATCAACGGCAGCCGCCCCCGCACTAACGAATACCTGTATGACGGCATCAGCGTCCTGCAGCCCGAACCCGGCCAGGTCCCCTACTACCCCATCGTCGACGCCATGGAAGAATTCCGCCTCAACGTCAACGCCTACTCACCGGAATATGGACGCTCCAACGGCGGCACGGTCATGGTCATCGGCAAATCCGGCGGCAACGAAATCCACGGTACGCTCTTCGAATTTCTCCGCAACGAAGACCTCAACGCCCGCAACTATTTCGCGCGCCCCGGACGCAAACCCGAATTCCGCCGCAACCAGTACGGCGGCACTGTCGGCGGCCCCGTCCGCAAAAACAAAACGTTCTACTTCGGAGCCTGGCAGGGCACGCGCCTCCACACCGGCGTCACACGCCAGAGCGTCGTTCCCACCAATGCGCAGCGCAATGGCATTTTCACTACCACCATCTACGACCCGCTCACCTCGCCGCGCGTGCCCTTTGCGAACAACACCATCCCCACCAGCCGCATCGACCCCATCGCCGCGCAGGTCATCCAGCACTACCCAACTCCCAACGCATCCGGCGCGAATAATTTCGCGCGCACGGCTGTCGACCCCGACAGCCAGGACCAGTTTGAAGGCCGCCTCGATCACGTCTTTAACGATCGCCACCGCGTCTTCGCCCGCTACTCTTATCTCCGCGATAACGAGGATCCCGTCACTCCCCTCCCCGATGGCAGCGGCAGTCTCACCTCCGGCGTCATCGGCCACGCCAACACCCGGGGCGATGGCATCGTCTCCGAATACGACTGGACTCTCTCCCCCTCCATGCTCAACGAAGCCCGCTTCGGCTATAGCCGCCGCGACGTCAATCAGTCTTCTCTCCAAAACGGCGGCATCTCCATCCCCGGCGCGCCCGTAAATTCGTTCCCCAACACGCTGCCTATCTTCACCGTCACCGGTTTCCAGCAGATCGGCCCCACGACCGCGGCAAACTCCGTATTCACCACGTCCATCACCGAGTTCATCGACACGTTCTCCATCGTGCGCCGCAACCACACTTTCAAGTTAGGCACGGACCTTCGCCGCGAAGCGCTCGATATTGTGAATCCCGCCAACCCAACCGGCTCTTACGCGTTCACCACGACCGGCACCGACTCCTCCACCGGAACCGGCGGCAACGCCCTCGCTTCCCTGCTCCTCGGCCAGGTAAATTCCTTCAGCATCGATATCCAGAACAAGCTCCTCCAGGCCCGCGCCCACATCGCCGAACTTTTTGTGGGTGATGGCTGGAAAGTTTCGAATCGCCTCACCCTCAATATCGGCACGCGCTACACCCTGAACTTCCCGTCCACCGAAGTCAGCAACCAGACCGCGGTCTTCAACCTCAATACGCAGGTGCTCGATTTCCCCCACACCGCCCGCAATCTCGAATGCTGTGACTTCGGCCCGCGCGTCGGCCTCTCATATCGCCTGAGCGATTCGCTCGTCGTCCGCTCCGGGTACGGCATGGTCTGGTTCGAGCAGACCGGCATCACCACCCCATTCACGCTGCCGCAGTTCCCCTTCGTCCAGACCGTAGGCCAGCAGTCGCAGGACAACATCAATCCCGCGTTCCTCCTTTCCAACGGACCCACTGTGCAGGTGAGTTCTCCCAACCCCAACTCCGGCCTCGGACAGGGCGTCTTCGGCACGGACCGCAACGTCGGCTCCGGCAATTCGCAGCAGTGGAACCTCACGCTCCAGAAAACGTTCGGGAAAGACTGGAACCTCGAAGCCGGCTATCTCGGCTCGAAGAACAGCCACCTCGGCTTGCCGGAATCCAATCTCAATCAGGTGCCGGCGCAGTATCTTTCCATGGGGACCGCGCTCACCACGAAAGTCCCGAATCCATACTACGGACAGATTCCAGCGTCGTCGTCACTTGGCCAGCCAACGATCGCCCAGCAGCAATTGCTGCGCGCGTACCCGCGCTTCACCAACGTAGCTCTCTTCCGCGACAACGTCGCCGATTCCGAATACGAAGCCGCGCAGTTCAAACTCGAAAAGCGTGTCTCCCATGGACTCACGCTGTCATTCGCCTACACCTTCTCGAAGCTGATCGATACCGCGTCCACTTACTTCTCCCAGACCATCTTCACCGGCCCCACCCTCACCACCATCGGCGCGGCCGACGCCTTCAACCGCAGCCTGGAGCGCGATGTCTCGACCGGCGACATTCCCAACGTCTTCTCCGCTGGCTGGATGTATCAAATCCCGCGCTGGAAGAAAATCTCCGGCTGGCAGGTCGGCGGACTTGTCCGCATTCAGTCCGGCGACGCCGTACCGATAACTCAGGCCACCAACACTCTCTCCGCCTTCGGTTACGCCGTGCAGCGTCCCAACCGCATCGGCAACCCGAATGACTTCTCGAATCGCGGCGCCTCCCATTGGTTCGATAAGTCCGCCTTCGTCGCGGCCGGCCAGTTCCAGATCGGCAACAGCTCCCGCAATCCCATCCGCGGACCCGGCCTCCAGAACGCTGACCTCATGCTCGGCAACACCTTCCGCCTCTCGGAAGAAATGAATCTCGAATTCCGCGCCGAAGTATTCAACGTCAGCAACACCCCGCCGCTCAATGACCCGAACGGCTCATTCGGCTCAGCCGCCTTCGGCACCATCACCAGCGCCGGCAACCCCCGCGACTTCGAATTCGCCGCAAAGCTGAAGTTTTAGTCACTGTTCGCGTAAGTTCCCGCTGCGCTCGTGCGGCAATGCTCTGAGCACATGTCCAACAGGTTGACTGTCTCACTCACCAGCGCATGCGCAGGCCATGAGGCGCCACGGCAGCCCAGATCCTGTGGATGTTTCTGCAGCGGCGATTGCCGGCTCCTTCCGGCGCAGCATGCGAGTCGCGTAGACCCGATGCAGGCTCTTCGGCAGGATTGAACTACTAAGTAATCGGCCCCAGCTTCGACCGGATCAGCGACTCCACGCGATCCCACACACCGGGGTCCGCCTCAATCTGAATGTGCGGCCCCATGAACATCCGCGCGTACCACGGATAGCTGTCGGTGTTGATCTTCTTCGTCTTGTAAGTCGATTGAAAATTTCCCAGGATGTGTGTCCGCGCCGGGTCGGAAGCCAGAATCTGCCGCCGCACGTGCAGCCGTCCATCGAGCTGAAAGAAATTGATCGCCTCCCCCACATTCGCGGGAATCAGCGCATCATTCTCACCCGGCTTCCGCACGCTGTCCACCTGAATGGTGAGCAACACCGGAATGCTGTCTTTCGCCAGCGCCCGCGCCGTCGCCACGACCTCTGACGCTCCCCAGCTATGCCCGTACAGCACAATGCGCGCGCCTGACTTCTCGGCGCGGGAAAGGGTACCGTTGCCGTCGCCATCGAGCAGGCTGAGTATCCGGCTGTGCGCCTGCGCCGCGTGATTCGCGAACACCTCCACATCCACACCGGACCGGTAATCGCGGCGCAGCTCATCGGCAAGCTGTACCTCACGATGCGCCCCATCATTGTGGCGGACGAAACCGCCGACAAATCCCACGACAATTGCCGGAGGTGGAAGAGCCGGTGCGGATGGCACGCCGCCGGCAGTAACTACGAGAGGGAAAAGCGCAGCGGCAAGCCAACGCGCCGGGAATGCAGCTTTCATGGGAAAACGACTTGAATAGTATTTTACCAGCCAAATGGGTGCATGAACGTATACGCCTGGTGTTTTTCGGCCATCTCGGGTCAGGCTCGAGGGGATTTCAAGAACCTTTCACCTCGAATAAAAGGACTTAGACGTTGGCAAAGGATTTGCACAATCAAGTTGTGCTTATGCGCGGATTCGGACTAACTCGATGGATCGGCCTGCTCCTGCTGGGCGCGGGGGCGGCGTCGGCGAATGTCACGCTCTTCCTCGAAGAACCCTACGGCACTTTCGGCGGCATGAACCCCACCGGGCACGCCGCGGTTTATTTTTCCAATATCTGCGCCGCCACTCCCACTAAGCTGCGCCACTGCAATGAAGGAGAACGCGGCGTTGTCATCAGCCGCTACCATCGGGTTGCTGGTTATGACTGGCTTGCCATTCCCCTGCTCCCTTATTTATACGCGGTTGACGATGCCGATCAGGTTCCGCTCTCGGTGACCCCGCGCGATGTTGAGTCCCTGCGCGATCAGTGGCGCCGCCATCACCTCATCGATATCGTTCCGGACGCCGATGATGGCGCGCCGCCGCAGGGCGACTGGGTCCAGCTTGTGGGCTCCGCCTACGACCGTACTCTGTACGCGTTTGAAGTACCCTCCACGCCGGAACAGGATGACCGGTTTATCGAGATGCTGAACGCGAAGCCCAACGTGAGCCACTTCAATCTCCTGTTTCACAACTGCGCGGACTTCGCCAGGCAGATGATTGACTATTACTATCCCCACGCGGTTCATCGCAACCTTTTCGCGGATGTCGGCATTATGACCCCGAAGCAGGCCGCCAGAAGCCTGGTGAGCTACAGCCGCAAGCACGAGATTTCCATGGAGATGCTGACGATTCCGCAGGTCGCAGGCACGGTACCGCGCAGTACGGCGGTGCGCGGCGTTCTGCAGTCGCTTGTAAAATCCAAGCGCTATGCGATTCCGCTCGCCAGCCTCGCCGTTTTCCATCCGTTTTTCGGCGGAGGCATGGTGGCCGCCTGGGTCCAGGGCAAGAGCTTCGATCCAAAGAAAATTGCCGGCAAAGCCGACCCCGATAAAGACCCTCAGGCTATCGCGATGGAATTGCAGACCAGCGATGCATGGACCGGCGGCCAGTAATCCGCCGCTTCACGCGTTGGGCGTCACGTCAGCTGCGCCGGCGGTGTCTGCCGATTGCTGCCACGGCACCGCCAGCGCCGTACCCGCCGCTTCCACGGCTTCCACAATCTTCAGCAGAAGCGCCTGCTGGATCTGGAGGAACTCATCCCCATCCGCCGTTGTGATGTAAGCAAAAATCTCGACGTCGAACGAATACGCGCCGGGCCCGATAAACCGCACCGGAATCGAGCCAAGCTCGGCCTTCGGCTCATTTTTCAGAATGGCCACGCAGTCTGACAGAATCTTCTGTAGCTGGGCCGACGTCGTGTCCTTCCTGAGATTGAGTATGGGATGAAACCAGATCTTGTCGCGCGAAGAAAAATTCTCCAGTTGCATTGAGGAGAACTGGCCGTTCGGGATGCTGATCACCGTCCGATCCAGCGTCCGGATGCGTGTGGACCGCAAACCGATATCGATCACCGTACCGACCTGATTATTCCAGCGGCAGAAATCGCCCACGAGCACCGGCCGGTCGCCGATCACCGAAATTCCGCCGAACAGATTCTCGATCGTCTTCTGCGCCGCCAGCGCGACCGCGATGCCGCCGACGCCGATACCGGCGAGCACGGTCGAAATGCTGACCCCCCAGGCATTCAGGACACTCAGCAAAACGATCAGATAAATCGCGCCTTTGACGATCTGGCGCCCGAGCGGCAAAATTGAGTAGCTGATCGCCTGAACGCGCGGATCGAGATGCGAATGCCACCGCTCCGCGAGAATATCCACCAGCAGACCCACCGCCCATGCAATCGCCATCGAGAAAGCGACTCCGACCAAACGCTCGAGGAACAGGCGCGGTATCGAAGAAGGCGGCGCCAGTTCGATCGCCAGGCGGAACCCGAGCGAAGCCAGCAGCAGCCGCAGCGGTCCCCGCAGCAGCGGAGTGAACAACCTCGAATGAAGGATGGACGTTAGCGCGAGTGAAAGCGCCGAAACCAGGAGCCACAACAGAATCGCCGCGCCGAAAAGCGCGATCCAGCGCCAGATCGGCGTCTGGAAGATCTGGATCGTGACCAATTGCTGCGGAAGCTGTTTCTCAAACCAGTTCTCCGTCAGCATTTTGTGCGCGTCCGGGATGAGCTTCAGACTGTCGGCGGAGACCACCCATACCCGCAGCCCGTTGCGAAGGACAATCTTCTCCATCTGCAGGTCGACGGTTCGCTGTCCCACATGGAACGACGCGAGATGTTCGAGCTGCGGCGGGAGATCGTCTGACCGGTAGCCCTCGGCATCACGGCTCAGCGTTGCAATGTCGAACCCGGTGTCGTCCAGCAGATCTTCCAGTTGTTTCGCCAGATCCGGCCCCTGTTTTGCCCGGTCGGCCGTTGACATCGACCGCAGGTCCAGATAGCGCTGCGCTCTGAAGTAGTCCTTTGAGTGTGCAGCTTCGAGAAACTCATAAATCGAACCCTGGGGACTGGTGCGTCCCAATGGGTCATTTTGATTCTGAGCGGGTGACGCGGGAGGAGCGGCGGGTGGCGTCTGGCCGGACAAAACCCAGACGGCCGCCAGTGCGGCTACGAAGAATTTCCTGATCACGGGTGCAATTTAGCACGTCGGATGCCGAAGATGCTCAGTCCCTCTTGATCACGCGGCCCATATCGAGTTTGAACGATGGTTGCCCGCGCGTCCCGCTGATCACAATCGGAAGCACCGTTCCGGAGCCGTCGTGACTGAACCAGGGATCGGCCAGCTTGAGCAGCTTACTCTTGAAGCCGGTCGTCATCTGTGACATTTTTGCATCCAGCCTCGCCGTTCCTTTGAAATCGATTTCACCCGTGCGCAAGTGATAGCCGCCGGCCATCTGGACGTTTGCGCCCGGCACCGTGAATGTGAGATCCGGAAGCCGGAGACGTTCGTTCCCCAGATGGAACGTCCCGTGAAAGTCCGAGACTACATTCGGATCGTGATTGTCCGGTTCGCCCTGCGCGCGATGACTCAGCGATGCGATCTTCCCCTGCACGTCCGGACTCGAAAACTTCACCCCATCGAGGCCGAAATTTCCATCGAGCTGAATCCGCGAAATGACTTCGGTGTCTCCCGGGGGAATCTTCACTTTGGTATCGAAATGAATCCGGCCTCTCATCGGAGGCGGGGAGCTCTTCACCGCCAGCTTCAGAAAGTCCTGAAGATCGGCGTGCTGCTGCGGTGTGACTTTGGCGGTCAGCAGAATGGTCTTGTGAGTTTCGAGCGAGCCGCGGTCGATTGCGCCCGACACGTCGAACTCTGTGTCGTCCAGTCTGGCGTGGACAGGGTGCAGAACGGTGTTGCCGTTCGTCCCATCGACAGTGGCTTCGAATTCCGTGTGCAGCGGCATCGGATGCCCGCCGATCTTGAGCGCGAAGTCTGGCGTCTCCGTGGTTCCCTTCACTTCGATGCTGTCGAGTTCGCCGTTGAAGCTGCCTTTGGAGGACAGGATTCCCGAGATGCCCTTGAAGACCGAGAGATCCGCATCCTTGAATGTATAGTCTCCGGAGAGGGGCGTATTCTCGGGCTCGTCGGCGTCCCATGGACCGAACTTCCCATCGGCGTCAATCAGACCGGGCGGCTTGGGATTTGTGAGTCGGGCGTGATAGGTCATCGGTTGCCGCCGCCCAATGGTCCGCAGAGTGAGATTCCTGATATCGAAAATCAGCGGATCTTTGGTTGGATCCTTCGGTGTGATCTCGAGCGTAGTGCCATCCGCGATGACCTCATCAAGAATGAATGCTTCCGTCACCGGCTTCTTCGCCCCACGGGATTCGTGACCGGGCGCCTCGTCGCCGCGGCGCGGCGGCCGGATATACAGGCCCTGGAGCACCAGGCGGCCCAGATGTTTCGGCGACCGGAAGAAGCCAGCCAGGTTGGCATCGAACTGGAAGTGCTTCAGCCTGATCATCGGCGGCTTGCTGTGATCCCCGTGAAACCAGAGCGTCAGGTTATCGCCGGAAGCGTGGACCTGCGGGTACAGGGAAATATCGAGACTACCGAGCTCCACGTCGCTGTGGTACCTCTGCTCGAGGCGCGAGATGAAATATCGGCGGGCCATCGGCTGGAACCGGTGGATCAGGACCGCGGCGACTATCGTCGCCGCGAGGATAATTCCCGCCAGCGAAAAAAGGACGATCCGAACCCATCGGCTGCGTTTGGTTTCGCCCTGTGCGCTCACAATTGCTCGCGATGCAATTATGTGCCCTTTATAAAAGGCGCAATCAGCCTAGCGAGTGGCGACGTATGAAATCAGGCGCTCCCTCGCTTCATCGCCGAAAGGTCATGCCGTAATCCTGCCCGCCATCGGGCTCGAGGGCGCCGCGTACTGCTTTTTCTCCATGCGGCCGGCTTCGTACGCCAGTCGTCCGGCTTCGATACCCAATTTCATCGCGAGGGCCATTTTCCCGGCGTCATTCGCGGCGGCGATGGCGGTGTTCATCAGGACGCCGTCCGCGCCCAGTTCCATTGCGAGCGCGGCGTCGGAGGCTGTTCCAACTCCGGCGTCGACGATCAGGGGTACGTCCGTGATTCGCTCGCGCAGGATTCGGAGGTTGGTGGTGTTCTGGATTCCGAGCCCGGAACCGATCGGGGCGGCCAGCGGCATTACGGCGGCGGCGCCGGCGTCGATGAGACGGAGGGCGTTGACCAGATCGTCATTGGTATAGGGCAGTACAACGAACCCTTCTTTCGAAAGTACGCGCGTGGCTTCCACAAGCCCGGCGTTATCCGGGAAGAGCGTTTGTTCGTCACCGATGACTTCGAGCTTCACCCAGTTCGAAAGCCCGACCTCACGGCCGAGACGCGCCGTCCGGATGGCGTCGGCGGCGGTGTAGCAGCCGGCGGTGTTGGGGAGGATGAACATCTTCTCTCTATCGATGTAGTCCAGCAAAGATTCTTTGGACCGGTCGGTGAGGTTCACGCGCCGGACCGCGACGGTCACGACTTCAGCGCCGGAGGCCGCATGGCAGCAGGCCATTTCCTGGAAGCTGCGGTACTTCCCGGTGCCGATCAGGAGACGGGAGCGGAAAGTGCGGCCAGCAACGATAAGGGGCATATTTTCATTCTAGAAGGCCGGTTCGCCGTACTGTACAATAGATTTGAGGTAGGCGTTATGCAGATTCCAAATCACTTCCTGGTCGCCAACATCTTCTCTGGTCCCGATATCCTCGTTGTGCTGGGTATTGCGGTGCTGCTGTTCGGCGGCAAGAAGCTTCCGGAACTGGCCAAGGGTCTGGGCGAAGGCATCAAGAGCTTCAAAGAGGCCGTAAAGGAAGAAGAAAACAAGCCGGCCACGCCCCCTGCGGCAGCGACGGCAGAGCCCAAGAAGCAGGAATAGCGCTTCCCCCATTCCGCCGGCAAGACAGGCGGCAGCGGCTCCACAAGTTCGGTTCACCCAAAAACAAACCCCGTAAGCGCCGGCGAGACGCTTACGGGGTTTTGAGTTTCAGATCCCGAAAAAATTTACTTCTTGGCCTTGGGCGGAACGATCGCGTCTTTAGCCGATTTGGCGACGCGGAACTTCACGACCTTCTTCGCTGCAATCTTGATGGTTTCGCCGGTGGCCGGGTTACGGCCCATACGAGCCTTCCTGTCCACGCGCACCAGGCGGCCGATGCCGGGCAGCACGAAGAGACCGTTCTTCTTTACTTCGCTGATCGCCATGCTCGACAGACCGTCGAGGATCGCGCGAGCCTGCTTGTTGGTTACTTCGCCCTGTTCGGCCAGCGACCGGACGAGCTGAGTCTGCGTCATTCTTTTTGTTGTTGCCATTGAACCTCCCGTTGTGTTAGTTCGGAACCTTGAAATGCCTCCGAAACCCTTATTTTACAGGCCTCCGAAGCACCTCATGTTCACGCGTCGATTATCATCATACGGGACACGCGGTGCGAAGGCAAGCAAAAACATACGAAAAATGGCCGTTTTCCGCATGTTTTTTGCGGCAGAGGCAGTTTGAGCGGTACTACGCGCCGGTTTGGCGCATGTGCGGCGTGGCGCGCGGGGCCGTGTGGTGGTGCGGGCGCGCGGGGCCGTGTGGTGCGCGGTTTTGCGAGAGCGCGGCATGACGATGGTGACGCAAGAGACCCGCAGCGGGGCGGTGTGACCGTCGCGCGCGCAAAACAAAAGCGGCGCCTGCGCGCCGCTTTTGCTGTTGCTCCGGTTGTATTACTGCGTGACTACGCGGTGCGCGACATTTCGCCTTTGTCGCCGGAAATCGCGCCCTGCGCCGCCGCCAGACGTGCGATCGGCACGCGGTAGGGCGAGCAGGAAACGTAGTTCATGCCGATTCGCTGGCAGAACTGCACCGAGCTCGGCTCCCCACCGTGCTCGCCGCAGATGCCGACTTCGAGACCGGGACGGCCCTTGCGGCCCGCGTCCACCGCCAGTTTGACGAGCTTGCCGACGCCTTCCTGATCGAGCACCGCGAACGGGTCGGCCTTGAAGATTTTGGCGTTCTCGTAGTCCTTCTGGAACTTCGTGTAATCGTCGCGCGAGAGGCCCATCGTGGTCTGTGTCAGGTCGTTCGTGCCGAATGAGAAGAACTCGGCCTCGCCCGCCACCCGATCCGCGGTCAGCGCGGCGCGCGGGATTTCGATCATCGTCCCGACCATATAGTGAACCTTCGTGCCCGCTTTCCTGAAAACTTCTTCAGCAACACGGACCACGATGTCCTTCTGGTTTTTCAGCTCTTCGACCGAGCCGATCAGCGGGATCATGACTTCCGGAATGACCTTCACGCCCTTCTTCGCCACCTGCACGGCGGCTTCGAAAATGGCGCGGGCCTGCATTTCCGTGATCTCGGGATAGGTGACGCCAAGGCGGCAACCGCGGTGGCCAAGCATCGGGTTGAACTCGTGGAGCTCTTCGACGCGATGCAGCAGTTCGGGGAGCTGTTTCTTCAGATCCTTGACGGGGATCGTGTAGCGCTCGGACATCTCCTTCTTCGTCTTCGTATCGGCGTAGGGAAGAAGGGCGACGTCCACCATCAGGTTCTCGCGTTTGGGCAGGAACTCGTGGAGCGGCGGGTCGAGTGTACGGATGACGACCGGGAATCCGTCCATCGCCTTGAACAGACCGGCGAAGTCGGAACGCTGATAGGGCAGAAGCTTCGCGAGCGCAGCCTTGCGGCTCTTTTCATCGCGCGCCAGAATCATCTGCTGGACGAACGGCAGGCGGTCTTCCGCGAAGAACATGTGCTCGGTGCGGCAGAGGCCGATGCCTTCGGCGCCGAATTCGCGGGCCACCTTCGCGTCGCGCGGAATGTCGGCATTCGCACGAACACCGAACTTACCGCGGAACTCGTCGGTCCAGGCCATGAATTTGCCGACTGACGCGTGGCGCAGGTTGGGCTCCATCGTTTTGGCCGGGCCGAGGAAAACGTCGCCGGTGGTACCGTCGAGCGAGATGAAGTCGCCTTCCTTGACCGTGACGGTCTTGCCGCCGACGGTTGCCGTGAAGACCTTTTTCTTCTCGTCAATTCGGATGGCGCTCGCGCCGACCACGCAGGGGCGGCCCATACCGCGGGCCACAACGGCCGCGTGGCTGGACTTGCCGCCGATGGCCGTCAGAATGCCGCGCGCAACGTCCATACCGTGAATGTCATCGGGCGTTGTTTCCTTGCGGACGAGCAGCACGGGGCCGCCCGCCGCCATTTCGACAGCGTCTTCCGCGGAGAACGCCACGCGGCCAACCGCCGCGCCGGGCGAAGCCGAGATTCCCTGGGTGAGCTTCGTGAGTTCCTTGATGGTCTTTGTGTCGAACACCGGGTGCAGAAGCTGATCGAGTTGCGAAGGGGCCACACGCATAATCGCTTCCTGTTTCGTGATCATGCCTTCTTCCACCATGTCCACCGCGATGCGGACGGCGGCGGGGCCGGTGCGCTTGCCATTGCGGGTCTGAAGCATGTAGAGCTTCTTTTCCTGAATGGTGAACTCGAAGTCCTGCATGTCCTTGTAATGTTTTTCGAGGTTCGTAGTAATATCGACGAGCTGCTGATAGGCCTCGGGCATCACCTTGGCGAGATCGGAAATCGGCTCCGGGGTGCGGATGCCGGCCACGACGTCTTCGCCCTGCGCATTGAGCAGGAACTCGCCGTAGAAAACCTTTTCGCCGCTCCCCGGGTCACGGGTGAAGCCGACGCCGGTGGCGCAATTGTCGCCCATGTTGCCGAACACCATGGCCTGTACGTTGGCAGCGGTGCCGATGTCATCCGGAATCTTTTCCATCTTGCGGTAATAGATAGCTTTGTCGTTCCACCAGGAGCCGAACACGGCGCCGACAGCGAGGGTGAGCTGTTCGCGCGGATCGGAGGGGAAGGGCTTCTTCGTTTCCTTCTGGACGAGCTTTTTATAGTCCGCGATGATGGCCTGGAGATCTTCGGCGGTCAGTTCGGTATCGCTCTTGATCTTCTTCCTGGCTTTGCGGGCGTCGAAGATGGCGTCGAACTTTTCCATGTGCATGTTCAGCGCGACTTCACCGAACATCTGGATAAAGCGGCGGTAGCAGTCGTAAGCAAAGCGCGCGTTGCCCGTCTTCGCGGCGAGGCCGGCGGTGGTTTCATCATTCAGGCCCAGGTTGAGAATGGTGTTCATCATGCCGGGCATGGAGAACTTGGCGCCGGAGCGGACGCTGAGGAGCAGCGGATTGGAGGAGTCGCCGAGTTTGGCGCTCATCGTCTTTTCAAGCTTCGCGAGCGCGGAGCTGATCTCGTTCTGAATGCTTTCGGGGATCTGTTTGCTGTTGTCGAAATAGATATTGCAAACGTTGGTGGCAATAGTGAAGCCGGCGGGCACGGGCAGGCCTGCGTTGCTCATTTCCGCAAGCCCGGCGCCTTTGCCGCCAAGAACATCTTTCATCTTGCCGTTGCCGTCGGCGGTACCGCCGCCGAAGGAATATACGTTCTTACTCATTTGTTCTCCTGAGAGGTAGTGACGATTTCTGAAAAATCCGCGATGGTGGAAAATTCGGTCAGAACGCTGTGAAGCAGCGCGAGCCGATTGTGGCGAACTTCGGGGTTGTCGACGTTCACCATGACTTTGTCAAAGAAAAGATCGACCGCAGGCCGCAGGGTGGCGATGCTTTCGAGTTTGGACTTGTAGTCCGCCGATTCACGAACTTTGGCCGAGATGGCGACGAAGTTCGCATGGAGTCCGGCTTCGGGGCCGGGTTCCAGAAGATTGGAGTTCGGTGATGCTTTGGTGCTCCATTCCGCCTGGCGCAGAATGTTGCTGACGCGCTTGAATGCGGCGGCGAGAGGTTCGAAATCAGCCGTTGGACGCACCTGCTGGAGGGCAGTGAGGCGTTCTTCGATATCGATGAGATCGTCCGAGCCGGCGGCGAGAACGGCATTGATTTCGTCGTATTTGAAACCGCGGATCTCGCGGAAGTAATAGCGGACGCGATCGAAGAAAAATTCCGTGAGGGCGGCGTCGCTGCCCAGGAGATGGCGGATGGGGAGGCGCAGCTTCCCGTCCACGATGATTTTGACGATGCCCTGCGCGGCGCGGCGGAGGGCGAAGGGATCTTTCGAGCCCGAAGGAATAATGCCGACGCTGAAGCAGCCGCGGAGTGAATCGAGCTTGTCGGCGATGGCGACCAGTTGCCCGGCATGCGTACGCGGAATGGAGTCTTCCATGCTGACGGGCTTGTAGTGATCGTAAATCGCGGTGGCGACTTCTTCGGGCTCGCCCTGGGCTTTGGCGTAGAGGCCGCCGATGACGCCCTGAAGTTCGGTGAACTCTTTGACGAGTTCCGTGGTGAGGTCGGTTTTACAGAGGAGCGCGGCGCGTTCGGCGTGAGTTGAGTCCGCCGGCCGGGGAGCCGGCGTGCGGACCGGGGGTCCGCCCCCCAATTCTCTGACGAGGGCTACGATGCGCTCGGTTTTTGCGAGATAGGAGCCTAGTTTGGCTTGAAAAGTTACATTCGCGAGATCCTGCACGCGATCGGCGAGCTTCCGCTTCTGATCGGCATTCCAGAAGAAGCGGGCGTCATTGAAGCGGGCGCGCACGACGTTTTCGTTCCCGTGCTGAATCAGGCCGTCAGGATCGCCATCGGTATTCGTGATGGCGACGAACCGCGGAGCGAGTTTGCCATCGCCGGCTTCCACCGAAAAATTCTTCTGGTGGACCTTCATCACCGTGGTGAGGACTTCGCCGGGCAGATCGAGGAAAGACGGATCGAAGTTACCTGTGATCGGCGTGGGCCATTCGGTCAGGTTGACGAGAACTTCGAGGAGATCGCCGTCCTGTTTGAACTTCGTCGCGTAGCCGGTGATGCGTTTGCGGCGCTCCTCGGCCGAGAGAATCACGAAGTTCTCGCGCAGCTTCTCTTCGAAGTTTTCGTAAGTGACCGGGAACCGGTATTTGCCGAGTCTGCGATGGCCGGCAGATTCGTTGCCGGACTTCACGTCGGCGATTTCGAACGGGACCACCTTGTTATCGAGCAGCGCCACCACCCAGCGAATGGGGCGGATGAAGCGGGCGCCGCCTTTGCCCGGCCAGAGCATCGTCTTTGGAAACGGCGTTTTGAGAATCAATTGCGGCAGAGCTTCGGCGAGAATGTCTGCCGTTGCGCGGCCGGCAATTTTGCGAACGTAGCTGTATTTTTCGGCTTTACCGTCCGAGAGAACTTCGAGCTGTTCCGGCGTGACTCCCTGCTTCTTCGCGAAGCCCGCGACCGCCGGCGCTGGGGCGCTCTTCGCCGGTCCCCAGACGCGCTCTTCGGAATCCGGCTGGCGGGCGATCAGACCTTCGGCCCGCACGACGAGACGCCGGGGTGTCGCATCGGTGCGAATGGAGCCGTCCTGACGAACGTCTTTGGTGAGGTCGCCGATCGCCTTGCGCAGGTATTCGAGCGCGCCCGAGAGCATCCAATCGGGAATTTCTTCGCAGCCAATTTCGAGAAGAAGGTTCATGCCGCCACCGCCTGCTGATCCACCCAGGCTTCGGCTACTCCGACCGCCAGTTTTCGCACGCGGCCAATCACGCCCACGCGCTCGGTGACGCTGATGGCTCCGCGGGCATCGAGCGTATTAAATAAGTTGCTGCACTTCAGGACGTGGTCATAAGCGGCGAGGAGGGGATAGCGTTCCTTCTCTTTCGATTCCGCGTAGAGATCGATCAGGCGGCGGGCTTCGCCCTCGTGGATTTCGAAGAGCTTCCACAGAGTCGGCACATGCGCGGCTTCGAAGTTGTAGACCGAATACTGGAGTTCATCGGTGTAGCGAACGTCCTTATATTTCACGCCGGGCGTCCAGGTGATGTCGTAAACGCTGTCGACGTCCTGCAGGAACGCGGTGATTCGTTCGAGCCCGTAGGTGATTTCGGCGGGGATCAGATCCAGATCAATGCCACCGCACTGCTGGAAATAGGTGAACTGCGTGATCTCCTGGCCATCCAGCATCACCTGCCAGCCGACGCCCCAGGCGCCCAGGGTCGGCGATTCCCAGTTATCTTCTTCCAGCTTCACGTCGTGCTTGCGGAGGTCGATGCCAATAGCTTCGAGCGAACCCATGTACTGCTCGATCACGTCCGCCGGAGTGGGCTTCAGGATCACCTGAAGCTGCATGTGCTTGTAGAGGCGATTCGGATTGTCGCCGTAGCGGCCATCGGCGGGACGGCGGGAGGGCTGAACGTAGGCGGTGCGGTACGGCTTCGGGCCGAGCACGCGCAGAAACGTTTCGGGACACATGGTTCCGGCGCCGACTTCGACGTCAAACGGCTCCTGAATGATGCAGCCGCGTTCACCCCAGTATTCTTTCAACCGGAATATCATCTGCTGGAGCGTGAATGCGTTCGGTGTGGGCATGATCGGGGGGCGGCGGGTCAGGCGGCGGCTTCCAGAACCGGGGCGGTGACGAGCCGGCGTTCAATGTGTGATTCGATTTGCTGGATCAGAAAACGGCGCAGGTCGGCGGCGGTGGACTGGGTCCACGGGCGCTCTTCCATCTGCCCGATGGGGGAGCGGAAGATGTCACGGGCAACCTCGCGGGATTCCTGCGACATTTCGTACGTGCTCGTCAGGCGCAGCGCCTGGCGGCATTCAATGCAGTGCAATCCGGCGGTGAAGCGGCTGAAGAAGGCGCGGGCGGGCTGTTCGGGATCGTCGAGCCAGGTTCCGCAATTGACGCAGGCGTTCATGTCAGGCAGGAGGCCGGCGAGTTTGACCACCCAGAGGCTGAAGTAGGTGACGCCGCGCCAGACGGCGCCGGGCGCGCCGGAGCGGATGTGATCGAGGACGGCGGTGAGGAGGCGGAAGTGTTTTTCGGAGGGCTCGTGGGCGGGGAGGATTTGTTCGGAGACTTCGGCGAAGAAGTCGAGCGCGCAGGCGGCGGAAAAATCGTGCAGGACGGAAAATTGCGACTGGACGAGTTCGCAGGAATCGATATTCACCAGTTCGCGGTTCTCCCGCTGGTAGTAGGACATTCTTATCTGCGAAAGGCGCTCAAGGCCTGATCCAAACCCACTTTTCGGCCGCCGCGCGCGTCTGGCGACCCCTCTCAGCTTGCCGTAATCACGGGTGAAGAAGCTAACTACGGCGTCGCCCTCCCGGAACGGCCAGGTTTGGAGGACGAAGGCTTCGCTCACGCGAGCGGACATATATATTGATACGGCTGAAAGTACCAAGGTATCACGCGCGGGCTTCCGGACGTGTGTTTTGAGCGGGGTATGGGAGGCCGTTTGTTGCGTAGGGCGATTCGAAAAAACGAACCCAATTGGCATTTTCTTTATGTCGCGGCACGGTGGAGTCCTTCGAGGGGGAGAGTAGCATGGCGGTGGGCGGGCGGATGGCGGGTTTGAGGGCAAGATGTTGAGCCGACTGGGAATTCTTCGGAAAGATTTTTGAACTGGAACCGTAAACTCGTTCGCAGTTGGACCTGGCGGTTAGGCCCGCCGGGTGATGGAAGCGCGGGGTCAACGAACCCGTTGGTCCACTGCACCGGCTGATGTCATGAAGTCCAGCGTAAAATGAAGAGCGTTCCCACATGGAAACAATTCTTGAGACATTGAACGCCAAATTACAGGCTTGGGAGCCTGAAACCGCGAATGAGGTTCGTGAACGGTTAACGGAGATCATCGCCCTGGCGGATCAGGACGTGCTGGATTTGATGAAGTCGAGAGAGAGAGCAGGAAGTCCTGGACATTCTCGATGACGCCCCGGCCCGGTGAGGTCTGGCTCGCCGATCTCGGTCTGGCCGCAAAAACCCGCCCGGTTGTTATCGTTTCACGATACGACGCGGATGCGCCGCGTTCGCTGGCGGTCTATGTTCCGCTAACCACGCAGAACAGGGAAAGTTCTTACGTTGCTGAACCGAGAGCTATCTCAATCCGTTTCCGGGAGGTTCCAGATAGCTATCGGAGATATTGACAGCGGGTGTCTCCACGATTCCCACCTGTGACTCACACGGTTCATCTCTCGAAGTCGCAACGATGTCAACGGTTCGATTTTGTTGAGTTTGTCAATGGCGGAACGAGTGCTGAGTCTGCAAGGCCACTATGTCAGTTAAGGTTATGCATGCCCTTCTGGCCGCGATCTTATTATTGCCGGAAGCCAGCGCCCAGCAGCTACAGCCCGATGCCGAGCCGAAGATCCGCGTGAATACGAATCTTGTAATGCTGCCCACTCGAGTTGAGACGAAGGCTGGCGAGACTGTTTACGGACTTACGGCCAACCAGTTTATTGTGGAAGATAACGGGATTCGGCAACTCGTCCGAATCGAAGACAGTCCGGAATCCATGGGCCTTTCCCTGGTCGTCGCCATTCAGTGCGGGCGGTCCGCGGCCGAGGAATTCGGAAAGCTCAAAGGCCTCGCCACCATGATCGATGCCATTACAGGCGGTGAGCCGCATGAAGTGGCGGTAGTTGTATACGGTGAACGTCCGTATCTGTTGAGCGACTTCTCCGAGCGCTCCGAGACCACGCGCACTGCTCTTTCCAAACTGAAGTCCTGCGGTGACTATCACGCCGCCGCCCTTGACGCCGTTGCGTACTCGCTCAACATACTGCAACACCGCAACAACCGCTACAGACACGCGATCCTGCTTATTGGTGAGCAGCGAGACCACGGCAGCGCATCGAAAGTATCTGATATCGCGACAGAGCTTGGGACCACCGACACAGTGATTTACGCGGTCGCATTTTCTCCGACAAAGAATCAATTCCTGCGCGACCTTCGTTACGGCCCGAACGGCCCTCCGGAGGATGAACGGCCGGTCGTATCTCCAACCCAGGCTGCCGCTTCGAAACTCACAGATCTTCCGTCAGCCCCCGAGCCGCAGTATACAGACCATACGCCTCTATTTCAATTCCCGCCCTCGCTGATGTTGGTGATTAATGCCTTCCGGGACAACGCAGCTTCTCAGATCGCAACGCTCTCGGGCGGCGAATATCTTGACTTTGTAACAGCAAAAGGTTTGGAGCAGGCGCTGCTCCGGATATCCAACCAGATCCACAACTACTACCTGCTCAGTTTCCGCCCGACACTTTCCGAGGAGCCAGCGTCGCATTCCATACGCGTGCGCGTGGTTGGGAGGCCAGACGCCGTAATCCAGACGCGCAAAAGCTATTGGTCCGGTATTCGGTAGACGCCCGATTCCTCGTAGGCGTGAGCAGGCTGTCGTCCCAGCTTCGGGAAGATATCGATTAATCTCACCTAACAGCCATTGCAGACATGGTTCTGCGTTCACTTGAGAGTGTGCTGGCTGGAATCGACTCCGGTCGGGTGACGCCCGGAAACTGGTCCGATTCCGGCATTGCACTCGGGAAGTCCCGCGTGGAGTGCTGACCGGCCGTTGGTTGAGGTATTGGCACCGATTTTTTCCTCGCGCCATTCGACGGTATACTCGAACGTGTCAATGGAAGATCTGGCGCAGAAATACTCACGCGATGGTCATCCCACGACCGACGAGTTGATCGCCGCTCAAAAGCTCACATTCCCCAGAGACCCCCGCGATCTTCTCGGAAACTTCTGGCCGGAAGACGAGAATATCGAGGATCTCCTCGCCGCAGTGCGGGACTGGCGAGGACACACTAAAAGATGATCCGGCCGAATGAGGCCGATCGTTCCTGACACTGAGGTCGTTTCCTACCTCTTCCAGGGAGATTCGCGTGCGGAACGCTATCCATGGCGCCTGACAAATCGGCAGTGGCACATCTCGCTCATGACAGAGGCGGAACTGGAGCAATGGGTGCTTCTCGCAAACTGGAATGATAAACGAATCAGTTGGCTCAGACTTTATCAGCCGCCCTTAGAACATCGGCCTTCTCGATTGCGATCACATCGTCGACAATGTCCAGAATTGACTCCAATGCCGGTCCGATGTCCGCACGCCTGTCGATCGCTGTATACCGACGGAGGATTTCCTGAAGCGCTTCGGCGTCAGTGACCAGACGTTCCAATATGATTTGCGCCTCCGCTTTGTGAGGATGGGCGGCGCCAATCAGATACTCGGAATATTGGAATCGATACCGATGTCACCTGTGGGGAACGAGTGCGTGACAGCACGACGAATTGCTTTGAGCTTCTTTTGCGGCTCGGATACCGGCCGAGGATTACGCGCTTCCCGGAGCGCGCATCTAACCCACCCCCCCATAGTTAAACTTTCCCGTTCGGCGAGTCGCTGAATGTCCAGGAATTCCTCAGGCGGAACCAGCACCTGAAGGCGCTTATTCATGCGCGGAATATAGCATGGCCGTTTCTGAGTGCC
>Ga0134125_10001434_pt1 | contig 29295 bp, 46 predicted proteins | sample KB31751_FD_96464 | JGI IMG/M metagenome (GOLD analysis project Ga0134125, IMG submission 96464) | Terrestrial soil microbial communities with excess Nitrogen fertilizer from Kellogg Biological Station, Michigan, USA - KB3-175-1 | ecosystem: Environmental > Terrestrial > Soil > Unclassified ... | reverse complement strand
TTCCGCATCAGCGGCGTCTCCCGCTCCTTCACGCATCAGCTGGTGCGCACTCGCCACGGGTCCTACGCGCAGGAAAGTCAGCGCACCGTGGACGTGCGAGATCACGCCTGGCAGCCGCTCGCCGGTGCCAACGCGAAGCAGCAGGAGGGGTATGACGTGATGATGCGGGCGGTGCTGGAGTGCTACGCACAGCTGGCGGATGAAGGCGTGCCGGTGCAGCATGCGCGGGAGTTGCTGCCCACCGGGCTACACACTTCCATTATCGCGCAGTACTCCTTGCGGACGCTCCACGATATGGCGGAGGTGCGGCTCTGCACCCGCACACAGGGGCAGTACCAAGACGTGTTCCGGGCCATGAGATGGGAGGTGATCAAGATGCACCCCTGGGCCGCGCCGTTCATTCAGGTGGCCTGTGCCAACACCGGGGTGTGCATTTTCCCGCGGTACACCCAGTGCCCCATTCAGCCCTTGACGTACAACCGGGCAGAACGCCGCGGGCAACATGACGCGTTGCTGGCGCAGATCCAACGCGAAGCCGAGCGCACCCGCCACGAGGCCACCCCCGTCGCCAAGGGAGGAAAGACGCAATGAGGCGTTGTACGCATCGCACATTGATCATTCGCACCGAGCGGGATCGCTGTTCCTGGGTGCAGTGCAGCCGCTGCAAGATTCGGGGCCCGCACAAGCATTCCGTGGTGCTGGCGATGCTGGCTTGGCTGGTGAAGATTGCGGACCCACCGCGTCCGAGGGACCGATGATTATCTTTGATCTCGACGGCACGCTGACGGACTGCGAGCACCGGCGGCATCATGTGTCCGGTCCGAAGAAGGACTGGCCCGCGTTCCATGCGGCTTGCATCCAGGACCGCCCCCGCCAACCCATTATTGAGATTGCGCGCGCCCTGATTCAGCAGCGCCGCGGGGAGGTGGAAGTGTGGAGCGGCCGGGACGAGGCCTACCGCGAGCTCACCGAGCAATGGTACCGACGCTGGGCGCCGCACCTGCTGGATGTACGCACGCGGATGCGCCCCACCGGGGACCATCGCCCCGACGAGCAGCTGAAGGGCAATTGGCTCGCGCTGCAACTGGCCGCAGGGTGGCACATTGAGCTGGTGTTTGATGACCGGGACAGGATGGTGGCATTTTGGCGGAGCAAAGGCATTCTATGCGCTCAGGTGGCGCCGGGAGACTTCTGATGGTAAGCAAGAAAGGGTTCGCTTCCATGGATCCTGCCCGGCAGCGTGAGATCGCCTCCATGGGCGGCAGCAAGGTGCGCCCGGAGCAACGCTCCTTTTCGCAGAATCGGCAGCTCGCCGCCGCGGCAGGGCGCAAGGGCGGGCACTCAGTCCCCCCGGAGAAGCGTTCCTTCAGCCAGGACCGGCGGTTGGCTTCCGAGGCGGGGCGCAAGGGCGGCCTTTCTCTCGAGCCGCAGCAACGCTCCTTCTCGCAGGATCGGGAGCTGGCGCGCCGCGCGGGCCGCAAGGGCGGCATTTCCACACACGCAGGAGAGAAAGATGAGTAAGCGCAAACCGCTGGCAATGCCCCCGATGGACCGGCCCGTGATGCCGGGGGAACAAGCCGTCCGCGCACTGGCCAAAGCCGCCGAGACTTACCGCAACCGCACCCCGCAGTATGGCACCTCCTGGAAGAGCGCCGGGGGCATGCTGTTGGAGCTGTTCAATGGGCGCATCCCCGAAATCACCACCGAGCAGCAGGCGTTGCGGCTGTTCCTGGTGGTGCATTGCGTGGACAAGCTCCGGCGGTATGCCGCCAATTTGCAGCAGGACGGACATGCGGATTCCGCTGCGGACTTGATCACGTACGCCGCGATGCTTGCCGCGGAGCATCAGGACCCGTGATTCGCTGGCCGGAACCCGCGCAAGGCGCATTGGGCAAGCTCATGGCGCAGCATACGCAGACCGTGGAGCGGCTGGCGTTTGAGCGGGACCGGGCGCGGGAGGCCAGCGCGGAGTTGCGCGACATTGTCGCCCGCACCAAGGAGCAATTGGCGCAGGCCCACGCAACCATTCGGCAATTGAGGCGGTTGGCATGATCTTCTTCGACACGGAAACCACAGGCCTGATCCTGCCCGGCATCCCGGACCCAGCCAAGCAGCCACAGATCATTGAGCTGGCCATGGTGCGGACAGGGCCACAGCGGGAAGAGTCCTTTGTACGGTTGCTCAACCCGGGGGTGCCTCTCTCCCCCGACATCATCCGCATCACCGGGCTGCGGGACGCAGACCTGAAGGACGCGCCCAGCTTCCCGGATATTCTGCCGGAGCTGATTGAATTCGTACGGCTAGACATGGACAACGCGGTCGTGGCCCACAATGCGCCGTTCGATCTCGGCATGCTGCTGTTCGAGTTGCGGCGCATCGGGTGCGAGCACCGGTTCCCCTGGTGGTGGCGGCAGATCGACACCGTCCCGCTCAGCGGTGGGAAGAGGCTGGTGAATTGGGCAGAGGAGGTGATGGGGGCGCGGTTCCCGGGGCAGACGCACCGCGCGCTGGATGACGTGAAGCTGCTGATGGAGTGTTACAAGAGTTTGAAGCTGTGATGCGCTATGTCCTCTGTTACAATCATGTGGGCTGGTTTGTGCAAGACACGCGGGTGCGGCACTTTCTGGCGCTCACGGGTCGATTGGGCGGCTCCAGCCAATATTACCGTCACAAAGCAGAGGCCGAAGCGGTGCTGGAGTGGATGCTTCACCGCGAACAACTGATCCGGAGGTTGAGAGATCATGAACACCGACCGTACCACCGCTGCCGACTGGTTCACCGACGAGGCCGAATTCCGGCAGCTGTGCGGTGACGCGCAGTCCCAGGCACGCGCGGAGAACGCGCAGGACTTTGCCGCAGAGATGGTTATGAAGGCGAAGGAGCACGGGCTGAACACGTTCCTCTCCCCGCGGCAGCTGCACTGGCTCTGCATCCTGGCGGACTGGGACGAGCCGCTGCGGCTCAACCGCAACCCGGCGCCGCGGGATGACCTGGAAGACGACATACCGTTTTGAAGACTTACTACGTATACCACTTGCTTGACCCGCGCGACGGGCTGGTATTCTATGTTGGCAAAGGCAAGGGCAACCGTATGTATCATCATGCACAAGAAGCAAAACGAGGTGTTGTTCACCCAAAATGCGACATGATCAGGGAAATCTGGGACGCGGGACTTGAAATTTCATATGTTGTGGTGCAGGAATTTGCCGATGAGGAAGAAGCATACGCGTTTGAGATTGAAGAGATCAAACGGATCGGGCGTGGTGCTCTCACAAACTTGACAGACGGGGGTGATGGCGGCGGCGTGTACTTTCCAAAAAAGCAGCGGCCAAATGGTGAGTTGACTGCGGATGCAGCTTCATGGTTAGCATATGTTTGGCGGCTGTCACGAGCGGGCAAATTGACAGGCATTGTGGTGCGACCAACTTATGCGTCATTCGACTGGCCGCGAGGCATGACCGAAGCGCACCGCATCAGCACTACTCATTTCTATCAATTAGTTGCTGATGCTATCAATGACAATGCAGTAAAGCTCGCCCTCTCAGTGCTGCGAGAAGCATTGCTTGTGAGAGGCGTCAGCTACGTAAATGACAAGATGCAGAGCCATTTCAATGGACAGAACATGTTTCCTGACCCATTGCCCCTGGAGTGCCAACTGGTGGAAGCGGCAGCACTTCAAGCACACCCAGAATTGGCAACGGCAAGAGCGGCCCAGAACGTCGCGTCCTCATGATCATCCGCACTGAGTTCAGCTTCGGCACGGCGTTCGGCCCCATGGGGGAGGTGGTTGCGCGCCTCCCCGCCTGGGGCGGTGTCATTGCGGACCCCGGTGGCTGGGGGCATGTCCCGTTCGCCCAGGCCTGCGCCAAGGCCGGCAAGAAGGCCGTCCTCGGCAGCCGGTTCACCGGCCCGGCCGGGGAGGGGGTGATTGTGGTGCCGCGGAGCCCGGCGGGGCTGGCCGGGCTCTATGCCGCGATCGCCGCCGGGGGGCCGCTGACCGCGGCGCAGGTGCTGGAGCAGGGCCGGGAATGGGCGGTAATCGTCCAGGCGCCGACTTCCCTCCCGGGGGCGGTGCACTGCTTCAGCCCCGGGGTCAATCGGCCGGCCGGGGCCACGGCGCTGGCTTCCGGGGACAATCTCTACCCCCTCCCCGGGGACGCGCAGGCCTGGGCGCTGATGCTCGGCCGCAAGGCCCGGCAGCACACCGGCTCGCGCCACATTCTCACCCCGGCGGAGCTGCGGATGGAAGGAGCCCGCCCGGAGTGGCTGGAGGCGATGCGCCGGCTGGTGGAGGAAAGCGACACCCCGCTGCCCAAGGCCCAGAACATCAAATACCCCGTGACGGACCCGGACGGGGAGCTGGCGGCACTTTGCCGCGCGGAGCTGACCCGGCGGGAGCTGGGGGAGGCGTATGCCGCACGGCTGGAGTATGAACTCAGGCTGATCGCGGAAAAAAAGTTCGCAGATTATTTCCTCGTGATCTGGGATCTGCTGAACTACGCCAAGCTCCACATGCTGGTGGGCCCCGCACGCGGCTCCTCGGCGGGATCTGTGGTGTGCTGGCTGACCCGCATCACGGAGATTGATCCGCTGAAGTTTGGACTGATCTTTGAACGCTTCATCGACATCAACCGCTTCGATCTCCCAGACATTGACATCGACTTCCCCGACAGCAAGCGCCACCTGATCCTGACCTATTTACGGAAGAGGTACGGTGAGCACAATGTAGCGCACGTGGGCAATGTTTTGCGGTACAAGGCCAAGAGCGCGCTGACTGAAGTGGCCAAGAACGCCGGGGTGCCGTTGTTTGAGCTCGATAAGTTCAAAGACGTGATCATCGAGCGCAGCTCCGGGGATTCCCGCGCGGGCAGTTGTCTCGCGGACTCCTTGCAAGAACTCGGCATCGGGCGCGAGCTGCTGAAGAAATACCCCGTGCTCAAAGTGGCGGAGCGGCTGGAAGACCACGCCAAAACCTCTGGGGTGCACGCCAGCGGGTTGATTGTGTGTAACCAGCCGGTGAGTCACTTTTGTGGCGTCACGGCTGCGGGCGCGGACACCGTAGCGCATGTGGACAAGAAGATGGCTGCGGAGCTGAATGTGCTCAAGATTGACGCGCTCGGGCTCCGCACTCTCACTATCATTGAAGAGTGCAGCGCTTTGGCGGACATCCGCCCGGCGGGCATGTATGAGGTGCCACTGAGTGACCAAGCGACATTCGATCTCCTCAACGCGGGGCGGTTTTCCGGCATCTTCCAGTATGAGGGTATCGCTCTACAAAGCGTCGCCAAACAGATCAAGATTGATTGTTTCGATGACGTTGCCGCGATTACTGCGCTTGCGCGTCCTGGACCACTCAGTGGAGGTGAAACCACTCGATGGATCCTGGGGAAGAATGCCGGGCGCGGAGATCCACTTCATCCTGCACTGCGCCCTTACACCGCGGAGACGTTCGGCACGATCCTGTACCAGGAGCAGGTGATGATGATCACGCGGCAGATCGGCAAGTTCTCCTGGGCCGATACCGCCAAGATCCGCAAGCTCATGTCCGACCGCAAAGGCAACGAGGCATTCGGTAAGTTTGAGGAGAACTTCCTGAAAGGTGCACAGGAGAACGGCATGGCCCGCGGGGACGCGGAGCGGCTGTGGAAAGCAATCAACACTTTCGGGTCGTGGGCCTTCAACAAAAGCCATGCAGTGGCGTATGGGTTAGTCTCGTACTGGACGGCTTGGTTGAAGGCTCACCACCCGTTGCCCTTTGCAGTGGCCAATCTGCGCCACGCCAGGGACGAGGAATCCGCACTGGTGATGCTGCGGGAGCTGTTGCAGGAAAATCCAGAGATTGCCTTTGTGCCCGTGGACCCGCAGCACAGCACGCTGCAATGGGAATTGTCAGAGGGCAAGCTCGTGGGGCCGCTGACTGGCATTGATGGTCTAGGCGCCGCCACCGCGGAGGACATTCTGGCCCGCCGCCGCCGGGGGCAACCGCTCGCCCCGCGGCAACAGAAGCTGCTGGCTAAACCCTCCCGCTACGCGGACCACTCGCCCGCCCGTCGGCTTTGGGCCCATCTTTATGCACATCCAGAGCAGCACTTCAAGACCATCTCCCACCTCAACCAGATCGGCGAGATTGACGTGGGGGAGCCGCACCGGGTGTTCGCGGTGCTCGGCCGGTTGATCAAGAAGAACCTGCGGGACTTGAATGAGGAGAAGTATTTGGTGCGGCGGAGCGGGCGACGGGTGGCGGATTCGGAACGCAATATGCTGCTGTTTCACTTGGAAGATGACAGCGGCCGGGTGCTATGTTGCATCAATGCGCGGCGCTACGCACAGCTTGGCGCTCCGATCGTGGAGCGTGCGGCGCTGGGGCAGTGGTTGGCGGTGAAAGGGCGGTTCCCCTCAGACTTCAAAATGCTGCAAGTGGAGAATGTCAAATGGCTGACCCCGTGAACAACGCCTGCACTTGCGCCGGGTGCCAGCAGGCCTGCGCTTACCGGCCGGGGTTCTTCCGCCGGGAGCAAATCGAGCCGCTGGCGGCGGCACTCGGGCTGACCGTGCCGGAGCTGGTGCGCAAGCATCTGCAGATCGATTTTTGGGCCGGGCCGGAAACGGACCACGAGGAGACCATGATGCTGGTGCCGCGGTTGAAAGGGCAGCGCGGCGGCACGCAGATCGGGAAGGATCCGCGCGGCGTGTGCCACTGGCTCATCGCCGGCCGCTGCGCCATTCACACCCTCGGCAAGCCAGCGGAGTGTGTCGCGCTGCAGCACAACAAAGACGGCGGGTACTTGCCGGTGGACCGTGGGGGTATTGCGGCCACATGGCGGGAGCATGAGGAATTCATTGAGGCGGTGGCCGGGGGCATTTTCTTTCCGCATGAGGCGGACCTCTTTTCCTGGGCATCATTCCGCCTGGGGCACTATGTGCCGAACCCGGACATGCCGGACCCATACGCGGATGGCTGAGACCTCTCTGAAGACCTACCTGTTCGCCGGGATGCTTGGGCTGTGGCAGCATCCCGTGAAGCATTGTGAGTCCTTCACCATTGGTGTGCCGGACGTCTCCGCCTTCATGCCGCAATGCGGCACAGTGTGGATCGAGCTGAAGGACCTGCCGCACTGGCCCAAGCGGCCGCAAACGCGGGTGGTGGTGGAGCCGGACCCCAACCGCTGGGCGCTGCAGCGGGACTTCCTGGAACAGAGAAAAGGTTTCCTGTTCCTGCGAGTAGAGCGAGAATACCTGTTGTTCACCTGGCAAGCGCTGTTTGTGGTGAACCAGGAAAATGCGGAGGGGCTGCGGAATCATGCTGTCTGCCGCTGGGAACGAAGAGTGAATTGGCAGGAGTTTGCGGCATGCTTAAAAACGTACTCAAGGTGATGTTGGATCAGGCGCTCGCCGAGGCCCGTGTCGCGCCTACACGCGCCGCGGTGCTGAAGCGGTTTGAAGCGTTCGCCGCCGCAGCCCTCACGGACCAGCGTCGCCGCGTCACGCCGGAGCTGCGGCAGCAGGTGAAGGCGCTCAAGCGTGAAGGGCAGACCCCCGCACAAATCGCCGCGCTCACTGGGCTCTCCACCCCCACCATTCGTAAGGTGCTGCTGCAATGAAATTCAGCCCTGGAGATCCGGTGTGGGCATACCTCAGTCCGTCGCATGGGGAATTGCTTGGGGTGGTCATTGAGGTGTGTGACTGTGGCCCGCATCGCCCGGGCATGGAAATGATCTACCACGTCGATATCGAAGGTCAATCCCTCGGATTCCTTGAGCACAGACTCCGGCCGCGGCGCCCGCCCGCCGGGAACAAAGAGCCGCTGGGCCGCTGGGCGGATTGCCCCTGGCGGCCGCCGGTGAAGGCGTCCGCATGACCGAAGACGTCACCAACCGCAAGCTCACGCAACTGGCCGCGCGCATGCTGCGGGATATGATTGCGGATGACCGTAAGGTGCTCGCGATGGCGCTCATCGCGCCCGCCGTGCTGCGGGCCATGCAATACGCGCCGCCCGGCGAGCCCACGCTCGGCAAGCTCCGCAATGTGATGCTGGACGCGGCAGCGGGATTGGAGAAGGTATGAGTGTTCTGTGCCATGGGTTGGACACGCCGGAACGAGTGTGCTTTTACGAGCAGGACTTTTATGTTCTGTCAAACTTCTCCGCCTTCAATCTGCAGTATGGCGGGCACATTTACCCCACAGCCGAGCACGCCTACCAAACAGAGAAATTCTTCGACAATGTGATCCGGTTTGAAATTGCCAATGCGCCTTCAGCGCATGACGCATTCAAGACCGCTGAACGGAAAAAGCCGTGGCGCCGGCATGATTGGGAGGACGTGAAGGTTGGCATCATGCGAGAGATTCTGTTAGCCAAAGTCCATCAGCACCCTTACGTTCGCCGCAAGCTCTTGGAGACACGGAACCGGGAACTGGTGGAAAATTCATGGCGGGATTCTTTTTGGGGCTGGGGGCCAAGGCAAAACGGGCTGAACATGTTGGGCAAACTCTGGATGGGAATTCGCACCACATTACGGCAGTGCGGCACATGCGGCAGCGCCAACACACAAGAGTTCATTTCCGGGCTGGCTCCGCCGGGCATGAAGCTGGAGTGCCTTGATTGCAAGTCATGGTGGCCGGTATGAGCGCGGTCATCAGCCCCTGCGGCCGGTACCGCTACAAGCTCTCACGGGATTTCCCCGGGTTGCCAATACGGCGCATTGTGTGGGTGATGCTGAACCCGAGCACCGCGGACGCGGTGAAGAACGACCGCACCATTGACGCCATTTGCGCATTCAGTATGCAGTGGTGCTTCACGCGCATTGACGTGGTCAACTTGTACGCACTGCGGGCCAGGGACCCGCGGGAACTGTGGCGTTGTGAGGATCCGGTGGGGCCGGAGAATGATCAATGGATCCGCACCACCTGCGCTGAAGCTGACAAGGTGGTGTGTGCGTGGGGCGGCCAGGGCGCCCCGGACCGCGTGTTGGCCGTGGCGCGGGTGCTGCCGTTGACGAATTGCTGGGCGCTGGGCCGCAACCGGGACGGCTCCCCCAAGCATCCGCTCTACGTCCGGCGGGATACGCCGCTGGTGCCGTTCCCGTGAGCGCCGCCATTCCGCTCGGCACTGTGCGCTCTGTTGAGGAAGCGTTGCGGCTGGCTGCCCAAACAATGCCCAAGCCGCCCGCGGCGTACGAGGAATTTGAGTTCATGCTCTGGCAAGGCCAATCTTGGGAGGTTGGCCGCATTGTGTTGGAGCTCACAGTATTGAACGAGGCACAACAATCATGAGCAGCATCTCCCCCGAATTGCGGCAGGCAATCAGCAATGAAATCGTGGCTCTGATCGCCAAGCATTACCCGCCCAAGGAGGTGCCGGCGGTGGTGGTGATTTGGGCGGCGCCCGGGGAGGACGGCGCCAATTGGTCCACCAATATGCGCGACCAATCCATCATCAAGCTGCTCGCCGACGTCACAGTGGCCGCCGCGATTTCCATGCCCAAGATGCCCAGCGACCTGTTGCCGCCGTGAGAGCGCCTTTGTCGGACGCAGAGTTGCGGGAGTATTTGAGCACGCCCGGGGTGCACCCCGACGCGCGTGCTATGGCGTTGGAGCTGGTGCAGCGGCGCGGGACGGAAGCCGACCGCTACGCCCGCACCCACCCACAAGACAAAGGCGCCCCGCCGCATCACCTGCGCTGCCCGCAAGTGGAGTCAGCGCTGGGCCGCTGCACCAAGGGCGCCGGACACACCGATGAGCACACGTATCCCAAGGGCGAGTGAGGTGGTGGTGATTTGTGTGCCGCTCACAGACGCCCGGCAACAGCGCTACACGTGCATCAATCATTCTTGGGTTGGGCGCAGCGTGACCCAGCGGTACAGCGCCTCCGGCCCGTGGACGCATCGCACGCTTTATTGCGGGTGCGGGGCGCGGCGTTATGAGGTGCTGCCGTGATGCCCCATCGACGCTTTCAGATTGTGTGGGGCGGATGGATGTTTGAAGACTGGCATTTGTACCGGTGGCGAGAACGAGTGGCGGCGTTGAATCCGAACATTCGGTGGTATGACTGGGTGAGAGTGTTATGAAGGTGCGAGTGCGGGGGAAATGGGTGCCGGTGAGCCCGCAACGGTCAAAGGTGCATTTTGCGGCAGGAGCGGAGGGGAGATTTGAACGCGGGGAGTATTACTTCTGGACCGCGTACGGGGAGGATCGCTACGGCCCCTGGGCCATCACCGGCCGTGCCCGTGTCAGGCTCTCGCCTGCCGACCGCTTCACGCGCATTCTGCGAGAGATGAATCCGCGCGGCTTCATGTATCACGGCCGCCGGCTCAAGGTCAACCCAGAGGGACGCAGGGTGTATCGCGCGTTGTGGGCCCGGCTGCGCACAATTCAGGGCATCCGCGCCGCCCATTACCGGGAGGTTTCGCTCTGGATGGTGACGCACCCGGCGGATGCACGGTTTGTAGATCGCCCGGCGGAGATTCGGGGGCAACGCATCAAAAGGATCAAGCACGTATGAGCGGTCGTTACTGTTGTTATTGCGCGGGGCTATTGGTGCTGCCCCATTTCGCTGTGGTGCAGAACCCGGCGGGACAGGCCGTGCGGGTGCACAAAAAGTGCCGCACCATTGCGCAGCTCGACTGGAGCGGGGACTTGCGCGCCCGGCTGAAGCAAATGCGCTGGGAGTCCCATTTCATTCGCTACGTGCCGGCCTGCCAATGACCCAACAGCGGACAGCAGTGCCAAAGGTCCATGCCCTGTTGTCGCAGGGGCGAACTTGGTGCGGGCGCGCAAGTCGCAGCCTTACGACCACTGGCGTTCCGTCAAAAGTGACGTGTGCGGCGTGCTTAAGAGCCATCAAGTGCGATGCCATACGCCCGGTTGCGCATAGGTGCATGCGTTGTGGCGCAGGCCCGGAGTGGTTAGAATGAATGGTGAGCACCGTCCCGAAGATGAGCGCGTACCGATCCCGGTACGGGAAATCATTGACGCCTTCGAGCGCGAGCGCAGGCCGGATTTAGCTGATGCCCTGCGCTCTATTCCAGGGTGGGAGACGCGAACGCTCATGTGCGCCGTCGACCGGCGTCCCTCCGATCACATGGGGCTCATGCCATGACAGATCAGCTCACATCGGAAACGTACTGCGACAAGCATGGCGTTAACCTTGTGCAAAGCGGCGGCCGGTGCGCACTGTGCGAGCGGGGAGTCGAAGACTTGCGTCCCTCAAAAGCGAAGCTCTGCATTGTTTGCCACGATGGGCCGCGCGAAGTTCCTGACCGCAACAGCATGAGTCCCGCTAAGAAGGTTTGCCGGAAGTGTCACGGCAAGCGCCTGAAAGGCGATATGTGCGAGATCCTTCGGCAGCAAGTGGAGCGTAGGCGATGAACGATTCCACCGAGCTGTACTACGCCGAGATGGAAGCCGCCCGCAACGATGCCATGCATGAGTACTTTGAAGCGCGTCCGCAGCTCGTAAGTTCGTTGCGCGACGAGGCTATCTTTCGAGCCGGTTTCGAGCGTGCATTTAAGCTGTTATGGGATAAGCATTGCACTCACGAGACGGACGAGATCCGGTGCAAACACGCTGTACTACTGACGATGCCCTGTTCCTACTGTGAGGGGCTATCGCAGGAAGGCGGCGAGCGCATCATCCTGTTCTCGCCAGATGGCGTGTGGCATAGGGAAGGAAGTGGCTGAAATGAAATGGTCTGGGTGGAGTTGTGGGCTGCTGGACACACGTGGGGTGGAGCTTGATGCTCCGGATTATGAGCGCCAGCGGCTGGAAGAGGAAACGCGGGTGGAGGGGCAGCGGGTAGTGGTGGCGGGGAGGCCAATATTGTTTTACAGCCGGTTGGCCCGGTGGCGCCCGATTGGCGGAGTGGGGGTGTTTGCGGGAGACATATTGTTGCACACGGACATGCGCTGGATTGAGGACCCCATAGTACTACTACCCACGGCAGTGCTTACCGTTGCATTCGAGAATGGAATCGCGCTCTCCTTCACGGAGACACGGCAGCGCCTAGCACACATCCCAAGAATTGCTGCTCCGCCGCGGTCGCCGCCTTGGCTGCTGAAATGGCTGCCTGACCTCCAAGCAGCGCTGCGTAGCAAACCACATGATGAGAGCAGCGAGGATTGATAGCGATGCGGGCTTTGGCTGTGGCTGCCAGAATCTCCTCCGTGCCGGGCAGCGGTGCATAATTGAAGAAGATGGGCACCCGCGGCACATGGTCCATCTCATAGGCGTAACCCGCCCAGTTCACCCCCATCACGCCCACTGCCCATTTGCCGAATGTGCGATCCCCCGGCCGGGGTGAGGCAATGAAGCGGCCCCGCACCCGCGTGCCCAGTCGGCGAGCGTCCGCCAATTCCGTCACCAAGTACGTCACCATGGCGGCCCCCAGCGAATGCCCCACCACCATGAGCCCGTCTGCTGCGCGTGCCTCCGCGGTGAGCGCTGACACCAGCGGAGCGATGCTGCCGTCGAGCGCCCGGAAATAGAGCGTGTGGTAAGCGGAGTAGAATCCCGTCTCCACCTCACCCGCAATCGGGTGCGGCATGGGCAGGAACTCCCCGTCCTCAATCCACTCCACAAATGTCGCCGTCCCCCGCACCAGGCACAGCAGCTGCTTCGGCATCGCCACCGAGCGCAGCAGCAATCCATAGTACAGGTCCCGTGGCGCCAGCGCCATGCGCGCCTTGCGTGGCAGCAACACATCCCGCCCAATCACATGCCCCACCAGCTGCCAGCCCGCAAAGCGTGCGTCCAGCGCCGGAGCGAGCACCGCCGGGCCATTGGCGTCAAACAGCGCCTCGCAGTACCACTCCAGCAGCATCAGCTCCCAATCATTCATGCAGCGTCCCGAATGGCGGCCATCTGAGTTTCGAGCTGCTCCAGCGTGCCGCCGGCCGGAGTGAGCCCGGTGTTGCGGACCCACTCCTTGTCGATCACGGCGTACGCCTCGTCCGTGTACTCATCGAAAAACGCCCAGGTCATTTTCTGCAGCCGGCCCCAGGTGATGCAGGTAGGGCCCACGGAATCATACGCCGCCAGCACCACTGCATGCCCGCCAACAATGGTGGGTTTGCCCGGTTGCACATCCCAGAGCCCGGTGGTGTTCATGGCGTAGTCCGGGACATCGAAGCCAATATACGCCACACCGCACTGTGCAATGGCGAGCTTCACGTCGGCCTGATTGGCGGGGTCCACCTCCACGAATGCCGTGATGCGGTGCTGCCCGGACCCGTCAGCGCCAATGGGGATGCCGGCAAGCATGGCATAACTCAGCACATCCTGTTCCACGCCACCCTGGTCTGTGGCGGCGTCCCCCGGCACATACCCACATGTCTGCTCGTAGAGCAGCACGGCGTTGTTGTCTGGCTCGGTGTCGAGCGTGCCTTGCCCCGCCAGAGACCAAACCTGCAGCGCGTGGTACAGCGCAGCGCAGGTGCAGTCCCCCAGGGAGTCATTCGCAAACATCCCCAACGCTGCGGGCATGCCGAGCGTGTAATCAGCGGAGGAGGGCGGCGGGGCCAGCGTGCGACGTTTCCCCGCAAGCAGTGCCGAAAGATGCGGTATGCGCGGGTTGAATTTGCGGGGCAGGCGGCCGAGTTTCATGAACGCACTCCTCTCAATCAAAAAGGACGGCGCGTCAGCCACGCCGTCAATTCCGGGGTAACGCAACCGGTCAACCAGCTTTTGCAGCAGGAGTCAAGTACTTCTGGGCAACCGCCGTGGCTTCTGTGGCCACCTGCTGCACGATCTGTGAAACCAGTGCCCCCGTGATGCTCCCGGCAAGGAACTGTTGCACGGCGGCGGCTTTGCTTGCCACGTAGGAGATGGCGGTTGCCAGTGCGGCACTTTCCGCAGGATCCAGCGCAGCCGCTGCAGTGGCAGCTTCAATGTCCGCCAGCCCACCGGCCACATCCCCACCGTTCAGCTTCTGCAGCGCAGCGGCCACCTTGATCACCGCTCCGGCCCGCGCGGCCTCTTTGGCGGGGTCCGAGTTCCGGATCACCGCGCCCACAATCAGGTCCGTGTTCACCTTCACCAGGAAGGGCACGGCAGGATTCAATGCATTTGCACTCATGTCAGTCAACTCCGCATTTGTGTTTGCGCCGGTGCCCCCGGCGCCGTAGGAGGGACCGGAGTCCCCGGAAGTCGATGGAGAAAGCAGCCCACCGCCGCGGCAATCAGCCCGCCCGCCGCCACAGCGACTTCGGCGGGCATGGTGATGTGCCCCAGGGCGCAGAGCCAAGGCAGAATGACCGCAATGTTGGCGCCAAGCCCCACGGCGGCGTAAGTTGTGTGCGCGCGATTCATATCGGGTCGTGCCTCTCGTAGCCCACGGGGCCGTCGTTGCCGTTGCAGTCCACCTCCACCCGCTCAGACCGCGCCGCCCCATAGGCCATGGCCAGCAACGTCTCCGGCGGCAGTCCAGCAGAATGGTCAAAGCGCAGCAGCCGCCCATCCGGCATCGTCAGATACACCGCCACAATCAAATTGCACTGCGTGACCACCACGCCCGTGAGCGGCCTGTCCGGTACCGTGGGCGCCGCAGGATCCGGCGGCACTTCCACTCCCGCCAGCAGCGCGGCGGCCAACAACGCGATGAAGTGATTCATACAGTGCCCTTTGTGCGGGTGCCGTCAAACATGGTGTGCGCGTCCTCTTCCGTCTGCCGGTCGCGCACGGTGTATGGGTTGTTGCCGGGGCCGTGGGACGGGGCATAAGGGCGCCGGCCGTCGATCTTGAAGAACTCCATGCACTCGTGCGTCTCCACATCCACCAACCGGTCAAACAGCCACCGCTGCCACGCGCGCTCATCGTATGTGGCGGCGGGGACAATGAAGAAATGCGCCACGCGGTATGTTTCACCATCACTGGGCTGGTAGGAGTTGTACCCCCGCGTCGTCACCACCAGCGTCAGCCCCTCGCCCACATACTGCCCGGAGGAGTCTTTGTCACGTTGCACGTGCCCCAGCCAAAGCCTCCACCCGGGCCGATACGTTGCCCGCGAAACCAGCTCCGCCAGCGCCTGCGGAAAGGGGGCCACTTGTGTCATGCGTTCAGTCATCGCGTCACCCGTACATAGCTCCAGCGGCCGGGGCCGCCGGTGGCCGCCAACACCTCGCCACGCGGCAGCGCATTGGCAGGGGCCACGGCCAGGTGCAACCACGCGTCACACTCCGTAATCAATTGATCAAACGGCAGCGCCGAGAACCGCAACCGGTCGAACGCTTCCTGTAGCGTGATGCCGATGGGGATCACGTCCGCGGCACGCCCCTCCATGTGCGCAGAATTGGCTGCCCCGCCCACGGCCAGATTGATGGCTGGGGCGCGATACCCGCTGTCCACGTGCAGTGGCACCCCCAGCAGCGCCCGGGCAGGCTCTAGCAGCGTGACGCAGAGCCGTGTCAGCGCGGCGCGTTGCTCCCCGTTGGGCGTGTTGTCGAGGCCTTTGCGCGCGGCCAGCTGGGAGAACGTGAGTTCCTCCAGCGAGAAATGCGGGCTGAGCGGCGTCATGTTTCGTCACACTGCGGCACGTGCGGCTCGCGCCCGGCCACCTCAACGTATTTCTTGAACAGCTCGTTCAGCCGCAACGTGTAATTCTGCCGCGCGGGAGAATTGGCCGCGGTGCGACACTGCTGCGAGCGCACGGTTTGGATCGCCTGGTCCAGCCGGTCAATGCGATCCTGCCGCAACGTGTCGGCGATGGCGGTGAGGTCGGTGCTCTTGGCGAAGACCTTCAGCTCGCCGGTGATCTGTTCGACGCTGCTCGCCACCTTCACCACGTCCTGAGCCTTGGCGAAGGGTGCTTCGAGCCCGAGCGGCGCAAACAACCCACACACCCAGGCCACATGAAACGATATTCCACCCACCCATACCACACGCATGATGAGTACCCTCGTTTCCTTGGGGATGGCCCCAAGCAATGCCTCAATAATTGAATCAATCAACGCGCTCCCCTTCCGTGTGCTGTGGAGGCCCCGGAGATTCGCCGAGCGCTGCTTCGATGAGTGCTGCTCGCACCTGTTGTTGTAGCAATTCGAGCGTCCGGGCGGCAAAGATTGCGTCCAGCAGCCCGTCAGTGGTCAGTTTGATTGGATCCATGCCGGCGGCTCAAGAATGCGACCATGTCGGTAGTTGTGGCGCCAGGTGAGCAATTCGATGTGTTGCTCGCGGGACAAGGTGGGCTGCACTCCTAGTGCAAGTTCCTCCGCGTGACGCTGCACTAGCACGTCCGCGTGACGCTGTGCAATGCTGGCGCGAACCTCCAAGGTGAGCACGGGGGTGCACGCCATTGGCCGGCGCCCAGCGCCGGGGGCAATCTCCTTGCCGGTGGACTGAGCCTCGAGCAGCTCTGCCCACTCCTGTTCCGAGATCTCCACCACGTCGCTGGGCATACGCCGGCCGTGGATGGCGCTGTCGTAAAAGGCACGCGCTGCGGCGCTGTAGTACTTCATAGGGGTGTCAGTGTCCTACGGCAAGCCAATAGGTTTCGCCACCGGTGTTGGAGAGCAAAAAGCCCCCCGTGGTGGCGGCGGCGGTGAGGAACCCTTGTGTGGGGCCGGAGCTGATCTGCCCCAGCAGCACGCTGAAGCAGGCGCTCGGGAACGCAATCGGGAACGTGACGCCGATTGTGCCCCCGTTTGGATTCGCCAGCCCCCACTGGATGATCAGCCCGCTGGGCAGCTTTTGAAAGCCGTTGGCCGCGAGCGAAGCGCCAAAGTCCGCATCCGTGGTGGCGCCCAACGCGGCGAGTAGCGCAGCGAGGCTGGCCTTGCGGAAGAACCCGTCCGTGCCATTGGTCACAATCACCTGCGAGATGTTGGCCGGGTTCTCGTTGTTGGCCGAGGACTGGTTGAAGTACCGGGACCAGGTGAACCCGTTGCCGTCCGTGCGGGCGAGGGTGTTGTTGGTGAAGCCGCCGGCCGGCCCCGCCACCAGCCCATTCAACTGGTCGGCGTTCTTGGTGCCGGTGAGCTGGGTCCAGGCGATGGACAGGGAGCCTTGGAACTGCGTCACCGCGCCCACCAGGATCTGCGAGTTGGCGATCTTGCCGGTGAGCTGGGAGAACGCGATGGCCAAATTGCCCTGGTACTGGGTCACGCCGCCGAGCGGAATCTGCCCGTTGCCAACCTGCCCACTCAGCAGCGCGAAGCTGCCCCCCACGGGCACGAATCCATTGGTGACAAAGCGTGTGGTGGCCAGTGCGTTGCTGGAGTCCCCGCCCGCTGGATTGACAGCGGTGAGTGGGCCCCAGGCAGTGGGCGAGGTGGCGGGCGGCTGGTTGGTGTTGTTGTTGAGCTTGCTCTGATACAGCAAGCCATCCGCCGCATTCCGCACCACCGAGCCAATTGAGTAAGCGTCCGCCGCGTCCCAGGCCGAAATCCCCGCCTGGCACAAATAGCGGATGCCCTGGTAGAGCACATTCAACACCCAGTTGAAGAATTGCCGCGGCGGCTTCAGTCCCAATTGCCACCCGGCCGAGGCGAACGTGTTCCCCGGATCCACCAGGTCCGTGTTGCTGGCGGTGTCGCCCCAGGCATTACGGACGGCGGGTTTTGTGTAAACTTGCAGCGCCATGTGTGATCCTCAAGCGGTGGCAATGTTGATGTTGTCGGCTTCGGCGCCGACGGAGAACAGCGCGAACATCGCCTGCAATGCGCCGGGGTTGTTGGCTATTGCGGGGGTGGTCACTTTGAACGGCACCCCGTTGTGGAGATAGACGGCGTTGGTTCCGTCCCAATAGACCCCGAAGGAATCCCCCGGGAGATAACTGCCCCAGTTCCCGCTGGGGAACGGGCCGTTTTGTTGCACCCCTGCTTCCCAAACCTGGATGCCCCCGCCGGCCGTCTCCAGCCCAAAATTCAGCGTGGGGAAATTGGGCGAGCCGCTGGGGTTCTGCGCCAGCCCCGCCATCATCGCCGGCCCCGTCCCGGGCACCGTCCACTGCACCCAGATGTGTGCCGCCGGCTGCGCCACCCATGCCGCCGAATTCCATGCATTGGTGCCGGAGACCTTCTGCACCGTGGTGGGGGAAGGGGAGGTGGCGGTGCCCGCCGTGGTCCAGGCGTTGGGGCTGGCGGATTGGAAGGCAAACTGGTAGCGCACGCCCGCTGCGCGCGGAATCAGGTCATACCCCGTCAACAGCTGCGTCAGCACCGGGTCCAGTAATTCATTCGGCCGCAGCATCACCACATGCACCCCCGGGTCCACCACCGTGATGGGGGCTTGAATGATGTCTGCGAGGGCGGTTTCGAACTGCGCCTGCGACCCGTCCCATTGGTTCTGCAGAATCTTCGCCGCCAGCACCAGCCGATACTCCGGATCCGCCAGTGTGGCGGAGGAGCTGGTGTCTTCGCCCAGTTCGACGAAGCGTGCACCGGTGGCGGGGTTGGTGAGCTCGGTGAAGCCCAGCGCTGAGGCATCGTCCGCGAACCCAAAGAACGGCACCGAGAGCACGCCGCCCACTGTGCGGCTGAGCCCGATCCACTGGCCTACAAAGTCCAGCTGCTGCCCCAGCGCGGTGTCAAAATCAAACAGCGCGAGCAACGTTTGCACCGCGGCGGTGATGTCGGCGACGCCGTTGGCGACCAGCCCCAGCGCAGCGACAAAGTTGGGTTTGTCGGCGTGCTCGGAGGTGATGAGGGAGGTGTAATCCTTGCTCATACAAGCGTGATCACGTTTGTGCCCGGCGCCGCGGCGGTGCTGAAGGCCAACTGGATGTCTGTGCTCTGGTAGGCGCCCCCATTGATGTTCACCTGGGCGGACTTGATCAGGAAGGTGCCCGCCTGCGGGGTGCCGAGTAGGGTTGCGGCGGTGACCACTTGCGCCACGTTCACCACCCCTCCAATCGGCAGCGTGGAGAGGTAGCTATTGATGGCGGCTTGGATCAGCGCCAGCGTGCTCGAGGCCCACCCGTTCAAGGTGTGGATGTTGAGCGAGGCGGTCACTGTCGCCTCGATGGGCGTCTGGTAATTGATGGTGCGGGTGACCCCGGCGGCATCCGTGATGGGGGTGCTGATGTTGCCGAAGGTGGCTGTGCCCGGGGGTGCCTTGCTGGCGATTGCGCTGGCGATGTCCAGTTGCGCCCCGTTCTCCACCACAAAGCACAACGTGTTGCGCGGGATGCCGTTGATGTCGGAGATGTTGGTGTTGTTCTCGTAGGCCGTGACGCGTGTCACGCCGGTGACCTGCTCGAGGGCTGCCACAATGCCCGGGAAAATTGCCACTGAGGGCAGCGCGGTGCTGGTGGACTGCCGCACGCGCAGTGCGGCGTCCGGCTCCATTGTTTCCCCGGGCACGGCGGCAAAGGTCGGATTGTTGACCGTCTGCCACCCCAGCTGCGGGTTGGCGATCACGTTCACGGTGCCGATGGGAGCGGTGATGGAGCCGAGGGAGTCCGCCACAGCGACCACGTTGATGGTGCCGGATTGGGGGATGGTGACGGTGGCGGGCAGATCCCAGAGATTGCCTGCGGTGTCCTGTGCCTGGCCGTTGATGATGACTGTGCCGGCTACCCCGGTCACGGTCAACGTCACACTCGAGAAAGCCCCCGCCAGCCGCTTCAGGCCGTTGATCTTCACTTGCGAGGAGAGCCCGGCGCCGATGGCGAAGGCGGGTGAGTACGCGTTGTACACTGCAATGGCGGCGTAGTTGCAATCCGAGATCGCTTGCGCAAAAATGGCCAGCAGCTGCCCGTCCTGCGAGTCGTTCCCCAGATACGCATCCGCGCCAAAGATGCCCTGGTACTGGCTCACCAGATAATTGAAAATATCCTCAAACGTGGGCGCGGAAATACCGGCCGGCGTGATTTGGGCAGCGACGGGCGAAGTCATGTTGCGGGCACCTTCACCGGGATCACCACCGGCACCGGGGTCAAGCTGAACTGGGTTTGCACGGTCGCATTCACCGTGAGGATCCTCGTGTTGCCGTCAAACTGCGACGAGTACGCCGTCAATTGCACCACTCCGATGGTGTTGAGGATGCGGGCCTTGATGGCGGCGTCGGGGACCTTGTTATAGCGCTCACCCAGCACCTGCTGCGGCCAGGGGGTGCCGTCGGTGATGTCGAGGAAGAACTGCCCCAACCACAAGCGCAGCCGGGTGCCGATGGCTTGTGCAACGGCTTGCGGCGAGTTGGTCAGGAAGGGCTGGCCAAGCGTGTAGTCCCCGAGGGGGGAGAGCGGCCGATACCTCATGTGCCGCCCACCGGTGCTCCGGACTGGCTGCCCCCAGTGGTGACGCCGGAGTGCTTGTGCGAGCTGACGTGCACTGCGCTGCCCCCCGTCTTGGCCACCACGTCGGTTTGGCCCGTGATGGTGCCGGGGGAGACCACGTTGCCCGAGCTGTCAATCGTCACGTTGTTCAAGGTGATCCCGCCACTGAAGACGCCTGTGAGCTTTTTGTTCACCATGTCGAATTCAAGGTACGTCGCGTTGTCATCCGAGCGCACGCGCGCAGTGGTCGCGTTGTACGCGGCGAGGGCGCGTGCCTTGTTGCGAAAGCCCACAAACGCAAACCCATCCGAAAGATCGTGCATCCGGAACACTGGCGCATCATTCGCCGGGTTCAGCGGCCGGCCGTCTGCGCCGACGATGCTGCCCTTGGGCGGGGTGAACCCCTGGAACCACCAGTTCTCAATGCACCGGCACGCAAACACCACCAAACACTCATCCACCCCCGCGGTGATGGGGAAGGTGAGGGTCACGCCCCCTCCCCCCGGCCAATACACTGGCACGTCCACCAGCTTCGGCATCTGGATGGACTTGAAGGTGCCGTCCATCTGCCGCACCCGCCCATTCACCGCCGGCTGCACCTCCACAGTGTTGCCGCCATTGGTCACCGCTTCCACGCGGGCGGGCAGCGCGGTCCAGGTGCCGGAGATCAGCCCTTCAAACGCGGTGCGGAGGGTTTCCTCCAGATCCAGGTAGCGTTCGCGCGGCTCCATGCATTAATACCGATAGATCACATTGCTGATCACAGCGCCCGCGGTGGTGCTCTCGGGCACCACGGTGGCATCCACCGCCAAACAAGTCAGGTCCGTGTACCACGGGGCACCACGACTGTCGCCGTTGTGATCGATGCGCATCACATAGTACAGGCCATCCGCGTTCTGCTTGCCGGCACCTTGCTGCAGGAACAAATTGGTGTCGCCCTCGCCCAGGCCCAGTCCATACCGGAACGTGTTCACGGAGTTGGATTGGAGCTTGATGGTGCGGGCGATCTTGATGGCGGGGTTGAGCAGCACCCGCACCTTCAGCCCGGTCTGGGTGAGCTCTGGGACGCCAATCAGCCCCGTGGCCGGCGTGATCAGCACTGGCGGCTCCGGGATGTACCCGGTCTTCGGGGTGAAGACCACCTGCCCGTCCTGAATCGACCAGCGGCAATCGTTCTGGTCCGCGATCTTCCGTAGCACGTCCTTGCAGTTGCCGTAGAACGTGCGCCCTTTCACCGCGCGGGTGTTGTTGTTCTTGAACTGGGGGGCGGTGTAGCCTTGGCTCAGGGGCTGCCCGTTCTGACTGGTTTGCTGCGGATTGCCAAACGCGAAGCGTGCCATGTCAGCGATGATCTGGGTGATGGGGCCGGCTGGGATGGCCCCCGCCGCGAGCGCAAACGCCGTAGGCGAGAAATTGTACGGCTCGTCACCGTCAGCCGCGGTGATGGCGACGTAAGAATTTTTCTGATCCTCGCGGCCCTTGCGGATCTGCGTGATGGAGCCCCAGAAGATTTGGGCCAGCGGCTGATCCCCGTAGGCGGCGCGCAGCGTGAGCTGGGTGAACTCGGGTACGCCGTTCTTGCTCTTCATGAGCTGATTGGCGGTGGCCTCTGACAAGTTGTACACCCGCACGTCGCAGGAGTTGGGCGTTTGGCTGTCGCCCCGTTTCACCTCGAACACGCATCGCAGTGCACCCAGCTCCAGGCCTTTGCCATTTGGATCTGCCGCCACAAGCGAGAGCTTACGCAGGAATTGCTGGCTCATGAGTTCGGGACCCAGTAGAGCTGAAAATCCGTGCCGAAATTATCAAACGTCGGCAGCGCGTCCGGGTCACTGGTGGTTTGGCCAATCAGCTTGCCGCCGAAGTTCAAATACCCAAACTGCGCCAGCAGGTCTGCCCCCGTCACCACCCCCAGCCCCTGCACAATGGGCGTGCCGCCGGAATCCGCAATGTCCATGAACCAGCCTGGCATGTTCGCGTCATTGCGATACACAAAGGACAGCGTGTACGTCACGCCGCTGAGCTGAATAGAGAACGATTGCGGCGTGCTCGGCTGCAACGGAATCTGGAATGCCTGGCTCACGGCAGCACCGGGAAGGCTCCGCCCGAGGACGGTGTGGCCAATTGCGGCTGTTGCGTGCCGGTGTTCACCATGCCGGCGGTGCTGGCGGGGACGGCCTGGTTGGCGGCCGGCGGCACATTCGCCACCTGCGTGGAGGTGATGATCACTTGGCGGAAGAACGCCGTGAGCGCCAGAGTGTACCGCGTGCGCTCGTCACGTCGCACCCGTAGCGCCGTGAGCATCATGTTCTCGTAGGACCGCAGCCCACAGCTCACACTGATTGGCTCAAGCGCCTCCTGCAGCTGCAGCAGCTGGGAATAGATCCCCGCCACATAGCTCGACGCATTCATCGCCCCGCCCAGGAACGATCCAATCGTCAGCACGCCCGGGTTGATGGGGCCGCCGGAACCCAGCTGTGCCCCACCAAACGAATCCGCCCCAAACTGCGTCAAGCCCGAGATGCTGGACTCTGACCATCCGCACACCAGCACCAGCTCCATTGGTTTCTTGAAGGCGTGATCCGAGATCTGCGCCCCAGCTTCAACCGGGTGCTCCGTCACCTCGACGGCATCTTCGTACAGCTCCTCAAGCGTTGTGTCAACCTGAATGTCCCCAATCTGGCTGAACAACGGCACCTCAAACGCCGTCGTGAGCGCATTGAGAACAACACCTTCAATCAGATTGGCGCTCATTGGGTGGTGGGCTGTAGCGCCCGGACAGCTTTATGGTTGAGTTCGGAGAGCGTGTCCACCACGATCTTCTTCGTCACCGCCGGGTCCTTGGAGCCGTCGATGTGAATGGTGTTGGTTTGCTGCACCACCACCGGTGCCCCACCGCGCGTCGCCTGCTCCGCTGCCCCACGCACCAGCGCCGGGGAGTACGGATTGGCATTGTGCTCGTGCTGAATCATCGCGTTCATCATCGCTGCCAGCACCGCCGGATCGTTCAGGTTCAAAGAAGCGCCCGCGGCACGGTGCATCTGGGCGGCGACGTCCGCGATGTATGCGGCGGTGTCATTGTCCCCCCGCGGGGCATAGGTGCTGACGATGGAGTTGATGTTGTTGAGTCCGCGCTGGCCGTACAGCCGCAACTGCCGCGCCATCGCCAACATGCCCTCCTCGTCTGTACGAAAAGCGGCAAACTGTCGCTGTTCCGGTGAGCCGCCTGCGCGCACGGCGCCCGGCTGGCCCGCGTACTTCAGGTTCCCAGGGTTGTGCCATTCTGCGCTCTCGGCGTCGGAAGGGAACCTGAACTTGAAAGTGAGGGGCTCCTTCATGGCTTTGTCGACGGCGTCTTTGATGCCGGACTTGCCAAGAATCCAGTCCGTCACCCAGCTGAACTTGCCCGAGGTGCGGTTGAGATATTGACCCACCTGCTCGATGCGCTTGAACAGTTGCTCGAACTCATCAACCCCGATCAGCTTATGCCAATCAACGGTGCCCAAAATCGCTTTGATTACTTTGTAGGTGCGCTCGATGGTTTGGCCGAAACGGGTGATGTACTCCTCGATGTTGGGCTCATGCGCCGCGAGATATTTCTCCCCTTCCTCAATCCACCGGATCATCGGCCCGAAGACGTTGACCGTGAACTTTTGCTTCAACTTCTCCCAGCGATCACCCACCTCACGGAATTGCTGCAGCAATTGAGCAGCTTCACGGGAGCTGGCGTTATAACCATCACCCAGCAGCTTCTGATGCTTCTCCAAGTCCTGCAGGAACCCAGGATCCGTGAACATGAGGCGGAGCTTGTAGCTCATACCGTACATGTCCGCAAAGCGCTGCTGCAGATACGGCGGGAACCGGCCCAGCGCCTGGCTGAAGTCGTTCACGATGTCCTGCATATCGCGCATCTCGCCATTCACTTTGCGAGTCTGCACGCCCAAGGAATTCAGATAGGACTCCTTGGCCGGGTCCGTATTTAGAATCTTGGAAAGGCCCTCCATGAAGCCTAGCGCCTCCTCCGCGGAGACGCCAAAATCCTCAGCCGTCTGCGTGAGCGCTTTCAGGTTTGAAGCAGACGTGCCGATGCGGACGGAAGCGTAATACAGATTGGACAGATCGACCGCGACGGAATGAATGCCGTCGATGACCGTCTTGGCCATCTTCTCGATGCCGTCCGCCAGGAGCTTCGCCTTGGTGGTGGCGGCGGTGATGGAGTCCTCAAACTTCTTGAGGGTGGCCTGGTCGGTCTTGAACCCGAGCGAGACCAGGAAGGAGCGAATGGTTTCAGCGGCCACGGCGTGCTTGTTCCCGTACCAATTCGTTCATGATCTCACGGTTGTCCGCCTTCACCATCACCGCATCCACCATGAGCTGCAAGTCCGCCAGGTCATACGTTCCATCCTGCAACTCCTTCAGCGTGCACAGCGGCGGGTCAGACTGCACCGGTATCAGTGCCCAGTCCTCGCCACCGGGGAGCCGAGCCCACTGGATGTCGGACTCGCTTGCGTCGGCGCCCCGCGGGATGTAAGGAGTCCGTTTGTAAAAGAGCCCAGATTGAACACCACCACTTTCACGACAATCGGCAGCAATTGCCCCATGTCGTTCAGCTCCAGCACAGCGGCCATTTTCCCGCCCGGCAACCACAGCGGCACCCAGGTCCCAGGCGCCGTTTCCACCTTCACGGAGCACAGCGTCATTTCCACCACAGCTTCCGCGTCCGCGTCCTTCATGCTGGCCAAGGCCTGCGCCAGCGGATCCATCAGCTCCGCCATCCGCAGCAGATCCTCGCCCAACATGTCTTCTCGCCGCTGCCACAGTTGCACCAGCAATGGCGCGAGCGGCGGGAGCAGCGGCGCAATCTTTCGCGAAAGGTGCAGTTGCTGCAGCGCGCTGAGTTTTTCGCAACGGAAACGACGAGCGTTGAGTTCGAATTCCATCTATTGTTACCCCGAAGTGGAAAGTTTTTATGAAGTTGGGTACGTCCCCAACACCGTGTCGATCATGCCCGCGTCCAGCTCCCATTCAATCAGCCCGGCCTCCTTGGCATAGACCAGGCGGGGCTTGCGCTTGAACGCCACCTGGCGCGCAGTGGTCACGTCGCCCGCAGCCTTCTGCTGACAGACGATCATGTTCTGGCCGTGCAGTGATGCTGACTGCGTCTGCAGGTCATACATCTGGTGCAGGATGGCGTTGACCGGGCTGGTCTTCAGATACCGCAGCATCACGCGCCCCGACTTCTCGGCGTGCAGGGAGTGCTGCACGGAGCCATCGGCGCCGGTTTGCATTGTGTTCTTGTCACCGGTCATTTCGAACTCGATGCCCTCGTCGGCCGCCCCGGCGCCAAACGCCAGATTGGCCGAGCCCGTCGGACCGCTAATGGTGGCGACGACGTCATTGAATGCATAAGCAGCCATGTGTTGTTTACCTGTTCACGGAGACGATGACGGACGCAAAGTGCACCGCACCTGCGAGTTTGATTGCAGCTTGGATCGGCGGCGCCTTGCGGTTCTGCCGGTCCGTGATGTTCTGCGTGGCCACGGGGGGCTGGAACACGTAGTAGCCGGTGCTGAGGAACTGCCCCGGCACCAGCGCCCCGATCGCCGGTCCATTCCACACTCCCGGGGCCACCAGCCCGTTGTTGACGGCCAGCTGACAGTCCTGCGCCACAATGGTGGCGAGGATGTTGATGCCGGCGTCGGTCTGCGGGATCTTGGTGGGAGAGGTGAACAGCGCGTTGTACACGTCAGTCTGGATCTGGTTCTGCAGCCAGTCGGTGCCGTGCACCTCATCAAAGAAGAACCCGCCAGCCATCTTGCCTTCCTGCAGAATGGCGGTGCTGTTGTTGTAGTTCACAAAGACGTTGCAGTTCTTGTTCTGCAGCGCGAGCGCCTGACTCTCGGTGAGCGTTTCGGCCGTGATCAGCGGCTCCTGCTTGAACTTCAACGTGATGGTGGAGTTGGACGCTTGGAAGTTGACGCCGAACGCTTTGCCAAAGATGGAGGCCGAAGCATACGGGCTGCTGGAGGAGTACTGGCAGAAGGAGCGGGTGTAGCCCCCGGCTTGGAGCAGTGCGGCCAGATCCGTGGAGGAAGTGGAGAGCAGCGCAGCCTGTTCCTGTGTGGTGACGCCGAAGATGCGGCTCGAGGAGCCGCCCGAGGCTTCAATCAGCCCCGCCACGTTCACATAATCATTGTCCGCCACCGCGGTGGTGCTGGCGATTTGCAGCCCATACCACGCATTGGTCAGATTCATGAATGTGCTGACGGCGCTCTCAATGCTCTCTGCCAAAATGCCCGCCACTGTGTATCCGCCTTGCGTGGCGGTCAGCCCCAGCAGCGCAGAGATGTCCTGGTTGGCGCCCGCGCTCGCAAAGGACACCGCGGAGGAGGTGCCGGTGGTGGAGGACTTGATCTCGAAGCGGCTGTACACCGAATTCCACACCACAGAGGCAGCGCCCGCCAGAGCGCTCTGAATCACCGCCGCCACCCCGTTCAGATTGCTCTGCAGCGAGAAATTCAGCCCGGTCAGGTTCTGTGCCACGCCGTCAATGGTGAAGTTCACCCCGCCATTGAGAATGGAGGTGAAGTTGGTCATCAGTTGCTGCGTCGCCGTGAGCGAGGCGCCAATCAGCGTACCGTGCGTATTGGCAGCAGCCCAGCGGCCAACATACAGCTGCGCCGGAGTGGGCGACTGGGCGAAGAAGAGCTTCGCCGCGGCAGACTCAGGCGCATTGCTGCCAAAGTCCGCCAGCACCGCCGCAACCGTCGTGTACAGCCGGAAGCGTTGCTGCACATCGACGATGTCCGAATCCCCCAGCACCAGCAGACTGCCGAAGTTGCGCAGTGGCGAAGCCACCGGCGACATCTGAATGGTGACGCTGACGACGTCTTGTACGGAAAGACCAGGCATGTTGATTTACTCCAGAGGAAAGAGGTTAAGAGCGCCCGTCTGGCGGCACCTGAATCTTGCGGTCGACGTGGCCCGTGTCATCCAACAGGTCAATCTCCGCAGCCACAATGTTGTTCACACCGTACACCCGCGCAACCATCCGGCGGAAGCGCAACGAGGTGTCCCAGCGGCGAATCCATTGCTGATTGATGAAGTCTGGAGCGTTGCGTGCCGGCTCCATATCCACAAAGTACAACCCCGCGGCACGGGCGGCGTAACGGTTCTGCTCCACCGCCAACCCATCCCGCAGCAGCCCCACATTGCTCTTGGCGCCGGGGCCGTAAAAGCTCACCAACACCTCCAGCTCCTCATGACGGATGACGCGGTCACCGGCGGGAGCGGTGATGTCGTCGCCGAACAAATGCTCCACCACCGGGTTGGCATCTGGCACGGAACTCATCACCCCGAACGCACACCAATTGCCGGTTTGCTCCAGTTGCTGTGCGAGCGTGAACTGCCACATCGGCCGCACCAAGGAGCCGTCCAACCCCGTGACGCCGGCAATGAGATCATGCAGCACGTTGTCCAGCGCATCGTCTTCAGCCGGAGCCGGCGGGACAAAGAACGCTGTCATGCCGGTTCCTCCTCCGGGAGCAAATAGGTCTGCCCGGGCGGCGCGGGTGCAGCGGCCGCAGCAGCAGGCAAATACGTGATGGGCAGCGGCATGGGCGGTTGCGCCGCGAGCGCCCGGAGATAATTGGCAAAGGGCGCAAAGCCCACCAGCACATGCGGCACGCCGCCCGCCAGCGTCACCTGTCCCCCGCGCGGGGCCAATGCGACGGGTTGCCCTGGCGCGGCGCCCGTGAGCGTGAGGGCTCCGGTGGGCGGGGCAAGCCGCGTCGAACCAAACACCGGTGCGGCGCCCGTGAGTGTGAGGGCTCCGGTTGGAGGCGTGATCGTCAGGCCCAGCCCCGGCGCCACTCCGCTCAGCACTGCGGCGCCCGTGCCCAGCGTCAAGCTGCGGCCCAGCGGCGCCCCGGCGCCCGTGAAGATTAGCGCCCCCGCAGGCGGCACCAGCGTTCCGGCCACCGGCAAGGAGGGCGCAACCCCGGTCAGAACGATTGCCCCGGCTCCGGGGGCCATGCCGGTGCCGAGTCCAGGGGCGCCCCCGGCCAGGGCCACTGCTCCCGCAGGCGGGGTCAGAACGGTCCCCCGCGCCACCCCGGGGGCTGCGCCTGCAAGCGCTAGGGAGCCCGCCGCGCCGACCAGGACGGTACCCTTGACGAGGGCGGGGGCAACCCCCGAAAACGTCAAGGCTCCAGCGGCGGGGGCGAGCCCGAGGCTGAGGACCGGGGGCGCTCCGGCGAGCGTCAAGGCGCCGGCGGGCGGGGTGACCGGAGAGCCCAGGAAGGGCGCGAGCCCGGTGAACACAATGGCCCCGGCCGGCGGGGCAATCCCCAAGCCCAGCCCCGGCGCCAGCCCCGTCAGCGTGATCACCCCCGCCCCGGGAGTGAGCGCGGTGCTGCGGAGCGCGGTGGGCGCCACCCCGCTCAAGGTGAGCGTGCCCGTGCCCGGGGTGAGCGCCAGGCCCATGACGGGGCCCACGCCCGCGAGCGCTAATGCGCCAGCAGGCGGGGCAATGCCAAGGCCCAAAGTGCCGGCAACGCCAGCAAACGTCAACGCACCCGCAGGCGGCGTAATGGGCGTGCCGCGGGTCAGCGTCGCGGCGACCCCGGACAGCGTGATGCTGCCCGCAGTGGGCAACGCTGCGCGCCCTTGCACCGGCACAGTGCCGCTCAACGTGATCGCGCCCACGGTGGGCGTGATGGACACGGAGCCGGTGGTGGTTGCGGCGATCAGCGCTTCATCAAACCACCCAGCAAGAATCAGGTCGTCGGCTTGTGCCATGACGAGCCTAGAAGGAGATTACGATGGCGTAGCCGTTGCCTCCAACTCCGCCCGCGCCGCCCAGCCCAGGATTCATGCCCACGCCCCCGCCGCCGCCCCCGCCGCCGCCGCGGCCGCCATTCCCGCCTGCTGCTCCATTCGTGGAGGCTGTCACAGTCGTACCGCCGCCGCCCCCGCCGCCGCCGCCCTTGGTGCTGTCGCCGGAGGCACCGGCAGACCCTGCTGTGGGCGTGGCGCCGTCTGTGCCGTACGCGCCGCCACCTCCGGCGGTGTATGTATTGCTCTGGCCGCCGG
>Ga0134125_10001432_pt1 | contig 29320 bp, 27 predicted proteins | sample KB31751_FD_96464 | JGI IMG/M metagenome (GOLD analysis project Ga0134125, IMG submission 96464) | Terrestrial soil microbial communities with excess Nitrogen fertilizer from Kellogg Biological Station, Michigan, USA - KB3-175-1 | ecosystem: Environmental > Terrestrial > Soil > Unclassified ... | reverse complement strand
GAAAACCGGTTATTGTGAGGCAGGGGTGGGTCCGGCCATTGAGTGAGATCAGGTCGTGCCATATATCGGCAGGCGAGAGATCGTGAAGGGCAGCGTGTACTCGTATTGCGAGGTGCGGTCGCCGCAACCCATGACCGACGCACAGTGGCGCGCCAGCGACCCCGCACGCCATTTACCCGGCTGGATCAAAGCCTATATGGTGCCGGTGCGGCTCGCATGCCCCGCTATTGCACCGTACTAGCCGCTCTGGCCGTGGCCGGCCTGCTGGCCCGGGCGACGGGCGGTCCAAGCCTGACGCTGCTCTTCGGAGGCGACGTGATGTTGTCGCGCCAGGTGGCGGCGGAGATCGCTTATCGCAAGGTCTCCCCTTGGTCAAATCTCGCTCCCATGCTACGGGGCGCTGACGTTGCAGCCGCCAATTTCGAGGGGGCGGTAGGCACCGCGGCGGAGTGCTTGCCAGTCCCGGGCAGGGTCGGCTCGCCGGAGCCATCGCTGTGCTTTGCCGTGGCGCCCGCCAACATCCCCGGCCTGCGTAGCGCCGGATTCGCCGCTTTGAGCGTGGAGAACAACCACGCCGCCGATCTCGGTGGTCGCGGCCGCAAACAGACCCTCCAAGCGATGCAGCAAGTCGGGCTTACAGCGTTGAGCTGGAACGCGTCCCCGATTTTTGTCGAGCGCAAGGGTGTGAGTCTTGGAATGGTCGCGGTATCGCTCATCCCGGGACGCGACGGAACCAGCGCCGTCCTTCCCTCCCCCGACCTGGCCCGCAAACTTCGGCTGGCACGGAGCCTGTCGAATCTGGTTGTCGTCTTTGTACATTGGGGTACCGAGCTGCATGACTGGCCCAGCGAGGAGCAGCGGCGTGATGCCGCCTGGTTAGTGGCGCAGGGCGCCGATCTGGTGATCGGCGCCCATCCGCATGTCATCGAAGCTCCCCAGTGCGTGGCAGGCAAGCCCGTGTTCTATTCATTGGGCAACTTGCTCTTCGACCAAAAGTATCCCGCCACCCGCACCGGAATGTTAGCGTCCTGTGCGGTCGGGCGAAGCCGATTGAGCTGCCACGCGCTTCTCACCGCGCCGCCGGCCGGCAGTTTCTTCCCCGCGTCCGCGGGAGCGGATGCTTCGGCCGATGCGAGCTTGGCGAACTGCCAACCCCCGCTGCACACGACCGCGACGCTGGGCGATGCCCATCTCTTTGAAGCTGACGGCAAGAACGGGGAGCGCAGCATCGTCGGAAAGCGTGGTGCGACGGTACTCTGGAAGACGCGTCCCACCACATTGCTGAGCCTTGAGGCGGCACCCCTCGCCGGCGACGGCAGCCCGGTTCTGTTTACCCTGGAACGGCACGCATCGGTGCTGGATGGCGAGGACAGCGTGCGTCCTTATGTTTACCAGCTTGGCCCCGGGGGGCCGGTAGCGCGCTGGCGCGGCACCGCGCTGGCGTGGCCGCTGCTCGACGCCCGCATGCTCCCGGGCGCGCCCGGCACTTTGTGCGCTCTGCATCGCGCGGACTCGTTCCTGGTGCCCAACCCGAAATCTCGTGGAGTTCGGATCGCAGCCTACCACTGGGACGGGTTCGGGTTCAACGGGCTGCACGACGCTGCTGTTTTGGAGAGTTGCCGTGCTCTGTTGCTTCCCGAGGTCCCGGCTGCGTCCCAACTTCTTCCTTAAGGCTCTCCATGAGTCCCGTCCGGCGCGGCAGGCACAGGGCGGCGGCGCCGAGGGCGGCGGCGGCGGCCAGCTCGAACGGGAGCGCGTAGGAGCGGGTGGCGGCATAGAGCGCCGCCATCAGCCAGGCGGAGAGCGCATAGCTGATGGAGAAAGCGGCGGTCATCCATCCCCAGGCGGGCTGGTGCAGGGCGGGCGGGGTGATCTCCAGGGTGCGGGCGGAGAAGAGCGCGGTGACCCCCGGGCCGAACACGCCCATGCCCACGGTGGCCGCGACGATCGCCGGGGTCGCGGTCATCGCAAGCGGGAGCGCGGTGGCCGCCGCCATGAGCAGGCAGCACAGCGTCATCGAGCGCGGCAGGCCCAGCTTCCCGGAGAGGAGCCCGTAACCGGGCGGCCCCGCGATGGCGGCAACGCCAAAGAGCGACCAGTATCGGCCGGCCAAAGTCGTTCCCTGGTGCAATCCCCGGGCCAGGAAATCCACCCAGTAGAGCGTGGCGGGCGCGAGCGCGAAGGCCGCACAGCAGTAGGCGGCGAGCAAGACGGCCATGGAGCGGGAGATGCCGCCGGGCTCGCTCGTTTCCGCGCTTGGATCGCTGGCGAACCGCGCCGGGCCCCAGTACGGCCAGGTGGCGGCGCAGGCGAGAGCGGCGACTGCCGCCATGCCGAGCCAGGCCGCGGCCACCGAGTGGCGCACGAGCGGGCCAATCCCGAAGCCAGCCACCACCTCGCCCGCGCCGATGCCCATAAAGACGAAGCCGCTGAGACGGCCGCGCTTGTCCTGGGGCGCGACCGCCAGCAGCGCGGGAATCGCCAAAACCATGAGGAACGCAGCCGCGATGCCGGCCACGAGGCGCCAAAGGGCGAACCATACGAAAGGTCCGGGCGCGGCGCAGAGCGCATAGCTGGCGATCACGGCGAGCATGGCGCCGCGCGCGACCCGGCCCAGGGGCCAGCGCCGTCCGTAGCGTCCGGCCAGGAGCGCGCCCACAACGTAGCCGATCAGGTTGATCGAGGCGAGATAGTCGGCGGCGGGTGCGGTGAACCACCCGTGGAGCACCAGAACCGGGATGAGCGGAGGATAGGCGAAGCGGCCGATGCCGATCCCGACCAGCAGCGCGGAGAAGCCGGCCAGCGCGGCGGTTGTGAGGCGGCGATTCACTCGGCGCCAAGCCGTTGACGGAGGGCGGCCCGCACCGCGGCGACTTGCGGCGATGGGCATTCGCCCTGGGCCGCGTCGGGTGTACCGCCGCCACGGCCGCCCACGGCCGCCAGGCACTCCTTGAGGACCGCACCGCAATGCAGGTCGAGTTCCGGGCTACGGACGAGGTACAGCCGGACGTTGGGACCGGAATTGGCCGAGACGGCCGCCAGCGTGCGCGGCGCGGCGCCCGCCACCCGGGAGGCCAACAGCTTGGCGTAGTCCGGACCGCGTTCGACGGCCTTTTCGACGAGGCGGCGTCCGGCAATCTCCGGCACGGCCGCCACCAACTGGGCGGCTTCCACGGCCGCCAGCTCCTCTTCCAACTTGCGCATGGCGCGGCTGCTGGAACGAGCTTCCTGGCCCAGCCGTTCGACCGCGTCCGGCACCAACGCTGGCGCCACCGACAGGGTCTGGGAGAGCTGTGCCAAGGTCTCGAAGTCGCGGCGGGCGGCGCGCGCCGCGCGCAGGCCGCAGACGAACTCCAGCCGCACGCCGCCCCGAAGGCGCTCGATGCCCCGCAGCAGGACACCGCCGATCGCTCCCGTGGAACCGACATGCGTTCCCCCGCAGGCGTTGCAGTCGCAGCCGGCGATCTCGATCAAGCGGATCTCGCCGCCACGCGGCGGCAGCTTGCGTAGACTTCCGGCGGCCAGCAGAGCTTCCGCTTCTTCGCGCGCGACAAAGCGCACGGTAATGGGGTGATCGGCGGCGACCTCGCGATTGACCGTCTCCTGCAAGGTCTCGATTTTCTCCGGCGGCAGCTCGGCGAGGCCGATCTCGATATTCGAGGTCAAAGCGCCGAGGTGAAAGGAAAGCGTCGGCGCGCCAAAATCCCTGACGAGGATCGCCGAAAGGAGATGTTGGCCCGTGTGCTGCTGCATGTGATCGAGGCGGCGAACGCCATCGATCGTAGCGAGCACCGTTTGCCCAGGGGTCCATTCTGGCGGGAGGCGATCGAGGGTATGCCAGATGACCCCGTCCTCGTCCTCCTGCACATCTACGACCGGGATAGCCGGGGCGCCGGGAGCACACAGCGTGCCCCGGTCGGCGGGCTGACCGCCGCTTTCGGGGTAAAAGGCAGAGCAATCGAGCGCCACCTGGGGGAGGGGCCGTGCCCGCAGGCCCACGATTCGAGCCTGGAAGTTCCGCAGTTGGGCGTCGTGGTAGTAGAGATGGGCGGTCAAGACGATAGTTTACGGCACCCCGGCGAGCGCAGCATCGGCATGGGGCCCATCATAGGGAGGCACCGTGCACTCGTCAGGGCTTGGACAGCAAGTCCGCCTTTCCGGTGTTGGGATCCACCGGAAAGGAGACGTGCTCCTGGACGATCTGCCAACGTCCGGCGCGCTTGCGGTAGACATCGGTGACGCGCACCACCATGCGCTGCTTCTGGCCATTCGGTTTGGTGAACAGCGTGTCCTCGATATGGTGGCCGTAGGCAACGGGGCCGGCCACGGTGATGGCGATTTCGGAAACGGTATCTTGGACGGGGCCGGGAAAGGCTTGGAAGAGTCCCTCCCAATCCTTGCGGTAGGCCTCGTTGCTGGGGTATTCGCGCGGCGGGATGGCATCGAAGACGAACAACTGATTGCCGGGAGCGTAGCTCGACATGATCCGGCTCACGTCGCGGGCCTCGAAGGCCTTCCGGTTTTGCTCGATCAGCGCGCGGAGGGCGGCGGCATCGCCGCCGGAGGCGGAGCGCTGGGCAACCCCCATCCAGGCGGCCGAGAGAACAATGAGCGCGAGGGCGAGAACGGCATGACGCAAGCGCATGGGCAACTCCACAGCGGGGATTGGCGGTCAGCGCCGATTGTGTGTCAACCCTGGGCGCGATTCAAGTCTCCGAAAGACACAAATGTCATGAAGGTTGCGCGGCCTTCGAAATGCGCTACGCTGAGCCCATGAAAGCCGCTTTGCTTGTCGTTGTTGCTCTGGCCGCGGCTGCGGCCGTGGGCCAGCAGCCGGCACCTTCCGCCGCTGGCAAGGGCGTGGAGATGGTGGTGACCGCGCTCCCCAGTCAGCCGGCCATCTCCGCATCTCAGGTCGCGGTACGCCAAGGGCGCGACACCGACCGGGTACTGGGCTGGCAGCCCTGTGCCGGCGATAATGCCGCGCTGGAACTCGCCATCGTAATTGACGACGACACCCACGGGCTGCATGCCGCCTTCGACGATCTCAAGAGCTTCGTCAACGGCTTGCCGCCCACCACCTCGGTCGCGATCGTTTACCTGCACACCGGGACCATCGGCATCGAGCAAATACTCACCACCGATCACGCCGCCGCGGTACAACACATGCGGCTTCCCAACGGCGGCGACAACGCCTCGCCCAGCCCGTACGGATCGCTGCAAGTACTGCTTAGCCGGTGGGGGCGCCATCCCGGGCGGCGGCGCGAGATGATCCTGCTCAGCGACGGCGAGGAGCACAACGGCGGCAACAACGCCAACAACATCACTTTCAAGGAGGCGGTGGCCGCGGCGGTTCGCGACGGCGTGGTGGTCTATCCCATCTTTGTCAGCGGCGCGCCGGCCAACTCCATGGATTCCCAGGACCAGGGCACTCCAATGGGCAAGGGCGGCAATAAATTCGCCGCGCTCAATTCCAGCGCCATACAGCGCGACAACGGCCTGCTAAACCTCTCGTTTCTGGCCAGGACCACCGGGGGCGAGGCGTACTCCGATGGGAACGCGACGCCGCCCCGGCTGCAGGGTTATTTAGAGCAAATCAACCAGCGGCTGAACGCGCAGTACACGCTCACGTATGCGCCATCGGCGCCGAAGAACAACGGACTGAATGACATCAAGGTCGAGGTCAAGGACAGCAAGGCGAAGATCAGCGCTCCGGACCAGGTGTACTTGGTGAAGCCGTAAAAAGACCAAAGGCGTCAGGCCGCTGCGACCTGACGCCTTTGGTCTTGGTCGTGCCGCTACGTTTAGCGCAACGATTGATCGTGCGCCAGAATGACCGCGGCGGCGGCATTTGGATGCGCGTGGGCGCCCGGCTTCGCCGCCCACGCTCGCACTCCTTCACAACGCTGCGCGGGGGCCCCTTCGCCCCGCTCCGCTCTTTTAGTCCACAAGAGCGTCAGGCCGCTGCGGGTTTGGTCGTGTCGCTACGTTTAGCGCAACGATTGATCGTGCGCCAGAATGACCGCGGCGGCATCCCGCATGCGCTTGGCGTCCTGGGCTTTCTCGGGTGGGACGCCGGCGGCATCGGTCTTGAGCTGGTTTGCGAGTCCATCGAGTTGGCTGACCGCGCCGCGGCGCGAGCCGCCGGCCGGCATCCCGTCAATCTTGCTCATGGCGTCGTCGAGCGCGCTGACGCGATCGGCGGGCAGGGCGTGGTCGCGGTTGAGTTGGTCAAGATACGCCTTGGCCACGACGTACTGATTGGGCCAGGAGTAGTGCGGCTGATCCTGAACGTTAAGGTCACCGGCCACACCGCTGTTCCAGGTGGCGAGCTTGGCGGCGTCAATTTCGTTTTGCGAGAGGTACTGGCTGGGCTTCAACTGGAAGACGTCGAAGCCGCGGGCGATCTCGGAGCCGTAGAGATATCCTTTGTACCAGTAGATCGACCAGTAGCCGCCAATGATCATCTGGGTGGCGTCAATGGGGCCGCGGTCGAAGTAGGCGATCTCCTGCACATGCGCGGGGTCGGTAAAGTCGAACACGGTGGCGCCGCCCTGGTAGAAGGCCTGGGACATGATGTCGCGGCCGGGCACCGGGATGAGGCTGCCGTTGTGGGCCACGCAGTTCTCCTGTTCGGTCTGCCAGGCGGGCATCTTGTAGTAGCCCTCGAACTTCATGTGGCGTCCGGCCCCGTTGCCGGCGATGTCGAACACCGCGTCGCCGCCCCAGTTGGGCGGATCCTGCTGGCGGCAGCGGGGTTGGGTACCGCCGCCCCACTCGTCGGAGAACAGCACCTTGGAGCCGTCATTGCTGAAGGTGGCGGAGTGCCAGAAGGAGAAGGCGGGATCGGCCATGTCATCCAGCCGCACCGGGTTGGCGGGATGGCTGATGTCGAGCAGGATGCCGTTGCCGGCGCAGGCGCCGCCGGCGAGGCCGAGCCAGGGATAAACGGTGATGTCGTGGCAGCCGACGGTGGCGCGGGCGATGGGCTCGCCGCTGCCCTGGGCGCGGCCATGCAGGCCGTCAATGGCGCCGGTGTTGGCGTCGGCAAAGATGTAGGCGTGCTTCACCACCGCCGACTTCTCGGGATGCGCGAGCGGCACCTTGATGATGTCAATGCCGTAGCTGGAGGTGTGGGGGTCGTCGGGTCCGCCGTTGTCGCAGCCCGCCATCTCCTGTCCCGAGCGCACCCCGGCGGTGCCGGAGACATAGACGTAGATGTTCTCCTTATCGTTGGGGTCGGTCACGATGGTGTGGGTGTGGGAGCCGCGGCAGGTCTGCACCATGGCCACGCTCTTGGGGCGCAGCGGGTTGGAGATGTCGAAGATGCGGACGCCGCGGGCGCGGTTCGGGTCGGGCGGCGGCGCGGTGCGCGGGCCGCGGGGGGCGCCGGCGACCGGGGCGGGACGCGCCGGAGGCTGGCTGCAGTCCACCCGTCCGTCGGTTTCCACCGACATGAAGGCGAGATTGCCCCAGATCGAGATATCGCCTTGGCCGCCGGGACAGGCCAGAATCGTTTCCAGCTTGGTGTGCGCGGGATCGGAGATGTCGTAGAAGATCAGGCCGTGGAAATTGCCCTGGATGGCGAGCTTGCCGTCCTTGCCGAAAGCGAGGTCGGAGTTGGCGTAGTCCAGGCTGCGCGGGCTGCCGTTGGGATCGAACATGCCGGCGGGCTGGTGCAGGCTCTCGACCAGGTCCATATTCTCGGCGGCCTGGCCGGCGTCGTATTTGCCGGCTTTGAGGCCTTCGCGCGGATCGGGCTTGTGGCAGGGCGGGGCGGCGTTGCCGCGGCCGCGGCCGGCTGGGGGAGCGGGTTGGCCGGAGGCCATTTGCGCCAACTGTTCCTGCGTGCAAGGCTGGGGAATCTGCTGGGTGGGCAACTGGGCGTGCAGCGCCATGGGAACGCCGAAGGCGATCAGCGCCACCCCGAGCGGCCGCCAACCGGCCGTGTGCGAGCGGTACGAGAATGTGTTCATTGTGCGGGTCTCCCTAGAAGTCCGTTCATGCGGTCAATTTCCATGCGTTGATCGGTATCCACCGCGGTGGCAAAGTCGGCCATGTTGGGCTCCAGCCCGGCGCCCGGTTGAGCGCGCAGGTCGGCCACCATCTTGAGGGCGCCGGTATGGTGCTGGATCATGCCGGTCAGGAACAGCTTGTCGAAGGCGGCGCCATGGGCGGCGTCCAGCGCCTTCATCTGCGCGGGCGTGAGCATGCCGGCCATGGGGGGCATGGATTTGTCGCCCAGCATCATCATCCCGCCGGCCATGTCCATGGGCACGGCCTGGCCGCGCTGGGTGAGCCACGCTTTCATGGCCTTGATCTCGTCGCTTTGCGAGATCTGGATCTTGTCGCCGAGCAGCCGCAGCTCGCGATTGGTGGTGTGGGTCGGGATCATCGCCACCATCTCGAGCGCCTGGGTGTGGTGATGGATCATGCCCTGCATGAAGGCCACATCGGCGGGGGTGTAGTTGTCGTCGTGGAAGGCGGGAACTTTATTGTCGGCGATGACCTTGGAGTCCTGCCCGGGCGCGCCCGGCTGCACCACCGCCTCGGCCACCGGAGCCGCGGCATTGGCGGCGGAGGAGGAAGCCGCCGGGGCGGGGGCGTGCGAGCACCCCACACCCGCCACCATTGCCGCCGCCATCATCAGCGTTACTACCGGAACGAATCGCTTCACGGGTAAACCTCACAATGCGAAACTCGATGGGTGAACCATACACCCGGCGGGGCCGCGCTGGCGAGAGTTTTTTGCGCGCGGAACCGCCGGAGGCGATACGAGAAGTGGTCTCATAATGCCGCAGCAGGCCGCCTGGGGCGAGCTGGATGCGGCTTTTTCTGGGGAAAAAGCCGCACACAATCCATTCGCGTAGAGTTTGGCACCAATTATGAGACCACTTCTAGTTGGGCGCGGCGGCGCCGGGCGCAGTACCCTAGCAAAGAGACCCGCCCACGCCCGGGTGGCGAAATTGGTAGACGCACGGGACTTAAAATCAAAAGACCGCCGTTTTTCGCATCCCCGCATCATGCTGCATGGTCGCGCAAATCGCCAACGTTTACAAGGACATCGGCTCACCGAGTCTGTATACCGACGGCATCACAGGGAAACCCCATGTGTCCTCCAGCACTCGGCGCGATGGTGGGTCGTTGAGCCAATCCGAGCGCGATTGGGCTTGGGTGCTCCCGCAGCTTCGTGAAGGGGTGCCTACTGATACGGTCTATGCAGATCGGACTGTAAACAGGGCGCTCGCCTCCCCGTCCCATTGACAGGTCGCGATACTAAAATTCGATGCCGGGCTGGGCGCCAATGTTGGCGTCGTAGGGGTGCTTGATTTTCCTCATCTCGGTGACTAGATCCGCGGCGGCGACGAGCTCTGGCGGGGCATGGCGGCCGGTAATGACAACGTGGCGTTCAGCGGGGCGCAGGCCCAGGGCCTCAAGCACGGGTGCAATGGCGATCCATTCATAATGCAGGGTATAGGTAAACTCGTCGAGCACGACGATGTCGGCGTCACCTTCGATAATTTCTCGGCGGGCGGCTTCCCAGCAGGAGCGGGCGAGATTGCGGTCGTACTCCAGATCCTGGGAGAGCCAGGTGAAGCCGGCACCCTGGGTGGCGATCTCGATCTGCATCTTTTTGAAGGCCCTGATTTCACCCCAGTTGCCGGTGGAGTGCTTGAGGAACTGAAAAACGCGGATCTTCATGCCGCGTCCCCAAGCGCGGGTCACGAGGCCGAGAGCGGCTGTGGTCTTGCCTTTGCCATCACCCGTGTTGACGATGAGAAGACCGCGGCGGGTGCGGTCGGTTTTCTTTTCGACGTGGGTAGGTTCATGCATGGTTACTCCTTGGGAAGTGGCTGGCCCCATTGCTCCTGGAAGGCGACTTCGTCCAGGGCGAGACGGCGCTGCCAACCGGCGCGCTCGAGGTCGGGGGCGAGGGCAAACTCGTCCACAAAGCCGATGCAGAGATAGGCAACGAGTTCAAGGTTGTTAGGAATGCCCAGAGCAAGCTTGACGGCGGAGGGATCGAGGATGCTAACCCATCCGACGCCAAGACCTTCGGCGCGGGCGGCGAGCCAGAGATTCTGGACGGCGCAGCAGGTGCTATAGAGGTCGGTGTCGCGCATGGTATTGCGGCCGAGCACACTGGGGCCGTGGCGTTCGCGGTCGCAAGTGACACAGATGTTAGCGCCGCAATCGAGAATGCCCTCGAGTTTGAGGCGGTCGTACTGTACGCGGCGCTCGCCAGAGAAGTTGGCGGCGGCGCGCTGGTTCTCTTGATCGAAGATGGCGCGGACACGGCGGCGGAGTCCCACGTCGGTGACTACAAGGAAGTTCCAAGGCTGCATGAAGCCCACCGAACCGCTGTGGTGGGCAGCGTCGAGGACGCGGCGGAGGACGGCGGTGGGAATCGCATCGTGACGGAATCCGGAGCGGACATCGCGACGGGCGTAGATAACGCGGTAGAGTGCGTCGCGGTCGGATTGGGGAAAGCAGGCGGATTGGCTAGGGTCAGACACTGCCTTGATTCCTTTCATATCTTTCGCTAATCGGAACAGCAGGGCGAGGGCCGTTGGCGTCCACCTGGAAGTCGACTTCAAAAGCCCAGGAAAGAGCGTCGGCAAGGGCTACGTGATCGCGGGCGGCAATTAAGCGAGCGCGGTTGGCGCCATGCGGCGCGGGAGCGGGCCCCAGGACGAGCAGCCGATCGCAGAAGCGCCACGCGAGGAGGAGATCGTGGATGGCGATAGCAACGGCGTGGCCCCGATAGGCAAGGGAGCGCAGCAGTTCCATGACCGTAACTTGGTGAAGCAGGTCGAGATGGGAGAGGGGCTCGTCGAGAAGAAGCACGTCGGTGGACTGTGCGAGCAATTGGGCGACGCAGACGCGCTGGGCCTCACCGCCGCTGAGGGCGTTCACGGGGCGAGCGCGCAGGTCGCCAAGACCGAGGGTGGCGATGCTGGTCTCAATCGCATTGTCGGGAATTGCCAGCCCGGCGGAGAGGCGGCGGCGCCAAGGCATGCGGCCGAGATCCACGAATTCCCTGACAGTGTACGGGAAGACCGTGGGCTGGTACTGAGGAAGGAAGCCGAGATGGCGGGCGACGGCGGACCGGGACCAATCGCGCAGGGGCCGCGACAGGAGATGGATCTCTCCAGCGTGTGAGGGGAGGAGGCCGGCGAGTGTGGCGAGCAGAGTAGTCTTGCCGCTGCCGTTGCGCCCGACCACGGCCCAGCACTCGCCGGCGGGGAGGGTGAAGGAAACTTGTTCGAGCAGGGTGGCGCGGGAATGGCCGATGGCGAGGTGGCGGGCAGCGATCACGCCACCTCCCGCACGCCGCCGCGCCAGGAGTAGGCGAGGAAGAATCCGGCGCCGATGACGCCGGTACATGCACCGACAGGTAGTTCGAGGGGGGTAAAAAGGGAGCGGGCCAACGTGTCCGACGCCATGAGAAAGACGGCGCCGAGCAGAGCGGCGAGCGGGAGCAGCGTGCGGTGGCGGGCGCCGCCGAGCAAGCGGGCGAGGTGGGGAATCATAAAGCCGACGAAGCCGATGATGCCACCGGCGGCGACGCAGACACCGGTGACCAGGGCGGCCGCAATGAAGAGAAGGCGACGGATACGGGCCACGGGCAAGCCAAGGCAGAAGGCGCGGTCTTCGCCCAGCGCCATGACGTCGAGATCCTCGGCGCAAACCATCATGTAGGCGACGGGGACGAGCAGGCCAACCAAGGTCCACGTGGTGGTGGCGCCGGAGGCAAGCGAAAAGTCACCGCTGAGCCAGGTCATGGCGCTCTGTAGGGCCTCCGGGCGGCCAACGGTGAAGTTGACCAGGACGAGCGAGTCGAAGAAAAAGCTGAGGATCACGCCGCAGAGGATGAGGGCCGTGTTCGTGAATCCGTGTCGGCGGGCGAGCCAGAAGACGAGCGCGCCGGAGAGCAGGGCGCCGGCGAAGCCCGCGCCCGAGGCTGCTAGGGGCCGGGCAAAGCACTCCGGGGCGAAAGCGGCGAGGGCGGTGACGAAGAAGCCAGCGCCACCGGAGACGCCAAGGGTAAAGGGTTCTGCCAGTGGGTTACGGAGCAGAGATTGGAGCACCGCTCCGGCGAGGGCGAGGCCGGCCCCAACGAGCGCGGCGCTCAGCACCCGCGGCAGTCGGAGCTGGAGAACGATGACGGAGGAAGTGGAAGAGGGGGCGCGGCCGCGGAGGGCGCCGAGCACCGCATGCCAGGGTACGTGGACAGGTCCGGTGGCCAAGCTGGCGATGCCGATGACAATATTGGCGGCAATCGCGATCACGAAAAGGGCGGGGAGACGACGGATCATGCTGTGCCCCGCGCATGCAAATGTGAAAGTAGCAGTGTGATGACGAGGAACAGAATCGGGAGCGCCGAAGCGAAGAGGACGAGGCGCTGGGCGCGGCGGAGGTCGCGCGCACCGGGGAGTTCGCCACTGAGGTTGAAGTGTTCGCGCGGGGTATGAACGCCGGCGTAGATAGCCGGGCCGCCGAGTTCGATATCAAGCGCGCCGGCGACGCCGGCTTCAGGGAGACCGCTGTTGGGGCTGGGGGAGTGGTGGGCGTCGTTGCGCATGCATCGCAAACAGCCCGCCGGGCTGGCGCCAGCGAACCAACTCGCAACCGGGAGCAGCAGCCAGAGGGTGCGGGCGGGGAGAAAATTCAGGGCGTCATCGGCACGAGCGGAGGCCCATCCGAATTCGCGGTAGCGAGGACTGCGGTAGCCAACCATGGAATCAAGAGTGCTCACGGCCTTCAGGCCCCAGGCAGCGACCGGCCCGCCCAGAAGAGCAAAAAATAGTGGGGAGAGAAAGCCATCGGTGAGGTTCTCCGAGAGGCTCTCGATGCAGGCCCGGGCGACGCCGGCGGCGGGTAGGTGGATGACGTCACGGGAGACCATGCGCGCGACGGCGCTGCGGGCGGCCATCAGATCGCCGGCCACGAGCGCGCGGCGGACGGTCTCGCCGTGATCCCAGAGGGAGCGGGTGGCAAAGGCCATCCAGAGCCAAAGGACGGTGATGACGGTGTGGGGCCAAAAGCCGGCGCGGGCGGCAACGGCAAGGGTAATGGCCACGGTGGCGGCTGTGACCAGGGTGGTGGCCATCAGAAGGATCAGTCCGGAGAGACGACTGCCATTGGGCCAGGAAGGCCGCGCCGGCCGTGAGGAAGGGTGCAAAACCGATTCGAGACGGCGGATGAAGTAGCCAATCGCAACGACAGGATGGGGGAGCCACGGAGGATCGCCGAGACAAAGATCAAGGGCATAGGCAGCAATGCAGGAGCCGGCCCAGAGGCGCCACTCAATCATGGGCGGTCTCCATCAGGGAGAAGATGTGCTTCATGTCGAGGTGGGCGCGGAGATGGTCGGGCCAGGATGGCGGCGCACCGGTCGGAACCAGCGGCGCGGCGGCAACTTTCTGGACCGCGGCACGCCAATGTTCGAGGATCGGGACACGAAAGGCGGCGGAATTCAAGAGTCCGTGGGGCGAGACACCACAGACGTTGCCGACGGCGCAGCCTTCAGCGTTGCCCGCGATCTCGACCATGGGCGTACCGCCGTGGATGCGGACACGGCCATGTTGGATGAGGTATCCCTCGATGTTGGCGGGACCGCCGGCGCCGCCCAGAGTGGTGACCCGCTTGTCGGCCTCGAAATGTGTGGTAACCGGAAGCAGGGCGAGGCCGCGGGTTTCGGGCCGGGGGCCTTCGATCGCGGCGGGGTCGAAAATGGCTTCGCCCAGCATCTGGTAGCCGCCACAGATGCCGAGCAGGGGCTTGCCGAGGGCGGCGTGCCGGCGGATTGCGGGTTCAAATCCGCGGCGGCGGAGAAACTCGAGATCGGCAACCGTAGCCTTGGTGCCGGGGATGATGACCACGTCGCAGAGGGCGAGGTGGGCGGGATCATCGAGGTACCGGAGTTCGACGCCGCGTTCACGCTGCAGCGGTTCGAAATCGGTGAAATTGGAAATGTATGGCAGCCGCAGAACACCGATGCGAAGGTTCGCGGTGGGCATTGGATCGCTGCCCCCGGGCGCAGGCAGGGCGAGCGAGTCTTCTTCTGGGAGGCCCGGATCCTGGAACGGAATGACCCCGAGAGTCGCAACGCCGGTGAGGGCTAGAAGCCGAGCGGGGCCGTCGCCAAGCAGAGCGGAGTCGCCACGGAATTTATTGAAGACGAAGCCGGCAATGCGCTCGCGGTGGGGGGCGAGTTGCCAGGTGCCGTAGAGGGCGGCAAAGGCGCCGCCGCGCTCGATGTCAGCGACCAGAAGGCAGCGAGCGTCCGCATGCTCCGCCATCCACATGTTGGCAAAGTCGCGGTCGAGGAGGTTGATTTCCGCAGGGCTGCCGGCACCTTCCAGGATTATGACGTCGGCGTAGGCGGCGAGGCGGGCGTAGGACTCGCGGACGGCGGCAAGGATTTCGCCGCCGTAGCGGCCATAATCGGCGCTCGAGCGGATGCTGTGGGGGTGGCCTTGGAGGATGAGCTGGCACTGGTTGGGGCCGCAGGGTTTGAGCAGGATGGGATTCATGTCCACGGTGGGCGCGAGTCCGCAGGCCGCGGCCTGGACAGCCTGGGCGCGGCCGATCTCGCCGCCTTCGGCGGCAGCGGAGTTGAGGGACATGTTCTGTGCCTTGAAGGGGGCGACGCGGTAGCCGGCCTGGTGGAAGAGCGCACAGAGGCCAGCGGCGATCACCGACTTGCCGACGTGGGAACCGGTGCCTAGCACCATGAGGGCCGGAGTCCTCATGAAAGTGCTCCGGGCCGAATGTTGGCGATCGCTTGCAGCGCCCGCAGCAGTTGACGGAGCTCGCCGCGCGGGCGCACGGCACAGCGCAGATAGGTATCGTCGAGGCCGACAAACGTCGCGGCGTCGCGAAGAACGATGCTACGGCGGCGAAGCGCGGCCAGCCAGGTCGCATTGGGGCGGCGATCCGGGGTTTGCAGCAGGAGAAAATTGGCCGCTGCGGGAAACACGCGGAAGCCAAGGCTACGGAAGCCGCGGGCGAGGTAATCGCGGTCACTGTTTAGGCGCTTGAAGAATTTTGGGGAAGCCGGGCGTCGGGACAGGTACACACCAACCTGCTGCGCCAGCGTATTCACCGACCAGGGCGGCTGGATCCGGCGGATGCGATCTAGAACGGCGGGGGTGGCGACGACGAAGCCGAGGCGCATTCCGGCAAGGCCAAAGCGTTTTGTCATGGATCGCAGCAAGATGAGGCGGGGCCGGTGCGGTAGCTCCCCGAGCAGCGAGTAGCGGTCGGGATCGGGGACGAAGTCCATGAAGGCTTCATCCACCACGGTCCAAACACCTGCGCGCTGGTTCGCATCAAGCCAGGGCAGCAGCTGATCGCGCGAAAGCAACGTGCCGGTGGGATTGTTGGGATTGCCGAGAACTACGATATCGGCCTCCGGGGTAGCCAGTTCAGGGAGGAAGTCGTTCTCTCGAACAGAGGATAGGCGTGCGATCTCGACCGAGCCGGGGAGTGCGGCGCGGCGGGCGGCATTCTCGTATTCGGAAAACGAGGGGGTGAAGACGGCGACTCGCCGTGGACACAGAGCCCGAAAGAGGAGGTCGAGGCCCTGGGTCGAGCCGTTGACGGCGAGGAGATGCTCCTCCGGGGTGCGGTAGAATTCGCCGGCGGCGCGGTGGAGGGCGCGGCATTCAGGATCGGGGTAGGGTTCGAGCAAGGCGCGCAAATCGGAGGGCATGGCAAGCCCTCGCTCGGGCCAGACGCTGGCGCTAAAGTCAAGGCGTACACCGCGCTCGCCCTCGGCATTCCAGACGAGGCCGCCATGGTCGAAGGCCGGTGTCAATGCCATACCTCTTCGCGGATCCCGCCGTCAGCAAGGGAGGTGGTCCAGACGCGAGCGCGTCCAGCGATCTGGCGGCGGAGCGCTGCCCCGGCCGGGGCAAGTTCCCGGCCAGGGGCAAACAGGATTCCCAGGGCCGAGCCGCTGTGGGCACGGCAGATACCGAGAGCGCCGTGGGCGCGTCCCCAGGCAAGGGCGGGAGCGAGCCAGGGATTGTAGAGTACGCGCTGCCAGTGCAAGGCGCTGAGGGTGGCGGCTCGGGCAATCGCGACAGCATCGCCGACGGCGAGGCCATGACGGATCATGGCGACAGCATCGCGCCAGAGGCCGGAATCGCCGCCGCTGCGGGCCCGGCGGTTGAAATTCACCGTATCGACGCACGAGGGCGGCTCGACCACGATAATCTTCAGCGGCAGGGCCGCGCCGAGAGTTTGCTGGCGACCGCCATGGCGATGGTTGAAGAGAACGATGCCTGAGCAGGCGATGGCGTCGGTGGGCTCAATGGCGAGGGCCATGCGGCTCGCGGTGGCGCCATTGATCGCGCGACCGGCGAGGCGACTGAGGACAAGCAGGGTTCCGACCACATCCACCGAACTGGCCCCTAGGCCTTTCCCGCTGGGCAAGGCCGCAGGCAACCGCAGGTGCAGGGACCGCGGCGGGGCGGGAAGCAAATGCCGGACGGCGGCACGGGTCTTGGGTGGGAGCATCGCGGAGGGAGCGGCGGTGTCATCCAACCAGGCGGAAACGGTGCCGTAGCGTGCTATGGGGCAAGTTACGAGGAAGTCATCGCCATCGAGCGTCCCCTGGACGAGCTCGCCGCAGGTGTAGGGCAGGGTCACGGACATGGATTGGCGCAGGGCGACTGTCACCGCACCACCAGAAAGAAGCCGAAGGTGGCTGTTTCGGCCAGTTGGTTGAGGCATCCCAGGGTATCTCCCGTCTGACCACCGAGGCGGGCGCGCCAGAAGCGAGCGGCGAGCACTGCGAGAAGGAGGGCGGCCAGGGCGGAGGCTAGGCCGGGGCGGCCCCCGACGAAGCCGGTGGCGAGCGCTGCTGGGACTAGCGCCCAGAAGACGGTGACGGGGCGGACGCCGGCGATCATCGCGGCACCGAGGCCATCGGGACGGGCGGAAGAACTGAGCGCGGCGGAGACGACAAGGCTGGCGCGTCCCCAGGCGGGGGCGAGCAGCAGGGCGCGTGAGAGTGCCGCGGCGGGGAGGGCGGCGAGAAAGCTGAATTGGAGCGCGAACACACCGAGCAGCGCAAGGACGCCGAAAGTCCCAATACGGCTATCGCGCATGATGGCGAGGGCCTTGGCGCGGTCGCTTCCAGCTCCGAAGCTGTCGAAGCTGTCGGCGAGGCCGTCGAGGTGGAGTCCGCCCGTGAAAAGTGCGTTGAGGACGAGGATGACTACGAGGCGGGGCAGGAGCGGAAAGACGGGACGCAGAAGGATCTCGGCACCGCAGAGGGTGAGCCCCAGGAGCAGACCGACGGCGCCGAACCAGGATGCCGCTCGAGCGCGGTCACCCACGGAGGTTTGAACCCCTGCAAGCGGAAGGCAAGTAAGGAACTGGGCGGCGGCGGCCAATGATCGCATCAGTTGACCTCCGTGGTTTTAGTGGAGACGCCAGCGCTCTCGAAGGTCGCCATTTCGGCGAGGACCTTGCAGGCGGCGTCGAGTACGGGGAAGGCGAGCGCGGCGCCGGTGCCTTCGCCAAGGCGCATTTGCCACTCAAGCAGGGGCCGTAGGCCTAGATGACGGAGGGCGAGTGTGTGTCCCGGCTCAGCCGAACGGTGGGCGGCGATGAGAAACCCTGCGAGGCGCGGGCAAAGTTCGGTTGCTGCCAGGGCGGCGGCGGTGGCGATGAAGCCGTCGAGGACAATAGGGATGCGGCGGCTGGCAGCGCCGAGCATGAGGCCGGCGAGCCCCGCAATCTCGAAGCCGCCGACGCGAGAGAGGAGGTCGATACCACGCTCGGGTCCGGACGGGAGGCTGCGCCAGGCGGCGTGGCGGGCGAGGGCATGTTCGAGGGCGTCGCGTTTGCGGGCAAGGCCGGCGTCGTCCAAACCAGTGCCGCGGCCGACCACGGTTTCCGGGGCTGCGCCGGTAACGAGAGCGATAATGGCGCTGCTGGAGGTGGAGTTGGCTATGCCCATATCGCCGCCGGCGATAAGGTCGAGACCGGCGTCGGCTTCGGCGAGGGCAATGGTGAGGCCGGCTTCGAGAGCGGCCCGGGCCTGGGCGGGATCCATGGCGGAGGCTTCGAGAAAGTTGCGGGTCCCGGAACCGATGCGGCGGTCGAGCACGTTGGGGAGGGCAACGGGGGTGAGCACGCCCATATCCACCACCAGGACACGGGCGCCAGCGTGGCGGGCAAGGACGTTGATGGCGGCGCCTCCAGCGGCGAAGTTGCGCACCATCTGGGCGGTAACCTCGGAGGGGAAAGCGCTGACTCCGGCGGCGGCGATGCCGTGGTCGGCAGCCATGACGACCACAAGTTTGCGGGCGGCACGGGGTTCGAGGGTTGCCTGCATGAGGCCGATCTGGATAGCGAGTTCCTCCAGCCGGCCGAGGCTGCCGCGTGGTTTGGTGAGCAAGTCCAGGCGCTGCTGTAGGAGGGGACGCAGGTCTTCGGCGGGCGAAGCGATGGCGGCGCAGGTAGATTGGAGGAGGTTCATTTGGAATGGGTTCCTGTGAGCGCGTTAAGCCGCGCAGCGATGGAAGCCGGAGTCTCGGCGCGGCTTTTGCACTCGATGGCGAGGCCGGCCACCAGGTCGTAGACGGAGGAGGCCTGGGCGGCCAGGAATTGATTCGCGGCGCCGACCAAGTCGCGGAAGCGGCGACCCAGGGCGGAGTCGGGGACCAGGCCATCGCCGACCTCGGCGGTGACAACGAGCGCGAAGCGAGCCGCGCCGCGGCATAGGCTCCGGCCGAGTTTTGCGACGGCGGCGGCGATGACGGCGTCGGCAGCGCCGGAGACGAGAAGATTGCCGATAAGGGTGGGAACACAGTCGAGGAGTAACACCGGCTCAAGCACGGTGGCGACGGCGGATTCGAGGTCGTAGCCCTCTTCGACGAGGCGCCAATCGGGCGGGCGGTTGGCGCGGTGTGCGGCGACGCGCGCCCGCATTTCTTCATCGCCGCGGGGACGCAGGTGGCAATGAAGGCGGTGGGCAGCCTGAGAGCGCGGGCAAGCTCTACCGCGAAGGCGCTTTTGCCGCTGCGGCACCCACCGGTGATGAGGATCAGTTCACTCATGCCTCACCCAGAGCGCCTCGGCGTGCGGGATTTGGTAATTCCAGAACTCTGTGAGCGGGAGCTGGTGGAGCAATAAGCGTAGGGCCGCAAGAGAGCCGCCATGTGCAACGACCACCACTACGCGGTCGGCCAGCGCCGGCGCCATGGTCTCGCGCCAGGCTTGGGCAACGCGTGCCTGGAGCTGGATTTGGCTCTCGCCGTTGGGGAAATGGAAAGCGGGATCGAGCAAGGCTTCCGGGGCGGTGCAGCCGGTGTTTTCGAAGTTCTTTCCTTCCCAGTCACCAAAATCGATCTCGCGGAGGGAGGGTAGTTGACGGAACGGCGCCTCCAGCAGAAGTGTTGCGGTTTGGATGGCACGGCGGAGGTCGCTGCTGAAAACGGCGACGTTGCCGTTGAGCCGGGGCGCGAGGCGGGCGCGGAGGGTACGGATTTGCTCGATTCCCGCTACGGAGAGGGGCGGATCGGAATGTCCGCAGTAGCGGCCCGCTTCGGTGAAGACGGTGGCGCCATGGCGAATTAGGCAAAGACGGCTACGCTCAGCCATGGCCACCGCCCGGCGGATTCGCAGCGGCTTCGGCATGGAGCGCTTGCTCCAGCGCGGCACGGACGGCTTGCGCGACGGTGGCGCCGAGCCAGCAGTGGGTGCTGGCGGTGGAGAACGTGCGGATGGCGCTAGGGTCAGAGGCCACCAGTGTGGAATCGGTCCCGGTGCCGGTGGCAAAAGCCGGGGAATAGCAACTACGGACCGTGCGTTGGCGCAGGAGGTCGGCCTTGGCCTCGGCGACAACGGTGAAGATGTGGGGAAAGACAGCGGGGGCGAGGCGCGCCTCAACGAAGACCGCGGCGTTAATGGTGCCCACAGGCAGGGCTATGTATTCGTTTTCGGCGGACTCGTCGTATTGCGGTGGATCCCCGGCGCAAACCGCGTTGTGCTTGACCCCGGCGGAGACCCAGGCCGTGACGCGGACACGGTCCCCGTGGACCTGGTGACAGCCGGCGCGCGCGACTAGAGCGGCGGTCAATTGCAGCGGCGTGTCGGGGGCGAGACCGTGACGGGCGAGCAGGCCAGCGCAGTAGCGGGTCTGTTCGACGGCGGTGGAGATTGCATCTGCGCCCATTTGGTGATTGGCGACAGCCGAGACCACCGCCCAGCCACCGTTGAAAGCGGCATCCGAAAGCACCGGCGTGGGGCGGCTAAAGCGGGCGGTAAGCAAATCGGGGGCGAGGAGTTCAAGAGTGGCGCCGGTGAAAACGGAAAATGGAGTGAAGATCATCGCGCCTCCGGGTGCAGGAGTTTGACGGTGATTTCAGCCGCGGCGGCGAAATTGGCGGGAGTGGGCTCGGCGAAAACGTGGCTTGGAACCAGGAAGACGCGATGGCTGCGGGCGGCGGCGAGGTCCGGAAAGCGCAACCAGGACTGGATCTCGCCTTGCGGGTCGGCCTGTTCATTGGCGATAAGGATGACGGTAGGGTTGGCGCGGAGGACGGCTTCGCGGCTGAGGCGGGGGTAGAGCACCGGGTCGGCGGCGACCACGTTGGCGCCGCCGGCATCGCGAAGAATCTCGTCGAGAAAGGTTTGGCGGTTGACGCTGACCAGGTCGGGGCCGTTGAGCTCGAAGAAGACCGCGACCGCCCTGCCGACCGCCCGAGCGCGGACGGCGGCGAGGAGGGCCTCGGCGGAACGGACCACGGCGTCGGCGGCCTCGGAACGGCCGAACAGGCGGGCGAGAGTACGGAAGCACTCGACAATCTGGGCGAAGCTTGCCGTGCGGCCCATGACGAAGACGGGGAGATGGAGACGGCGAAGTTGCTGAATGGTGGCGCCGCGAGTCGCCTCTTGGGAGGCCAGAATCAGGTCCGGATGAAGGGCGACGATCAGTTCCAGGTCGGGACTGAGAACGCTGCCAATTTTGGGTTTCGAGCGGGCCGCGGCAGGATAGAGATCGAAGGTGGTATCGGCGACAATTCGAGAGCCAGCGCCGAGGGAGTAGATCTCTTCTGTAAGGGACGGAACCAGCGAAATAACGCGGCGTGCCGGCGGGTCGGTGCGGAAGGTGACTCCGGTGGCGTCGGCGACCGTGTTCTGTGCCCGCAACACGGGCACGAGCAGTACAAGGGGACACGCAACTGCAATGCGGAAAAGTTGGCGGAGGAAGCGCATTGCCCAGGTTTACTCCGGCTTGCTAAGGAGCAGACGGATACCGAAGCGGGCGGCCCGGCCCAGGCTGGGGTATCCGAAGACCTGCTGGAAGTTCTGGCTGAGAAGGTTTTCGACGGCGCCCTCGAAGGTAATGCGGGAGGTGGCGCGGTAAGTGCCGGTAAGGTTCAGCGAGGTGTAGGCCGGAGCGAGATCGTGGTTGGGCAGGAGCATGGTGTTGCCGAAGGATCCATCGCTGAGGAATGTGCTGTCGTCGCGGCGGCTGGAGACGGAGGCGCTGGCCTCGGCGCTCCAGCGGCGGTGGTCGTAGCCGACCACCAAGGAGCCGGACTCGGGCGCAATGCGGAAGGGGCGCGCGCCCACCAAGGGTGCGAATGCGCCGATGGGAATGTTGGGGAATGCGGGGTTGATGGCGGGCGCGACCGCGTCGGAGCTGAAGCTCTTAAGCACGAGGGGGACGAGATAGGTGTAGGAGACGCTTCCGTGCCATCCGTCGGTTAGGCGGGACTGGAGTTCGAGTTCCACGCCCTTGGATGATTCGCTCAGCGAGTTGAGGAAGGCACCGCCCTCACTTTGCGCGGCGGCGGTGGCGGCGGCGGAGATGCCAAGCAACGGGAACGCCGAGGTGGGGACGAACTCGATGAGATCGTCGTAGCGGTCGTCGAACCAGATGAGACTGAAGCGGGACTGGTCGTTGACAAGGTACTGGTCAAGGCCGAGGTCGAAGGTGTGGGCGCGTTGGGGATGAATTGGCTCGAGGCCGAGCGCGGCCGCCGCCGCGGGGCTGCCGGAGGAGTCGGCAATTTGGTAGAGGGAAGACTGGTCTTCGGCGATCGTGGGATCTTTGATGGCGGTGGCGGCGTTGGCGTGGAGGCGGAGTTCGTTCCACCATCCGCCCCGATGAAGCCGGGGTAGAAAAGCGAGACTGGCCTGGGGGTTCCTGCTGTTGCCGAAGCGGGAGTGCATGTCTTCGGAGAGGCCCGCACTGGCGAAAACGCGGTTGGCGACAGCACCGCTCAGTTCGGTGAAGACGCCGTTATCGTGCCAGCTCTCCACGGGCGGCGTGGTGGCCTGTTGTTTGTCGAAGCGGTAACCGACGACGACTTTCCAGAGAGGCGAGAGCGAGTAGGTGCTTTGGGCGGCGAGGTAGCGGCCGAGGGTGCCGGAGGGAAAGGACTCCGGAAAAACGCCGGCAAAATCGAGGATGGCTTGACCCCGAACGGAGTATCCGTTGGCGCCAACGATGGTGACGGCTTTGCCGAGGTAATTGGCGCCGAAGCCATCGGGATCGAAGGGGGTGCCGGAAGGGGCGAAGGTGGCGAAGGCGTAGTCGACGGCCGACTGGCTGAGGGTAACTTGGTTGGTCCAATTCGTCGTGGTTTGCTGCTGTAGAAACCCGGAGCCATAGGTTTCGCCCTGGCGTTGCCAGGAATCATCGGGAATTGCGTAGAGGGCAAAGGCGCCAGGGTCGCCGGCACGGCTGGGGGTGCGGCGGAGGTTAATGCGAGCGAAGCCCCGGGCCGGAAGGCGTATGCCAACGTTGCCAGCCCAAGTCTGGTTCCACGCCGGGTTGTTGGGAAGCTGGTTCAGGGTGTCGAGGTAGCCGAAGGTGAAGGCATAGTCGAAGCGGCCCCGGCTGCCAAGGATTTGGTCGGTCTGCTGCAGGGTTGAGAAGCTGCCGCCGATGGTTTCGGCGGTCAGCTCGGGTGCGGGCAGGCCGGCGCCGGTACGGCTGCGGACATCCACGACGCCGGCGGCGGCATCGCTGCCGTAAACGACGGAGTCGCCGCCGCTGACCACGGTGACGGACTCGAGTGCGGCGGGCAGCAGGGCGGAGAAGTCGAAGGCCCCGAAGTCGAATCGCTGCAGCGGTACGCCGTCGAGCATGATCTTGGTGAAGCCGGGGTCGGATCCGCGCAGGCTCAAGCTGGTCAGACCGCCGACAGCTCCATCGCGAGATATTTGAACGCCGGCGGCTTCGCGGAGAGAATCGTCGAGGGTGAGGCCTACGCGGGCATTGAGAGCGGAGTGGTCCAGCACCTGGACCGATTGGCCGAGTTGAGTTTGCGGAGTGGCCACGCCGGTGGCGGCAACCACCAACGACTGCTGCATCGGCGCAAGATCCAAAGTGATGCGCATCGGAACGGGTGCGGCGGCAAGTTGGAGGTTGGAAGTGTAGGCGGCGAAGCTGGGCTTAGTGACGCGTAGGGTGTACACGGCGGAGGGTGCGGAGAGTGTGAAGGCACCGCGGGCGTCGGTAATGTCAGAGGCGATTAGGCGCCCGTCAGGAGCAGAGAGCGCCACGCGGGCGGAGGGGATGGGGCGCCCGACACCGTCCCAGACGGTGCCGCTGAGGGTGATGGGGGCGGGGAATTGGGCGAAAATGCTGCAACTGGCGAAGGCCAGGAATGTGGCGGCAACAGCGGGAAATTTGGACAAGGACGCTCTCTTCGGTTTGGCCGCGTGCGTGCGCCAGCAGCCGGACAGGCTGGACCCGCGTCCAGCGCGTGTATCCGCGCGTGCCAAAGAAGAAAGGGAAAGGAGAAAAGCCTGGACCGGAGACCGGGGCCAGTGATCTCGCCGATTCCCCTCGAATCGCGCGCGGACCGAAACTCCTCGAGCAGGTCTCCTGACTTACGGGTCAACGCCCAACCCATTGCCTTCCCCGGACTGAGAGTCCGAGTGGCTAAAGCAGAGTGGGCTCGCCGCTTACAGTGGCGGGGCCGTGCGGGAATTTCACCCGACTTCCCTCTTCGATCCCCGAAGGGATACTGGAGGCATGAACAACAGCAGGGCTAGGCTATCACCGAGGGAGTGGGAGCGTCAAGGCAAACACCCCGCATTGTCAAACCTCGTGTAGGGCGTTGGAGACAGCGCGCTTCCTGCTCACCCAGCGTCGGGCTAGCACTATCCTGTTGCGCCTGCTGTCTGGCAAGGATGCGACTTCCCCCGCATCCAGAGCTTCCTGCGCTACGAAAGCAGCGACGGCGCCGACATCTACGTCTACGTCTCGATGAATACGCTAAAGCCGGACACAAAGGGGCGGACGAAGGCCGATATCGCCGAAATCCGTGACCTCTACCTGGACTTGCGCGAAGACGGCGACGAGCGGTTGGCGCGAGTGTTCAAGTGCGAGCGGCTACCGCAACCGAACTACGTGCTCGACACCTCGCTCGGCAAGCACCAGGTCATCTGGTAGTTCAAAGGTTTCACGCTCGATCATGCCGAGGCCACCCTGCGCGCCATGGCGCAGGAGTTTGGTGGCGATCCCGCCGCCACCGATGCTGCTCGCGTCCTACGCCTGCCAGGGCTCCACAACAAGAACTTCAAGGAGCCTTTCGGCGTCCTGGGGCATCGCCTCGGCGAAGCCGTTTACTAGCAAGGTGACTTCGCCGCTATGTCACCAAATCGGGCGCAAGACCGACCGGCCAGTCGGCAGGCCGCCTGCGGCAGATTTCGGCGGGATGTGCGACTTCTGAGCCAGTCCGAGCGAGACTGGGGCCTGGGCCCGCGACCAGCTTCGGGCAGGTACCGCTCCAGAAGCCCTCCAAAAAGACCTGGCTGACCGCCGGCCCGACAAATACAACGCGGCCGCTTATGCCGAACGTATAGTTCGGCGAGCGCTGACCGCGCGGTTGCGCTGACGTATTCCGCAGCACACTCAAGTGCCACTTCCCTGCTCGCCAGGCATTGCAGCCAAGGACACCGCTGAGGCGTACTGCCGAACGCATGCCAACACACCGTGCGGATGCCGAATCGTGATCGCCTCGATACCTAACCGCGCGTGTTGCATTTTCTCTCCGACACGTTCACACTCACACCGAGCGACACGCGCGGATCACAACGCCGCTGCTGCTCAATTCCTTGCCAGCTACCCCGAGGAACCATGGCTACTGACTCTTGGCCGACGCGGAACGTTGCAGTGGCGAGCCTCCACTTGGATGCAAAGAATCCGCGTCTCGGGCGCGAGATTGCCGGGCGGTCGCCGCAACAAATAATCCTGCACCTCTTTAAATATGACGATGCAGGCGACATTGCCGATAGCATCTCGCGCGTCGGATATTTTGCGAACGAGCCACTGCTGGCAGTTAGGGAGGGAGATCGGCACATTGTTGTTGAGGGCAATCGACGCCTGGCGGCATTGAAGGCGCTCAGAGAGCCAGGGTTGCTCGGCGACGATGCCAAGCTCAAGCGCTATGTTGACAAATGCAAAGCCAGAATCACAAACCCGCCTGACATCCTCAAAGTACCGGTCACGATTGCCCCGAGCAGGCGGGCAACGGATAAGCTCATCGCCTACAGGCACACGCGTACACCGGTTCAGCCGTGGGAGGCTGAGAACCGTGCGAGCTTTATACTCGAAAAGCTCGGGGAAGGGTATGACAACGACGAGCTTCAGCAGGTGCTGGGGTTCTCACCGGCGGACATCCAGGACGCAAGACAAACTCGGGCAATCGCTGAGATGGCACGCTCGATTGACCTCGACGAAGAGATCAAAGCCAAACTGAGCAGCCCGCGAGCGAAGGTGTTCACGACGCTTAAGCGTATCTTTGAATCCGAGGTCGGCCGCCGGTATCTGTTAATCAAACGTGATGCGACGCACGGAGTCGTCGGCGAGACAACAAAGGCTGAGTTCCTTCGAGGCTTTACGCGGCTGGTTAGTGACCTAGCGCTTGGAAAGGCCACATCGCGCACGTTCAACAACTCCGAACAGATTGAAACCTACTTCAAGAGTTGGCCGAAGAGCGACTTGCCGAAACGCAAACAAGGCAGCTTCGTCCCCGCAGACGTTATAACGGGAGCCTCGGTTGCTTCGCAGCCACAAGCGGCTAGTCCAAAGATGGTCAACACGCGCAGCGCACCGCCAAGCTTGACAGTGCTCCCTAGGGATTTAAAAGTCCGCTTTGGCGGCGAGCGGCTTCGGGAGATTCGCAACGAGTTGACCCGACTCCAGCGGGAGAAGTTCCGCAACTGCGGTGCCGTGATGCTGCGTGTATTCTTGGAGCTTTCAATCATCGACTATCTAAAGCGTACCAATCGGTACGATGCCTTCGTGGCAGCACTCAGGTCGAAGGGAGCCCTTCCACAGCATCACTCACCGCAGCTAAAACAGCTCGCTCCCGAGATTTCAAAGATCGCGAAGTCCAAGTTAAAAAGCGATGAGGCCAACAGGCTAGAAAAGGCGCTTCGGTATGACGCATCGGCACCCTTTACGATTAGCGACTTGAACTCCTTCGTGCACAGTCCGGACCTTCCGAGCGGCCGCGATATCGAACAATTCTGGAGTCGAACGGCGCCGCTGTTCCGGCTCATGCTCGAGAACGATTCGGGGTTGGGCGAATGATCGCCAGCCCGCTACGGTACCCCGGCGGCAAAGCGTCGCTTGTTAGCTTGCTTACCGGAATTCGCCGTTTAAACGCCCTGGGCGACCTGTCGCTTGCTGAGCCATATGCGGGTGGCGCCGGCGCTTCGTTGTCGTTACTTTACTTGGAGGAGACGAGCACCATACGAATAAACGACGCCGACCGGCGCATCTACGCCTTTTGGTGGGCGCTCCTCGCTCGAACGCGCGCTTTCGTTGACCGCGTCCACGCCGCCAAGCTCAACCTTGCAGAATGGAAGCGGCAGCGAACAGTTTATCGCAGCAGAATCGGCTCGACGAGCCAGGTCGACTTGGCGTTTGCGACGTTTTACCTGAACCGATGCAACCGCTCTGGGATCATCATCGATGGCGGACCAATTGGCGGATTTGATCAGCAGAGCGAGTGGGGAATCGACGCCAGATTTAATCGCGATGAGCTAGTTCGTCGGTGTCGGCGAGTCGCTGAATATCGAGACCGCATCAAAGTATCCTGCTTGGATGGAATCGAGTTCATTGGCAGTGTCGATCTGACGAAGACCATGCTGTTTATCGACCCGCCATACTTCGAAAAAGGCGAGTTACTGTACATGAACCGCCTCGATGCCGAATACCACAAGCGGCTCGCCGCATCTCTGAAGACCATCCCGCACGCGGCCTGGGTGTTGACATACGACGACTGCCGCGAGGTGCGTGCAATGTACGCTGATTGGGCAAACGTGCGACCGTTCCGGTTGCGCTATGCCGCATCCAAACGGCGGAGCGGCAATGAACTCCTGATCACCCCGCGGTGGATGCGTCTACCCGAGTCACAGCGGTCGGGTGCGGTCTATTGGAATTGACAGATGGCAGCACTGCCCCACAGCCCGTCGCTCCGTAGCACTGCAACCACCTGCGAGTCGCAACAGTCAAGGCCCTGCTACCGACGCATACTGTTCATTGCCCAACTCGGCGAGCAAGGCTCGGGGCTAAGGCACCGAGGTCAGAAAGACGGACGGGGCGAAGCGCCTCGTAATCCGTTTGCGGGACCTTGAGGTAGCACCATAGGGTACCGGTCAACGTCGTCGAGTTTTCGCACCAAAGAGTGGCGGCCAAGTCTTTCCGGGGTACTTCGGCCGTTTCCTGACCCTTCGTTTCGAGGAGCCACTGCGTGCCGTCGGCGGCGACGGCCACAAAGTCCGGGTAGTACGACCGCAGGTTCATGGCGGTATCGGTGTATTCGATTGCGAAACCGAATGGCTGCGGCAATTTTGCGAACGCCTTCACGTCCGGCGCGTTGTCGAGGAATTTGGCGAAGTCGCGCTCGAAGTCGTTATCGCAGGGGACGAGGTTGAAGACGGTGCGCCGCGCCTGCCACACCGCGCGGGACCAGGGGAACGGGCTACATGTCGAGAGCATCCGCGCGGGGTCAATGAGCTTCGGCGTCTGTTCCTCGATGGTCAGCGCGAGCAGTGCCTTCTTGAAAACTTCCACACAGACGAAGTGCGCTACTGGAGTGCTCATCGCCTTGACGATGGCTGTGTTTTCGAGATCAACGGGCTGACCGAATGCCTTGAACTCGAAGAATTCCCGCACTCTCGGCGCGAGCGCTGCGAACTGCGAGGGCAGCTTGACCGTCTCGGCGATGCGCCGTGCGTAGTAGCCGATGACCTCCTGTGCGGTTTGCGGCTGCGGGACTTTGTATTCCCGTTCAACCTCCTTCGTCAGCGTGATGATGTCCCAGCCCTCGTACTTGAAGGTCTTCTCGGCGGCGGCGGTAGCGCTCATAGGCAGCACGACGGTTTCGAGGCCAACGACATCCAGACCGGCGATCTCCTCGGCCAGACTCTTCTTACGGACCAGCGAAGGCGTTAAAGTTGGGAGACCGATGTCGAACTCGGCCCGCGCCGCCTCGGGCATGATGGTGACGATGCGGAGTTTGTCCTTGCCAATCTCGAAGGTGCCAAATTTCAGCTCCTCCAGTTTTTCGAGGTCATCCACAAAATCGAGGAACGCTTGATTCCCGATGATGTCCACTCGCTCGGTGTACTGGCCCGGCGTATCGCGGAACATCAGCCGCAAACCGCGCCCGATGGTTTGCTCTGGCAGAATGTTGGCCTTGGCGGTATAGGGTCGCAGGCCGACAACTACGGTCACGTTTTGCACGTCCCAGCCTTCGCGCAGCATCAGGACGCTGACGATGGCGTTGATCGGGCTCCGTTGGCTGTCCACGCTTCGCACCGCCGCACGCGCCGCTTCGAGGTCGGCTTTACCGACTTCGCCCGACTTGTTGGTATGGATAACCTGGGTTTTGTCGCCGGCGAAATCCTTGGGGTATTTGGTGCATAGCCACTCGGCAACGTCATCGGCATCATCGGTGTCGTTCATCATGATGAACAGCACCGGCTTCTTGCCGAGCGGCTTCAGTTGCTGGCCGTACTCTCGCCAGCGCTCCACGCCGGCGGCCAAATAGGCCTGGTACTTCACACTGGCGTGCTCGGACTTGGCCTCGGTGATCTTGGCGATGCCCTTCATCGGCCGCTTCACGATACCGTCAATGATCGCCTGTTTGAGCGGGTAATCGGAAATTGTCCAAGGGAAGATCGCGCCTTTATGAAAACGGGGCGTGGCGGAAAAATCGAGCTGCGCGGTCAACGGCGTCCTTCCGTGAAGCGCCCGGATCACCTGATTCCAGCCGTTATCCTCTTCGTGGGTGTGGTGTGCCTCGTCATTGATGACGAG
>Ga0134125_10001431_pt1 | contig 29323 bp, 27 predicted proteins | sample KB31751_FD_96464 | JGI IMG/M metagenome (GOLD analysis project Ga0134125, IMG submission 96464) | Terrestrial soil microbial communities with excess Nitrogen fertilizer from Kellogg Biological Station, Michigan, USA - KB3-175-1 | ecosystem: Environmental > Terrestrial > Soil > Unclassified ... | reverse complement strand
CCGACATGTTTCAGCCAGGCAAGCGGTACCGGTGCGAATGCTTCATTGACCTCGTAAAGGTCGATATCCTCTATCCGCATTCCGGCCCGTTTCAGCGCGCGGTCGGTGGCGACCAGCGGCTCTTCGAGCATGATCACGGGATCGCCGCCTATCATGGTCATGTGATGAATCCGTGCCAGGGGCTTGGCGCCGAGGGATTTCAGGCCGCGCTCATTGACGACGAGGACGCCGGAAGCGCCGTCGCAGATCTGGCTCGCGGACGCCGCTGTCAGCTTGCCGTTTTCGGCAATCAGCTTGACACCTTTGATGCCGTCTAGGCTGACATCGAAGCGAATGCCTTCGTCGATGTGGTGCGTGTCCTTGGCGCCATCGGCGCGCGTGATCTCGACCGGCACGATTTCGTCCTTGAAGCGGCCCGCTTGGGTCGCCGCGATCGCGCGCTGGTGGCTGTGATAGGAATATTCGTCGAGCTCATCCTTGGAGAGCCCATACTTCTGCGCCATCATCTCCGCTCCGGTGAACTGGCTGAACATGATGTTGGGATAATGCTTCTCGATATTCGGACTCTTGTAATGGCCAAAGCCGTTCTTCGCCGGCAGGGAGGAGGCGAGGCCCATCGGCACCCGCGTCATCGATTCCACCCCGGCGGCAATCACAACGTCCATGGCGCCCGACATCACCGCCTGCGCGGCGAAATGCAGTGCCTGCTGGGACGAGCCGCATTGCCGGTCGATCGAGGTGCCGGGCACGCTTTCGGGAAGCTTCGAGGCCAGCACCGCGTTGCGGGCGACATTGTTGGACTGCTCGCCGGTCTGCATCACGCAGCCCATGATGACGTCCTCGATCTGTCCGGGGTCGGCACCCGACCGGTCCACCAGCGCATCCAGGACGGTGGCGGCGAGATCAGCCGGGTGCCAGCCCGCAAGACGTCCCCCCTTGCGACCGCCGGCGGTGCGGGCGGCGGCGACGATGTAAGCCTCGGCCATCTCTGTGCTCCCTGATTGTTTTTCGGTGGGTCTTTGACGGGCGCGGATTTAAGTGGCGGTCGTGAGATTAGTCAATCGTTCAATTAACTCTTGAGCTGCGGTCTGCCTTCGGCTTATCTGCGGGGCGGGCTCAGTTCCCGAGGATTCGACCACCCTTGAATACCAGCGCCCCCGACAGACTTTCCAGCGGCAGGAACGCAACGGCAGACAAGCTGCTGGTCGCGGCCAGCGAATTGATGATCGAGCGCGCCTCGATCGAGATTTCGCTAAGCGACATCGCGCAGAAGTCCGGCGTGAATGCCGCGCTGGTGAAATATCATTTCGGCAACAAGGACGGGCTGCTCCTGGCGCTGCTCGCGCGCGATGCGGCGACCGAAATGGACAATCTTGAATATCTGCTCGCGCAGCCGATCACGCCGACCGCGAAGCTGAAGCTGCATATTGCCGGCGTCATCCGCGCCTATCATCGCTTTCCCTATATGAACCGGCTGATCCATTATCTCCTGCATGAGAGCAGCGCCGAATCGGCCGACGAAGTGTCAAAGTTCTTTGTGGCGCCTCTGCTCGATTTTCACCGCCGGTTGCTGGCCCAGGGCGTCGCCGCCGGCGAGTTCCGCAGCATCGACCCGGTTCTGTTCTACACCAGCCTGATCGGTGCCTGCGATCACCTGTTCTTCGGCCGGCACGCGATGTCGCGCGCCATCGGTGTCGGTCCGGTCACGGACGAAGTCTGCCACGATTACATCAGGCATATGGAAGCCCTGATCTGCGGCGGCATGCTGGGGAAGGAGCGAATAGCGAACAGCGAATAGCAGGCCTGGGTCCCTTCTTTGCTCGCTACTCGCAATTCGCCGATCGAAAAGAAACGACCAAGGAGAGAGGTACTGGACATGCAGTTGAAAGACGTTGCTGTTGTCATCACCGGCGGTGGTTCGGGCCTGGGCGCGGCCACCGCGCGCGCCATGGCTGCAAAAGGCGCGAAGATCGGCGTGCTCGACCAGAGCAAGGAAAATGCGGAAAAGGTCGCCACCGAAGTGAAGGGCGTCGCCTTGCATGGCGATGTCACGGACGAAGAGCAGGTCAAGGCGGCGCTGGCTAGAGCGGAGGCCGCGCATGGTGTGGCGCGCGTGCTCGTCAATTGCGCCGGCATCGGCGGTTCACAGCGCATCGTCGGCAAGGACGGCGTCTATCCGCTGGCGAAATTCACCCGTATCATTCACGTCAACCTGATCGGCACCTTCAACTGCCTGCGGCTGTTCGCCGAGCGTCTGGTTCCGGCCGAACCGGTCGGTGAGGAGCGCGGCGTCATCATCAACACCGCAAGCGTTGCGGCCTTCGAGGGCCAGATCGGCCAGATCGCCTATTCCGCGTCCAAGGGCGGCGTGGTCGGGCTGACGTTGCCCGCAGCGCGCGACCTCGCCCAGCACAAGATCCGCGTCAACACCATTGCGCCCGGCCTGTTCTTCACGCCGCTTCTGATGGGTTTGAACGAAGAGGCGCGCAAGAGCCTGGGAGCCCAGGTGCCGCATCCGGCGCGGCTCGGCGATGCATCCGAATATGGTGCGCTCGCCGTGCACATGGTCGAGAACGCGATGCTCAACGGCGAGACTATCCGCCTCGACGGCGCGATCCGCATGGCGCCGCGGTGAACAAACTCCGCCGTCGTCCCCGCGAAAGCGGGGACCCATACTCCGCGGCCGCTCTTTGGGCAAACCGGCCGACGCCGTTCGTAATAACAAAGGCCTGTGGTTATGGGTCCCGGCTTTCGCCGGGACGACGGCTAGGGAGAACCATGTGACCGAGCCGCTCTTGATCGAACACGATGACGGTGTCGACCGGATAACGCTCAATCGCCCGGATAGTCTGAATGCGCTCGATCCGAGCCTGATCGATGCGCTCAATACGTATTTCCAGGGCCTGCAGCGCAATCGCAAAACTCGCGCGGTAGTTCTGAAAGGCGCGGGAAAGAATTTTTGCGCGGGCCTCGATCTGAAACAGGCGATGAAGCGCCGGGCCGGGCTGCAGGAGCCGCCTGGCGTCACGGAGTCGCTGGATTCGCAGCGCCGGATTGCCGACATCGTGATGCTGATGCGGCGGTGTCCGCAGCCGATCATCGCGCTGCTTCAGGGCGCAGCCGCCGGCGGTGGCTTTGCGCTGGCACTCGCTGCCGACATTCGTATCGCGACCAAATCCTCGCGGATGAACTGCGCCTTCATCAAACTTGGGCTGGGCGGTTGCGATATCGGCACGAGTTACTTTCTGCCACGCCTCGTCGGTGTCTCCGTTGCGTCCGAACTGATCCTCACTGGCCGGTTCATCGGTGCCGAGCGGGCGCTTGCCGTCGGCCTTGTCTCCGACGTCGTCGATGAAGATCAACTCGAGGCCGCTGCCCAGCCCTACATCGAAGCCATGATGACGGCGCCGCCCGTCGGTCTGAGGCTTTCCAAGGAATGCCTCAACATGAGCGTCGATGCCACGTCGCTCGAAGCCGTCATTGCAATGGAAGATCGCAACCAGGTGCTGTGCAGCCGTTCGGAAGATTTCAATGAAGGCATCAGGGCCTTCCTCGAGAAGCGAAAGCCGGTCTATACCGGTCGATAAATAAGGATCCGGACAACGGATCAATATTTCGGGAGACGCAATATGGACGGGAGTGCAGCCGCGGTGCTCCAAAAGCCCGCCTTTCGCAAGATCGAATGGTTGAAGCGCGACATTGCGGTGGAGCGGCGTGACGATGGGGTCGTCATCCTGAAGTCACGCATTCCTCTCCAATCTTATGAGACACATATCCCGGCCTCCCTGGCTAAATGGGCAAAGGAAAGGCCCGACAGCATCTGGCTCGCGCAGCGCGCAGGCGAGAAGCGGGAGTGGCGCAAGCTGCCTTATGGCGAAGCCAAGCGCATCGTCGATTCGCTGACCCAGGGGTTGCTCAACCTGAGGCTGGAGGAGGGCCGCCCCGTTGCCATCTTCTCGGGCAATTCCATCGAACATGCGCTGATGACGCAGGCGGCGATGCAGGCGCGATTGGCGGCCGCACCCGTATCGCCGGCCTATTCGCTGATGAGTCATGATCATCAGAAGCTCAAATATCTGTTTGGTCTGATCAAGCCCGCAGTCGTGATGGTGCAGGATGGGCCGACATTTGAGAAAGCGCTGAGCGCTCTCAATCTCGACGGCGTCGCGGTCGTGCACGTCGCGCGTCCGTGCGATGGCATCAAGAGCATCGCTTTTGCCGATCTCGCAGCAACACCCATCACCCAAGAGGTCGAGCAGTCCGTAGCTAAGATCACACCCGACACCGTCGGCAAGCTGCTGTTCACCTCCGGCTCGACCGGCATGCCAAAGGCCGTCATCAACACGCAGCGCATGATGTGCGCTAATGCGGCGATGATGATGCAGGCGCGGCCGCGCGCTCCCGACGCGCCCCTATCGACTGTTCTCGACTGGATGCCATGGAATCACACCATGGGCGGCAATGCGGCATTCCATCCGGTGCTGATCGACGGCGGCACGCTCTATATCGACGACGGCCGGCCGATCCCGGCTCAGTTCGAGGAGAGCCTTCGAAACCTGCGCGAGATCTCGCCAACCTATTACGCCAACGTGCCGGCTGGCTACGCCGCCCTCGCTGCGGCGATGGAAAAGGATGACGCGCTGTGCCGCAGCTTCTTCAAGAACCTGACCGTGATGGCCTATGGCGGAGCCCGGCTGCCGGATGATCTCTACGAACGGATGCAGGCACTGGCCGTGCGCACGACAGGCGAGCGCATCGTGTTCTACACCGGCTGGGGCTCGACCGAGACAGGACCGACTTCGACCGGCACCTATTGGGACACTGAGCGCGTCGGCTTGATAGGCCTGCCGTTCCCCGGCGTCGAATTGAAGATGGTGCCGTGCGGCGCAAAATACGAACTGCGGCTGCGCGGCGTCAACGTCACGCCCGGCTACTTTGATCAGCCTGAGCTGACGGCAAAGATGTTCGACGACGAAGGCTTCTATTGCATCGGTGATGCCGGCGTATTCGTCGACGCCGAGGACCCCGTGCAAGGCATCATCTTTGCCGGGCGCGTCGTCGAGGATTTCAAGCTCACTACCGGCACGTTCGTGCATGTCGGCTCGCTGCGGACGGATGCGATCGCGGCGGCCTCGCCGGTGATCCAGGACGCGTTGGTGACCGGACAGGACCGCAGTTTTGTCGGCCTGCTCGCTTGGCCCAATCTCCACGCCTGTCGCCAGATGATCGGCAAGCATGATGCGAGTTTCGAGGACGTGGTGAAGCACCCGGACGTGATCGCCTGCGTCAGGCGCGGGCTCGACGCGCACAACAAGGCATCCGAGGGCGCGAGCAGCCGGTTGATATCGCGCGCGATGCTGATGGTCGAGCCGCCCTCGATCGACGGCAACGAACTCACCGACAAGGGCTACATCAACCAGCGCGCGGGCCTTGAGCGCCGTGCCGCTTTGGTCGAGCGGCTTTATGCCGATCGGCCCGACGAAGACGTGATTGTGCTGCGATGAGGGTCGTACGCAATTTTTTCTGCCGTCATTCGGGTTCGATGCTTCGCATCGCCCCGGAATGACGGTGCCCATTTCACCGAGCAATAACGCGAGCAACATCCCATGAATTTCGATTTCTCCGACGAACAGAAGCAGCTTCGTGACGAAGCACGGAAATTCCTTGCCGAGAAATGCCCGCCGAAAGCGGTGCGGGCCGTGCTGGATGGCAAGGCGCCGTATGATCGGGAGCTGTGGCAGGGCCTTGCCGAGATGGGCTTTCTCGGGGTCGCGATTCCGGAAGGCTACGGCGGCGCCGGCGCCGGCCATCTCGAGCTCTGCGTGATCGCCGAAGAGATGGGTCGTGCGCTCGCGCCGGTCCCCTTCTCGTCCACGGTCTATCTCGCGGCCGAAGCACTGCTGCTCGCCGGCACTGAGGCGCAGAAGCAGAAATGGCTGCCCGCGATCGCGAAAGGCGAAGCAGTCGGAACGCTGGCGCTGTTCGAAGGCAAGGGCAATCCATCGCCGCAGGCGATCAAGCTCGCCGCCTCCGGCGGGACGCTCAACGGCGTGAAGATGCCTGTCCCCGACGGCGCGATCGCCGATTTCGCCATCGTTGCCGCGTGCACCGGGTCCGGTGGGCGCGAGACCGATATTTCGCTGTTCATCGTTGACCTGAAGGGCGAGGGCATCGAGACCAAGGCGCTTTCCAACATCGATCCGACTCGCGGTCAGGCCGAGATCACCTTCAAGAACGCCAAGGCCGAGCCGCTCGGTCGCGCCGGCGAGGGCTGGAGTATTTTGACGCAACTGCTCGACCGCGCCGCGGTGCTGATGGCGTTCGAGCAGGTCGGTGGCGCCGATCGCGCGCTGGAAATGGGCCGCGACTATGCCCTCGACCGCATCGCCTTCGGCCGGCCGATCGGCTCGTTCCAGGCGGTCAAGCACATGCTGGCCGACATGTATGTGTCGGCAACGTTGGCGCGCTCCAATTCGTATTATGGCGCCTGTGCGCTCTCGACCAATTCGTCGGAGTTGCCGGAAGCCGCCGCCGCGGCGCGGATCAGTGCGACGCAGGCGTTCCAGCACTGTGCCAAGAACAATATCCAGGTTCACGGCGGCATGGGTTTTACGTGGGAATTCGACTGCCACATGTTCTACCGCCGCGCCAATGCGACCGCGCTCGGCCTTGGCTCGCTCTCCTATTGGGAGGACGCGCTGATCGAGCGCATGCGCAAGCGAAACGCGGCTTAAATTTTCACCGTCATTCCGGGGTGCATCGAAGATGCAAACCCGGAATCTCTAGATTCCGGATCGATCCGCTGCGCGGCGCGCCCGGAATGACGTCAAGAGGGAACGCGATATGAACTTCGATGACACCCCGCAGGAAGCCGCCTTTCGCACCGAGGCGCGCGCCTGGATCGCGGCAAATGCACCCAGGCAATATGAAGAAGAGCTGCGCAAGTCCTCGCTCGGCCGCACCCGGCTTGAGGGTGCCGACATTCTCCAGGTCGCAAAGGCCTGGCAGAAGAAGAAGGCTGATGCGGGCTGGGCTTGCCTGCATTGGCCCAAGGAATATGGCGGCCGTGGTGCCTCGCCGATCGAGCGGGTGATCTGGCAACAGGAAGAGGGCGCTTACGGCAAGCTCTCTGCGATGTTCATCATCGGTCACGGCATGTGTGGGCCGACCATGATGGCGTTTGCGAGCGAAGAGCAGAAGCGGCAATACCTGCCGCCGCTGGCGTCCGGTGAAAGGATTTGGTGCCAGCTGTTCTCGGAGCCTTCCGCAGGCTCCGACGTTGCGGGGCTGCGCACCCGCGCGGAAAAGCGAGGCGATACCTGGATCGTCAACGGCCAGAAGATTTGGACGTCGGGCGCGCATTATTCCGACTACGGCATCTTGCTCACCCGCACTGATCCCGCCGCGCCGAAGCACAAGGGGCTCACCATGTTCTTCCTGGACATGAAGAGCCCGGGCGTCGAGGTGCGGCCGATCAAGCAGGCAAGCGGACAATCTGATTTCAACGAGGTCTATTTCACCGACGTCAAAATCCCCGATGCGCAGCGGCTCGGCGCCGTCAATGACGGCTGGAACGTCGCGCTCACCACGCTGATGAACGAGCGCATGTCGATCGGCGCCGGTGTGTCGACAGGCTTTCCGGAACTGTTCGAGTTCTGCAGCAATCTGATGCTTGGGGATGGCCTCGCCATCGACGACCGCAATGTGCGCTCGAAGCTCGCGAATTGGGCCGTGAAGGCGAGCGGGCTGAAATATACGAGCTTCCGCACCATCTCGGCGCTGTCGAAGGGCGAACGGCCGGGCCCGGAGAATTCGATCGGCAAGCTGGTGGCAGGCTCGATGATCCAGGAGGTCGCGATGTTTGCGCTCGACCTGCAGGGCGCGGCCGGCGTCTTGAGCGGGCCGGAAGCGGAATTGGCGGGAAAATTTCAGGCGATGCTGCTCCGCGCGCCCGGCACGCGGGTCGAGGGTGGCACGGATGAGATCATGCGCAACATCATCGCGGAGCGCGTGCTCGGCTTGCCCGGCGACATCCGTGTCGACAAGGACGTGCCGTTCAACCAAATACCGACCAAGGGACGGAGTTAGGAATGTCATTCCGGGGCGCGCGCTAGCGCGAACCCGGAATCCAGAGATTGTGCATTGAGATTCCGGGTTCAGCCCTGCGGGCTGCCCCGGAATGACCGACAAGGGAAAGCGCTCATGAACTTCGATGACACCCCGCAGGAAGCCGCCTTCCGCGCCGAAGCCCGCAAATGGATCGATGCCAACGCGCCGAAGGAGCTGGAGGCCGAACTGTCGAAATCTTCGCTTGGCCGCATCAAGCTGAAGGATCGCGACATCGTCGATGTCGCCAAGCGCTGGCAGAAGCGCAAGTCGGAAGCGGGGTGGGCCTGCCTGCAATGGCCGAAGGAATATGGCGGCCGCGGCGCCTCGCCGGTCGAGCGCGTGATCTGGCAGCAGGAGGAAGGTATCTACGGCAAGCTGACCCAGCCGTTCCAGATCGGCGAGGGCATGTGCGGCCCGACCGTGATGGCCTATGGCTCGGAGGCCGACAAGCGGCGGTACTTGCCGAGGCTCGCGTCCGGCGAGGATATCTGGTGCCAGCTGTTCTCCGAACCCGCCGGCGGCTCGGATGTGGCGGGTTTGCGCACCCGCGCGGAGCGGCACGGCGATGGATGGATCATCAACGGGCAGAAGATCTGGACGTCCGGCGCACATTACTCCGATTACGGCATCCTGATCACCCGCACCGACCCCACCGTGCCCAAGCACAAGGGGCTGACCATGTTCTATATCAGCATGAAGAGCCCGGGCGTCGAGGTGAAGCCGATCAAGCAGGCCAACGGCATGCAGGAGTTCAACGAGGTCTTCTTCACTGATTTGCGCGTGCCCGATTCGCAGCGGCTGGGCGCGGTCGGCGACGGCTGGAACGTATCGCTGACCACGCTGATGAACGAGCGCATGTCGATCGGCGCGCGGCTTGCGACCGGCTTCGCCGAAATTTTTGCGTTCTGCAACGACCTTATGACCGAAGACGGCCCCGCGATCGACGACCGCGCCACGCGCTCGCGGCTGGCCAACTGGGCGGTGAGGAACAGCGGTCTCAAATACACGAGCTATCGCGCCGTCTCGGCGTTGTCGAAGGGCGAGCGTCCCGGGCCGGAGAATTCGATCGGCAAGCTGGTGGCGGGCTCGATGCTGCAGGACATCGCGACTTATGCCATGGACCTGGAGGGCACGGCCGGCGTTCTCAACGATCCGGACGTCGCCGAGGCCGCCGGCCAGTTCCAGCAGATGTTGTTGTCCTCGCCCTCGATGCGCATTGCCGGCGGCACCGACGAGATCCTGCGCAACATCATCGCCGAACGCGTGCTCGGTCTGCCCGGCGACATTCGTGTCGACAAGGACGTGCCGTTCAACAAGATTCCGACCAAGGGGCGCGGTTAGCCACAATGTCATTCCGGGATGGTCCGAAGGACCAGACCCGGAATCTCGAGATTCCGGGTTCGATGCTTCGCATCGCCCCGGAATGACCATGGAGAGAGTTTGTCATGACTTCCGTCGCAGCAGATAACGCGCAACGACAACCGATCGATGTCCTCGAGGACCTGCTTGCGGCGCGCTTTTCTTGCCGCGCCTTCCTGCCGCAGCCGGTGCCACGGCCGACCATAGATCACATCCTCACTGCCGCGCAACGGACCGCGTCCTGGTGCAACAGCCAGCCCTGGCGGCTCGAGATCACCTCGGGCGCGGCGACGCAACGCTTCCGCGAAGTAATGTATGCGGCGGCTTCCGGCGGCAAGACGACGCGCGGCGATTTTCCGTTTCCGCGCGAATATCGCGGCGTCTATCTGGAGCGCCGGCGCGAGAGCGGCTTCCAGCTCTATAACTCGCTTGGCATTGCGCGCGGCGACAAGGCGGCGTACGCGAAGCAGGCGCTGGAGAATTTCAATTTCTTCGGCGCGCCGCACGTTGCCATCGTTCACACCGACGAGGCGCTCGGCGTCTACGGCGCGATCGATTGCGGCGGCTACGTCACGAGTTTCATGCTGGCCGCGCAAGCGCTCGGCGTTGCCAGCATCCCGCAGGCGGCGCTGGCCTTTCACTCCGACGTGGTGCGGGCGCATTTCGGCCTGGCCGACGATCGCCGGGTGGTCTGCGGCATCTCCTTCGGCTATCCCGATCGCGCGCACAAGGCCAATAGCTATCGAACCACGCGCGCCGCGATCACTGATGCCGCCCGCTTCTTCGAATGAATAGGTCGATGCCATTAACTTAAGTTAAGTTGCGCGAGTGTTGCGCGGCCGTCATGCTGCCGTTTCAGCTAGAGATGTCCGTCATTGCGATCGTTGCCGGACTTATCCTTGGTTTCATAGGCTTCCAGCAATGCTATTGACAAAAGCCGCACCAACATCTTGAGTTGCAACGCCCTCGCATCCATGATGCATAATTGCAGCTGGGCAATGATCTTATCGAGTGCAGGTTCGGTCACGGCTGTAAACCCCGAACGTCAGCGAGTCGCATCCAGATGCCGACCAAGCCCGCCGCATTGAAGGCTGATGAAACGACGGCGTTCGGCCTTCGGCTCATGAAGAGCTTTCTTGCCTTGCGCAGCAGGCAGCACCGCGAGGAGCTGATCGCATTTGCCGAGCGGCTCGTCGAGCAGGAACAGAAGGCGCCGATCGAGCCCGCTGATTGAGGCCGCCAGATTCCCGGCCGCGTAGCGGAGCATCTGTGAGCATGATGCGGCCGCAAATCGTCTTGCAGTATTTTTTCGAATTTCAAAATGTGCCTCCCGCCCGGAGGGTAGGTTAGTATTGGACAACCTTTAGTCAACTGCAAACGAAGTGACTGCGACTAAAATTGCAAGCAACCTCGTCAAGTCACGTCCGTAAGCCACGCAAATCGAGTGATGCAATGATCAGCCGCAAAGATCGGGCGGCATTCCCTCCGGGCTCGATCGGCGGCTGAATTGCCAAAATCAGTCCATCAAAACCGCGGCGGACGCTTTTCGGCAAAAGCCCTAACTCCCTCCTTGATCTCCTCGCCATGCATGCTGTCGCGATGCCGCGTGTCGGCGGCTGCTTCGTCCAGCTTGCCGCGGGCAAACTCGTTGATGGTTCTCTTCATGCCGCGCATGGCGATCGGTGCGTTGGCGGCAAGCGCGTCCGCGAGCCGATCGATCTCCGCGTCCAGCGCCTGAAGCGGCACCATCGCGGTGAGATAGCCGATGCGCAGCATCTCCGGCGCGTCGATCTTTTGCGCGGTCAGGAACAGCTTCCTGGCGTTGTCGGCGCCGAGCCGGGAGACGTAGCGCTTGATGCCGCTCTTGTAATAATGCAGGCCCAGCCGCGCCGCCGGCATGAACATCTCGGCCGTATCGATGCCGATGCGGAAATCGCAGGCCAGCGCAAGATCGGTCGAGCCGCCATAGACGCCGCCGTTGAGCCGGCAGATCGTCGGCACCGATAAGTCCTCCAGCCGGTCGACCACGACCTCGAACGACGATCCCGCGGTCTGCTCCTGTTCGGTCGCGGCGCGCTCGGCGATCGAGCCGAGATCATAGCCGGCGGAAAATGCCCGGCCGGTGCCGGTCAGCACCAGGACGCGAAGAGCGGGATCCGCTTCGATCTGCGCGAACAGCTTTAACAGCACCTCGAGATCCTCGGGCTGCAGCCGGTTGAGGTGGCGGGGACGGTTGAGCCGGATGGTGGCGCGTGCACCGTCGCGTTCCAGGACCGGCGGGCTCGCCGCTTCCTTGTGTTCGGCAGGTTGTAGGCGGGTCATTGATTCTCCAAGGTGCGCCGCTTGGCCTCGGCGTCGATGGTCTGCGCGAGATCAGGATGCCGCGCCATTAATAGTCGAAAATCGGCAAGGTCCAGCACCAGCAGCTTTGACAATCTCGTAGTGGTGATATTCGCTGAGCGCAGATAATTGCCGAGCAGCGCCATCTCGCCGAAGAAGGCGCCTTCGCCGAGCCGCACCTTCTTGCCGGGCAGATCGACCTCCACCTCGCCGGCGGCGATGAAATACATGCAGTCGCCACGCTGACCCTTGCGGATGATCACGATCCGCGGCGGCAGGTCGATGGTGCGCAGCAGATGCGTGACGTCCGCGATCGCGGCGGGGCCGAGATTGGCGAAGAACGGCACCTTGGTCACGGATTCCCAGGTGCGCAGGAAATTGTCGCGCCGCGTCTCGGCGGCAAAGGCGGTAGCGAGGATACCGGTCCAGAGCCCGAACACGCCGAGGCCGCAGATCATGACGACGGCGGCGAACAACCGCCCGAACGGTGTGATCGGCACTGCGTCGCCATAGCCGGTGGTGGTCAGCGTCACCACGGCCCACCACATCGCCGACGGCAAACTGCCGAACAGCGCCGGCTGCGCGTCGCGCTCCACGAAATAGACCGCGACCGAGGCCAGGAACAGCACCATCAAAAACAGCACCAGCACGCTGAGCAGCGGCCTGGACTCCAGCACCAGCACGCGCCGCAATCGCCGCAGTCCCGGAACGCCCGGAAACACCTTGACGATCCACAGCGCCGCGAGCAGCCACGCCGTCCTGTCGTCCACTCCACACAGCATGGCGATCGGCGCGGCGAGCGCGCAAGCCGCATCCACGAGCCCGCGGCCTGACAGCATATAGCCGCGCGCGTCGCCCTTGAGCGCGGCGGTGCGAATGCGCACCAGCCACTCGAAGGCGAAGAAGGCAAGGCAACCCCACAGGACCCCTTCGATCCAGTGCCGCGCGGCGGCGTAAGCCGGATCGACGGTCAAGAGCGCGATCATGAGCACGCCGATGGCAACACCGACGTAGGCCGCTTTCGTCATGTTGCGGCCGGTGGTGGCGGCCAAAAATTCCGCCAGGCCCGGAAAAGCAACTGGCTGGGACATGCGACAGGCTACCTGCAAATGGACAAAAAAATGCGACGCCGGCGCGCGGCTTGGCCGGGAACGTAAGGTGCCCCGATAGGGCGGGGCCGTCAACGCTGCGCTTCCCGCCGGTCGCAGTGCGGCGCACTTCCGCCCCGGCGGCCGGGCGAGCGCAACCTGAGAATATTCCCGAAAAACGGCCCCGATCGCGGATGAAACTTCGTCCTTTCGCCGTATATCGGGAGGGGTGCGGACAGTATGATGATGTTCCGGTCCGCTGAACCTTCATTTTTAAAATCTGGTTGGCTCCGATGGATACATCGCATCTCGCTCAACACGTAGGCGCTGCCGGTAGTGTCTTCGCCTCGATCTTCGTGGTCGCAACCTTCACGATGCGGACCATGATCCCGCTGCGCGTATTCGCGATCCTGACCAACATCGTGCTGCTCACGACCGCGATCCCGATCCACAACTATCCGACGCTGATCCTGCATTCGCTGCTGCTGCCGTTCAACGTCTACCGGCTGCACCAGATGCTGCAGCTCGTGCGCGACGTGAAGAAATCCGTCAGCAGCGATCTCTCGATGGAATGGCTCAAGCCCTTCATGACCGAGCGCAACTGCAAGGCGGACGAGGTCCTGTTCTACAAGGACGAGAAGGCCGACAGCATGTACTACATCGTCAGCGGCCGCTATCGCCTGGTGGAGTCGGGCATCGAGCTGCCGGTCGGCGCCATCGTCGGCGAGTTCGGCATGCTGTCGCCCTCGAATCTGCGCACGCAGACGCTGGAATGCATCGAGGACGGACTGGTCCTCTCGGTGAGCTACGATCAGGTCGAGCAGCTCTATGTGCAGAACCCGGCCTTCGGCTTCTATCTGTTGAAGCTCGCCAGCGCGCGGCTGTTCGAGAACATCGCCAAGCTGGAGGATCGCTTGGCGCAACAGACCCCGCCGACGGTGGCAGCGGAGACGGCGTAAGGCATGGAACGAGCGGTGACGGCCATCCAGGATTCGCTCCGCTATCTGCTCGCCGATTTCATCGGCGACGACGACGCCACGCCGCCGTCGTTGCCGGCCGGCTTGCCGGAGAGCGTCGCGGCGATCGCGGTCGAAGCGGTCGATCTCCTGACCGATTACCAGAGCGCGGGCTACGCGCGGCTTTATGTCGAGCGGCTGGGTCGCTTCGTCGGGCGGCCGGAGGTTGATGCTGCGATGCTTGCCGAAATCGCGCGGCTGATGGCGATGCGCATGAGCTACCAGGATCCGATCCGCATTGCCCATCTCAAGCTCGCCGCGTTCGAGCGCGGCGTGCCGCCGTCGACCGAGGTCCACAGATTCCGCTGGGACGAACTGGTCGGCGCGCTGCCGGTGCTCGCGGCCGACCCGCTGCTCACGGTGCTCGGCTGGCTCGGCTGGCTGCACAAGCGCGTCGCGATTCCCTATTCGTCCAAGACCAGCTTCGGCGTTCGCCGCCTGAGGCTGGAAGCGGCATTGCGGCGCTGGCGGCTGTTCTCGGGGCGCTACGAGGAGGAGCGCCTCTGGGTGGAGCGCTGGCTGCACATGATCAGCCGCGCGCTGGTCAAGCAGCCCGCCGCGACGCCTGCGATCGTCGAGACCGCGACAATGGTGCAGGGCTTTGGCGACGTCTATCGCCGGGGCCTGGCCGACTGGCACGCGATCATCAATGGGCTCGCGAAACCGACCTTCGACGGCACCTTGCCGCTCTCCGATCTTGCGGCGGCGATTGCGGAAGCGCGCGCCGCCGCCATGCCCGATGTGCGCCAGGCCGCGCTGAAGCGCACCATCGCTGAAATCCGCGCCCGTGCGTTGGCGGAGGCGGCGAATGCCAATGCCGCGGCGGAGTGAGCTCGTTCGATCGTCAAACAGCGACTTACTCCGTCTAGTCACTCCGCTGCCGTCGTTTCATCTCCGCCGTCATCGTCCGGCTTGACCGGACGATCCAGCATTCCAGAGACCTCACGGCTTGAGCCGAGAAGCCGCGGCGTACTGGACACCCCGCTTTCGCGGGGTGTGACCACCGAGAGGAAAAGACACACCCTCACATCCCCGCGGTGCAAATCGCACCCGGGCTGTGCCAGGAAGAAGCGTCCCTCAAGAAGATCGAGGGCGCAGGGAAGACCGGGTGCCCGCTGCGCACCCACGGCCCCCGCGCAAAAAAGTTGCGCGAGCGCGCGTTGACCACAGGTGAGCGCGGCAATCACGCCGGCCTTCCCTGCGCGATGGCTTTACGGCTTATACGTGTTCTCCCCGGTGAACCAGCTTGTTTGCCACCGTCATCGGCGCGATGCGTTTGCCGCATCCTCGCCAACTTGGCGCCTTGCATGGGCGCGCCAGGACCACACGACTTCGCCGTACGGGAAGCCGCCGCTCGTCGTTCGCCAGCTTCCGCGTCCACCGCATTCCACCCCGCGTCCGTGACGACCGCGATACGCCCCTCGATGCCGGGATGGAACAAAACGAGAACATAAAGAAGGAGGTTGCGGGAGTCAAGAGGGTGAGCGCGAGCCGTGGAGGCGTGGTGCGCATTAACAGTTCGGAGGCAGGACCATTGCCACATAACAGACCCAAATGACCAACTAGGCTTCATACAATCGGCATTTTGGAATCCCGGCGATTCCGTTTTGCATAGCTCCAAGCGAGCTATGGGACCATGCACAGGACGAAGGCGAGACGGGGGTGCCAACAATGGGCATCCTCGTATAGGTTGCGCGGGGCGGTTTATGCTCGGGGGCCTTATTGTCTTATTCGCTTGACGGTGGTCAGCCGCAGATGCGGCAGAGTCCTTTGTTGCCTGGCCGATTTAGCGGGCGCAATTTCCTTTCGATATTTGGTCCGCCTTCTCCCGCGACGGAGCATGCAAAGGGCGACGCCTTCCGGCTAGACATCAACGCGATGCGCGCGCTTTCGGTGGCCGCTGTCGTTGGCTATCACTTCCAAATACCAGGGTTCGCCGGTGGATTTGTCGGGGTCGATGTCTTCCTCGTGATAACTGGCTACCTGATGACGGGTAAGGTGCTGACCGACCTCGTTTCGGGTCGCTTTTCGTTCCGTCATTTCAGCATCATGCGAATGCGGCGCATCTATCCCGCGCTCGTGGTTGTGATCGCATCATCGGTCGTCGCAGGCTGGTTTGTGACCTTACCGCGCGAATACCTGAAGCATCTGCTGCAGGCTCTGTCTGCGCTGACATTCGTGTCGAATTTTGCTTTCGACAATGACAACGGCTATTTCGCCATGGCCGCTCATACCAAGCCGCTTTTGCACACTTGGTCCCTTTCGGTGGAGTGGCAGTTCTACATCTGGATGCCTTTGGTCGGATCGCTGGTCTGGCGTCTAGGCTCCGCTTCGAAGTCCAGGATCAGCACCGTGATAATTGCGTTTCAGGTCATGGCTGCTCTCTCCTTGGCATGGTGCTTGTGGGAGAGTCACAGCGACGCAATGGGCTCCTCGTTTTTCTCCTTGCGTGCGAGAGCCTGGGAACCATTGACCGGTGGATTGCTCGCTGCCGCGGAGATCAGGCGACGATCCGAAGACGCTTGGAAAATTCCATGGCTGAACACTCGATGGCTGGAGACGCCAACAATCGCCGCTGCAGGCTGGGCGCTGTTCGCCGGCTGCATCGTCTATCCTCTCCCTGAATCGCGATGGCCGGGTGCGCTCACAATCCTGCCGATCCTGGGCGCAACAATGATAGTCGGGGCGCGGCAGTGGATCGGGGAAGCGAGTTTGCTGAGGATGTCGGGCATTCAGCGCTTAGGCGACTGGTCCTACTCGATTTACCTTTGGCATTGGCCGATTTGGGTCTTCGCGCTGAGTTGGCTGTCCTTGCGTGGATATAGCGTCGATGCCACACAAAAGATGCTGATGGCGCTGGGGACGCTTGCGATCAGCATTGCCTCTTATCGGTACGTAGAGCAACCAATCCGAATGCGGCGGGACTTCTGGACGCCGCGCAGGCTGCTGACCAGTTCTGGTGCAACATTTGCGTTGTTTCTCGGTTTCATTGCACTGGCTTTCCTGACCAACGGTTTCCCGCGCAGGCTGCCGGACTACCTGTTACCTGCCGAGATGGCGAGAAGGACTGACACGCCGCGGGACGACTGTTTCAGGAACTCGAACTCTACCAAGAAGGCGACGGAGACTTATTGCAGTTTCGGCAGCGAGGAGGTCACGGGGAAGCCTTCCGCAATCTTGTGGGGAGACTCGTTCGCCAACCAGTACCTTGAGCCGATTTCTTCTGCGGCACTTAGCAACGGAATACATGGATTGATCGCGACGGAGAGCGCCTGCAGGCCGTTCCTGGACGATCCCGTTAGGAACTCCGCGGATCAGCAGCCGTGCCGGGAATTCAACCGCAGCACACTGGACTTCGTACAAAACCATATGGAGCCAAGCATCGTTGTCCTTGGAGGCAACTGGGGAAATGCGCTCGAGGTTTCTCTGCTGGCCGACAAATTGCTTTCTTCAGGCAAGACCGTTGTGCTGATCATGCCCTTACTGAATATCGGTTTCGATCTGCCGCAGCGATGGATCGAAAACCAGGTCCGGGCCGGCAAGGCCATCGGTGAATGGAAGGTGGACGCCGACCCCAGCCTGACGATGCGCAGCTTCCGGGCCGAAATTGTTCAACGCCTCCACAGGCATAGAGACAATCCGCGACTGGCCTTGGTCGATCCACAGTCCGTGGTCTGCGAGCGTAGCCAGTGTTATCTGGTCAGGAACGGGCAAGCCAATTTCCGCGATACAGCCCACATTTCCAACGTCAACGCGATCCAGTACAGGGGCCTGTTCGATGCTGCCTTTAGATCAGCCCTGCGGCCTCGGATTGAATCAGAAAAGACACCGGATTGAGTCTCTGCGTTGCCGCTAGCCACCGCGTTGCCGGTGATCACGGCGCCGCGCTGATCATCCGTGCAGAGAAAAGAGCTGGGTAAAAATCGTAGCCCGACAACTTCGAGATTCCGGGTTCGCGCTGGTGCGCGCCCCGGAATGACAGAGCCTTGGGTCGAGAGTCGAGCGCCCATGGTCTGCGCTGTCGTCTCGCCAAGGATCAGGATTGTCGTGAGGCTCGATGCGCCGGAAGGCGAGGACCGGCCGTGCGAACTCGTCTCACTGAAGCATCTCTAATCCCAACCGACCCATGCCGAACGTGCAGGGCCGCAAAAACTGGCTGCAGATCCTCCAAACCGCGCTCTTGCGCCTTCGCGCGGGATCGCCGATGACGCGGTGTGGGCAGGCATCCCGGAGCAAGGCATGCAGCAATCGGAACGTTCGCCGCAAGTTTCATCTCGCCTCGTCGGCCAATACGCGCTGGTGACCGGGGCCCCTCAGGGCATCGGGCGCGCGGTTGCGATCCGGTTTGCTCAGGAAGGTGCCCATGTCGCCATCAACTTCATCGGTCCGCGCGCGGCGGCCGAGAATGCGCTTTCGCGCGTGGAGGCAGCGTCGCGTGAGCGGGGGCATGGCAAGCGCGACCATTTCGTGGTCGAGGCCGACATCGGCAGCGAGGTGGCGATTGCGCGGATGTTCGAAACGGTGCTCGCACGCTGGCCGCGCCTCGATTGCCTGGTCAACAACGCCGGCTTCCAGAAGGAGTCGCCGAGCGAGGCGCTCGATGTCGAAACCTATCGCCGCATCCTCGACGTGAACCTGAACGGCGCCGTGCTCTGTGCGAAACACGCGCTTGCGCACTTCGTCGCGCGCGGGGCAGGCGGCAATATCATCAACTGCTCGAGCGTCCACCAGATCATTCCCAAGCCCGGCTACCTCGCTTATTCGATCAGCAAGGGGGCGATGGCCAGCTTGACGCGGTCGCTCGCGCTCGAATTCGCCGGCCGCGGCATTCGCGTCAACGCCGTCGGCCCCGGCGCGATCGACACGCCGATCAATGCGGCCTGGACCGGCGATAAAGCCAAGCGCGCGGTCGTCGAAGGGCACATCCCGCTCGGGCGCGTCGGAACAGTGGAAGAAATCGCCGCCGTGTTCGCATTTCTCGCCTCGAATGAAGCGAGCTACATCACCGGGCAGACCATCTACGCTTGCGGCGGCATCACGCTGTTCGGCGAATTCCGCGAGAATTGGGCGAGCTAGACCCATTCTCGCGGCAGACGGAATCCAGAGCGCGATGGCTGGTCAACGCGATCCCATCGCGCTTTAGCGTATGCCGGAGCCTTGGAGGGCGCCGGACATCATGTCGCTGATGAGCGCGGTATCCGCGAATTCGATCAGCTCTACGATTTTTCCGTCCTGAAATCTCAGCAGGTCGAGGCAATCGGTCGTACGTGTCGTGTTCGTCGGATTGTATCGGACGACCAGGCGGGAGTGCACGGCAGCGCGGTCTCCCTCCACCAATTCGCTCAGGATCCGGCGCTCTACAAATTGGAAATTGGCAATGAACCCACCAAGGGCCTCCCGCAAGGCACCTTGGCCGTGAATGCTTCCGGCTGCGTCGACCGCCTCCCTATCTCCAACCAACGTGAACACGGCTTCGGGATGGAAGGCCATCATGAGACCATCCAAGTCGCCTTTGCCGCGCGCTGCGTAAGCCCGCCTGATCAGTTCAAGCATGGTTTCGCGTTTTTCCATCTCCGCCTCCTGAAACAACAGTGCCGTGTCGCGTATCTCCGTCTGTCGCGTATCTCCGTCTTGGGTCAGGTGAGGGTTTTCGAGCCTTTAGATCATGATCGCCTCTCTTTTTTTGAGCATGACCCTTTCGGAAAACCGGTCTCCACTTTTCCGTATCGTGCTCTGAGCCTGATGCGCCTGGCCCGGACCGCGACAGCGGAAAGCAACGCCGTCGGCAACATGAACAGCACCGGTTGCCTGCGCTTGAGGATGGCAAAAGTTGCGGTGTGGCGGCTCTCTTGGCTGCATTGGGACTTCAGCGCTCATGGCCCTGACCCCCGAACCCTGCGCCGATGCTGGCCGCCTTATGCGGCTTACGGCTCGTCGGCGAAATATTAACTCGCTAGAAAAGCACGACAATTTAAGGTTGGACCGAATCATATCCGCCCCCGCGGCGATTGCAAATGTCAGCTACAGGTAAGCTTTGCGCCGGTGAACTGGCACCGTTTGGCCACCCCGCCGTCTTTTGGGGTTTCCGGCAGGTGCAATCTGCCCGCAGAGATGCCATAAATGGCCGAGGGCGATTGGCCGGGTTTGAGAAGTTGCGTTGAACGCTGCCATTGGCCGCGCCTAAGTGTGGTTTGAGCATGATCGTTTCGGAAAACCGCTGCACCTTTTGCGCCAACGCGGCCCTCCGGGTGCGGATCATGCCGTAAGGTTTCAAGCCAAGGACGCCAGCTTGTCGTTTCCGTCACTCTCGTCGTCGATCCCATTGGGCGCGCTGCTCGGCTGGATGCTGCTGCTCACGCTCAAGCACATCATCGCCGATTTCCTGCTGCAAAACGGCTGGATGGCCCACGGCAAGGACCAGGCCAAAGGCTGGGCGCTGCCGCTTCTGGTGCATTGCCTGATACATCTGGCGGTTGCATTGGTGCTGATCCTGATCGTGGCGCCGCGCTTCTGGTTCGTCGCCTTTATCGATTTCGCCATCCACATCACCGTCGACCGCGGCAAGGGGCTGGTGTCCTCGCACTTCAAGCTGACGCCGGAGCACCCCTGGTTCTGGACGGTGATCGGCGTCGATCAGGCGCTGCATCATCTCACCGATTTCGGCCTCGCGATCTACATCGCGGCGAATTGACAGACGATTTTTTGAGACGGTCCTGCCCGCCAAATCGACCCTCCCCAGGAGGGGCCCCCTCCAGGGGAGGATGGACCTCAGTTGCCACAGCAACTCACCTAATCCCGTCTCGCTAGAACTCTCCTCTTGAGCGAAGCAGCGCCCGTTCCGATTCGCGCGTCGCGATCAAGTCCTCCGTGAAACTACCGGCACGGCTGGTTAACCCTTCGTTAGAAGGTTGCATTGCATCTTCGGCATCAAGAGGTTTGCAATGTTTCCTAGCCGCGACCCCTACGACAGTGAGCGCTGCCCGGTCCGGGACGAACTGCTCGGCGAGATGTATCGCGCCAACGAGCACGGCCTGGCGAGTCTGGTGCAAAGCGTCTCTTCCGACGTGCGAGCGCAGCTCGCGCTGTTCTGCTACCACAAAAGCCATCTGCATTCGCTGGCACTCGCGATCGCCGCAAGCTGCGAACAGCGCGACCTAGTGCAGTTTGGTGGACGCGTCGGCTCCACTCTCTATACGCAATCCCGCCAAGCCGCGGGCGGCGCCAAGCCCCCCAGCGGCGGCCGCAAGCCGATCACGCTCTCAACCAAACCGCTCACCACCTTCGCGCCGATGAGGGACGAGGAGGATGACGGCGAGGGGCTGATCGAGGCCGCGACTGCGTAACGTGCCGTCGCCCTGGCAAAGGCCAGGACTTGATCAAAGCTCTGGCAGCCCGAACTTCCGCCGCGCCATCGCGCATTCGGCGTCGCCCGGCATGCAGGTGCGGCAGACGTCGGGGCGGATCGCGTGGATGGTGCAGGACGTTGCAACGCCGACCTGGCCCTGAAGCGCCGCGCAGCGGTCGTTCTCGCAACGCATGCCTGAGCCGCGGCTGTTCACAAGCTCGGTCGGGATGAGTTCGAGCGCGCCGTCGTCCTCGGTGGAAAAGCGCGGCCAGTTTTCCGAGTAGGCGCAGCAGGCGCCGCAAGCGAGGCACACGTTCTCCGTTGCACCGGCGCTGCCGCTCAAATTGTCTGCGTCAGACATCTTTCGGAGGCTCCCAGATCATGCTGCGCCGCCATTTGGCGCGCAGCGCGTCGCGCCTTTCAGGATATTTCTCCTCCAGATATTGCGCCTCGACCACGCGGTCGGTGCGGAAGCTGCGAAAATCCTTGCGCAGCTCGCACCAGGCCGCGAGGATCCGCACCGCCTCGTGATAGCCGATCGCGATCGGCCAGATCGTGCGTTCGCTATCGCGGCCCTGCTCGTCGCGATAGTGCAGCGCGATCTTCTTGCCCTCGTGAATCTGGCTGCGCGTTCTCGCCATGTCGATGCGGTCGGGTTCTTTGCGCCAATTGGCGCGGGCGCGGCTCGCCGGCTCGAGCACGAAGGGCCGCAGCCGCTCCGGCACGGTGTCGGCGATCTTGGCCATCAGGTCTTCGGCCGCACGCGCCAGCACGACATCGGCGTTGCCGACCACCCATTGCGCACCTAACACCGCCGCCTCGATCTCGTCGGGCGTCAGCATCAGGGGCGGCAGGTCGAAACCTTTTTCCAGGATGTAGCCCATGCCGGCTTCGCCGCGGATCGGCACGCGCTGGCCGATCAGGGTCGCGATATCGCGATAGATCGTGCGCTTCGAGGTCTCGAGTTCCACCGCGATCGCGTCCGCCGTGAGGGGATTCCGCGTTCGTCGCAAGACCTGGATGATCTGAAACAGACGGTCGGCTCGTCTCATGGCGATTCTCGTTTGAAAACGAGGGCTTGCTGCTGCTGACAGGATGTTGGCAGCAGGGGATTTGTATAACGGGACAACACTTCAAATGAAGGGATTTTGTCCATGACCACTCTCTGTAACCTCGGCGCCGGCGGCTGTTGGCAGTCGCTGCAGACGAGAATTGGCGTCTTCGCGTTCGATCGCCTGATGGCCCTCAATCTCGCTTCACCAGATCCTCGCTCGGCGGCGATTGCAGTTTTGTCAGCAGCGCTGACCGCAGCCGGCAATGCCTGCTACGAAAATATCGCCGCTCGCGCCCATGCGGGAGCCCGATTCGCGCAAGGAGTGACGGCTGCTGACACAATGGTGGCAGCAGGAGGCCGCTAGGGCTTTCCGCCATCACGCAATCGGGAGGTTCGCGCATGATCACCCTCTACGGCTTTGGCGCTGGTTTCGGCCTGCCGGAAATCAGCCCTTTTGTGACCAAGACCGAGGTCCAGCTCAAAATGGCCGGCCTCGCCTATCGCAAGGAGCGGGCGATGCCGCCCGCTTCGCCCAAGGGACAACTGCCGTTCATCAATGATGATGGCGAGCTGGTGGCCGATTCCACCTTCATCCGCGCCCATATCGAACGTAAATACGGCTTCGATTTCGACGATGGCCTCGACCGCGCAGAGCGCGCGCGGGCCTGGGCCTTCGAGCGCATGATCGAGCATCATCTCTACTGGGCGATGGTCGGCGCGCGCTGGGTGGATGCCGAGAATTTCGCCAAGGGGCCGGCGCATTTCTTCGACGGCGCGCCGGAGCACGCCCGCGAGAAGCTGCGCGAGGATGCGCAGTTTCGCGTCGCCGAGAATTACCTTTTGAGCGGGCTCGGCCGCCACGCCCCGGACGATGATGTCGACCTCGCGGTCCGCTCTCTGCTGGCGCTGTCGGTGCAGCTCGGCGAGAAGCCTTATCTCATGGGCAGCAAGCCTTGCGGCACCGATGCCACCGCCTTTGGTGCGCTGGCTGGAATCTTGACGCCGTTCTTCTCATCAAAGCTGCGCGAGCGGGCCGAGGAGTTCGCCAATCTCATCGCCTATGTCGACCGCATGATGGGCCAATATTATCTGGAGTTCGCGTGGAAGGCGGAACGAGTGGCGGCGTAATCTTTTCTCCCTCGCCCCGCCCTTGCGGGGAGAGGGTCGGGGTGAGGGGCTTTCTCCGCGCATTCGGTGCAAGTTGATGGACCTGTGCCCCCTCACCCGCATCGCATCTATCGATGCGATGCGACTTCTCCCCGCAAGCGGGGCGAGGTGAGCCGAGTTCGCGGGCGAGAGCTCTGGTCTCAAACACCTATTGCCGTCTCCCCTTTCAGCGCCGCGATCTCCGCCTCCAGTTCCGCAATCCGCGCGTCGCGCGCCGTCAGCGCCGCCGCAACATCGGCGGCGTCGAATTTCTGCGGAATGTGCTGCGCGCAGTTGGTGTCCCAGGCCTTGACCGTGAACAGGATCACCTGCTCACCCCGCGCGCGATAGGCTTTCGGCATCAGGGATTGCGTGAGCGCAGCATCGTCCTCGACGATGCGCGCTTCGCCCCAGATCTTCACCCGGCGGCGATGCGCATAATCCATCACGAAAATATAGGCCTTAGGATTTTCCGTGAGATTGCCTTGCGTGATGTACTGCCGGTTGCCGGCGAAATCGGCAAACGCCAGCGTCTGCTTGTCCAGCACGCTCAGAAAGCCCTTCGGGCCGCCGCGATGCTGGATATAGGGCTGGCCGTCGGCCGAGGCTGTAGCCAGATAGAAGCTGGTGATCTCACCCAGGAAGGCTTTGAGGTTCTCGTCGATCTCGATGCGCCAGCCGCGCTGCTCCTGATGCGCGTAATCCTCGCGCGAGCCCTTGCGGCTCTGGATCGACTTCACCGAAGGCGAGAACGCGACATCGCTGGAATAGGGACGTCTATCGGACATCGGACCTGTCTCCTGCGGGCTTACGGCCCCGTTTCGCCCACAAACATGGCCCTTGCGGGCGGTAAAGCAATCACAGCCGTTGACACTTCATCATTTCAACATATGCAATAATGCCATGGACCGGATCGACGCGATGCAGGCCTTTGTCACGGTCGCGGATGCCCGCGGCTTTGCGCCGGCCGCGCGTAAATTGAGGCTGTCGCCGCCGGCGGTGACGCGGCTCATCGCGGCGCTGGAGGAGCGGCTCGGGGTGCGGCTCTTGCAGCGGACCACGCGCCAGGTGTCGCTCACCGATGCGGGGGCGCGCTACCTGGAGCGTGCCCGCCGCATCCTCGCCGACATCGAAGAAGCGGAGCTTGCCGCCGAAGGCGAGCGCAGCCGCCCCGCCGGGCGGTTGGTGGTGTCGGCGCCGGTCGGTTTCGGCCGGCTGCATGTCAGCCCGGTGATGTCGACCTATCTCAAGCGCTATCCGGAAACGGCGGGCGAATTGCGGCTGGAGGACCGCATGGTCAACTTGGTCGAGGACGGCATCGATCTCGCGGTGCGGATCGGCCACCTGCCCGACTCCTCGCTGGTGGCGCGCCATGTCGGCGACATGCGGCGGATCGTGGTGGCCTCGCCTGCTTACCTGAAGGCGCATAGCGAGCCGAAGACACCGGAGGCGCTCGCCTCGCATCAGATTATCCAATTCGGCCGCCTGGTGCCGACGGCGGAATGGCGCTTTGGCAAAGAGGGAAGCGAACTGCACGTCACCGTGACACCGCGCTTCTCCACCAACAACGCCGACGCGGCAATCGAGCACGCGGAAGCCGGCGGCGGGCTGACGCGCGTGTTGGCCTATCAGGCCGCCGAGGCGATCAAGCGCGGCCGGTTGAAAATCGTGCTGCAGAAATTCGAGCAGCCGACGCTGCCGATCCACATCGTCTATCCGACCTCGCGCCTGTTGTCGGCGAAGGTGCGCGCCTTCATCGATCTCGTGGTGGAGACGGCGGATTGGCGGTTTGGGTGACTGCCGTCGTTCCGGGGCACGCGCAGCGTGAACTCTGATGTGCAGTTGCACATCTGAGAACCTCGAGATTCCGGGTTCGCCTCTTCGAGGCGCCCCGGAATGACGCAAGCCTTATCACTCCTTCTTCGGCACCACGCGGAACGTGCCGTTCGCCCGCGCGATCACCACGTCGTCCGCTTTGATGAGGCTTTGCGCAAAGCAGATCGTGCTTCCGGTCTTGATCACCTCGCACTCGACCGCGAGCCACTGCCCGAGATTGGCGGAGCCGACATAGTCGACCGCAAGCGAGATCGTCACGAACGAAGTCGTCCAGCCAGTCGCCTGGGCGCAGCTATAGCCCATCGCGTTGTCGGCGAGAGCGGCGATCAGCCCGCCATGGATCAGCCCGCGCGCATTGGTGTGCGGCTTCGCCAGCCGCAATCCCATGGTGACGGCCTTCGCCGTGCGCTTGGAATAAAGCGGCTCCCAGGGATCGGTGAACGGGCTCTTGCGGAAATGCGGTTCAAAACCTGCGGGGACTGGCTCGGTCATGGGCGGCTCGCGTGTTGACGATACATGGCGCCATTGAACGCGAACCGCGTGACACTTTCACCGCCTACAAAGTTTTAAACGGGATTTGGCGAGGTGTTTGAAATTGATCTCGTCATTGCGAGGAGCGAAGCGACGAAGCAATCCAGCGACGTGCGCGAGGCTCTGGATTGCTTCGCTTCGCTCGCAATGACGTCTTGGCCATGGCTGAGCGTTAAAACGGCAGCCCTGTATAATTCTCCGCGAGCGAGGTCATCGCCGCCTTGGACCTGCACACATAATCCAATTCCGCGACTTGGATCCGCGCGCCGAAAGTGCCGGTGTCCGGAAACTTGTGCAGCATCGAGGTCATCCACCAGGAAAACCGCACCGCCTTCCACGCCCGCGACAGCGCGGTGGTCGAATAATGGTCGATGCCGGCGCTGGATTGCTCGTCGTAATATTCGCGGAACGCGCCGGCGAGGTAGTGCGCGTCGCTGGCGGCGAGGTTCAGGCCCTTGGCGCCCGTCGGCGGCACGATGTGGGCGGCATCTCCCGCCAAAAACATCCGCCCGAACCGCATCGGCTCGGCGACATAGCTGCGCAAGGGCGCGATGCTCTTTTCGATGGAAGGCCCGGTGATGAGATCGGAAGCGGCCTTCGGATCGAGCCGGCGCTTCAACTCGTCCCAGAACCGCTCGTCCGGCCAGTTGTCGACATGGTCGTCCAGCGAACATTGCAGGTAATAGCGGCTGCGGTGCGTCGAGCGCATGGTGCAGAGCGCAAAGCCGCGCTCATGATTGTTGTAGATCAACTCATGCGAGACCGGTGGCGTCTCGGAGAGAATCCCGAGCCAGCCGAACGGATAGACCCGCTCGAACTCTTCGATCGCGCCGGGCTTCACGCTGGCGCGGCTGATGCCGTGAAAGCCGTCGCAGCCGGCGATGAAGTCGCAGTCGATCTCGTGGGTGATCCCATCCTTGACGTAGGTGAGGCGCGGACGGTCGGTGTCGAAATCGTATGGCCTGACATCGGCCGCCTGGTAGACCGTGCTGAGGCCGGCCGCTTTCCGCGCGTTCATCAGATCGAGCGTCACTTCGGTCTGGCCGTAGATCATCACGGTCTTGCCGGTCAGCCCCTTCATGTCGATGCGATGACGCGCGCCGCCGAAAGCGAGTTCGATGCCATTATGGACCAGGCCTTCGTGATGGGCGCGGCCGCCGACGCCGACCTCGTCGAGCAGCTTGACGGTGCCTTCCTCCAGGAGCCCCGCGCGGATGCGGCCGAGCACGTACTCCGCCGTTTGCCTCTCCAGGATGATGTTGTCGATCCCGTAGGTGTGAAGCAGCTGCCCCAGCAATAGTCCCGCCGGCCCCGCGCCGATGATTGCGACTTTTGTCCGCAATACTTGCTCCTCCCGATATTATAGGCTTCACGCATGAAGCCTTGAGCCGGCAGCCAAAGGCGATCGGCTTGCAATGATGATTATATCATATAACAATGTGTGCAAAGGGCCGCCGAAGCTCGACAAAGGGCGAAGCCCGGCAAACAGGGAGAGAAAGCCGATGAGGAAGGCGTGGTTGGCGTTGCTGCTGGCACTCGGCGTGACGCCTGCGTTCGCGGCGGAACAGACCATCAACCTGAAGATCTCGCACTGGGTGCCGGCGTCGCATCCGCTGCAGAAATCGTTGGAGGACTGGGCCGCGGCGGTGGAGAAAGAGTCCGGCGGCACGATCAAGTCGCAGATTTTCCCGGCCCAGCAGCTCGGCAAGGCGTTCGACCATTTCGACATGGCGCGTGACGGCATCGCGGATGTCACCTACGTCAATCCCGGCTACCAGCCCGGCCGGTTCCCGATCATTGCCGCGGGTGAACTGCCGTTCCTGATCTCGAGCGCCGAGGGCGGCTCGGAAGGACTGGATGCCTGGTACCGCAAATATGCGCCGACCGAGATGAAGGACGTGAAATTCTGTCTCGCCTTCGTTCATAGCCCGTCGGGCATTCACACCCGCACCAAGAAGGTCGTGGTGCCCCAGGACGTCAGGGGCATGAAGATCCGCCCCGCGGACGCAACCATGGCCAATTTCGTCACCCTGCTCGGCGGCACCAACGTTCAGGCTGCAGCGCCGGAAGTGCGCGACATCATCGATCGCGGCGTTGCCGACGGCGTCACCTTCCCGGCCGGCTCGCTCGTGCTGTTCGGCGTCGACAAGGTCACCAAGTACCACATGGACGCTCCGCTCTATGTCACGACCTTCGTGCTCGTGATGAACAAGGACAAGTACAACCAGATGTCGGACCGCCAGAAGAAGGCGATCGACGACAACTGCAACACCGAAGCGGCGGGGCGCCTTGCTGGACCCTGGGGCAAGTTCGAGGACGCCGGCACCGACAAGATCAAAGCGGAGCCGGGCCAGGTGGTCTACAAGCTGACGCCCGAACAGACCGCCGAATGGAAGAAGGCGTCCGAGCCGCTGGTCAAGACCTGGGCCGCGGCCGTCAAGAAGACCGGCGCCGATCCCGACAAGGCCCTGGCCGAGCTGAAAGCCTCGCTCGCCAAATATGGCGCCCTGGCGCAGTAGTTTCGGCCTTACCTCTCCCGAAGGGAGAGGTCGATTTGCGTAAGCAAATCGGGTGAGTGGTTACGGTCTTCTGGGAGAGCAGCGGCCCCTCACCCGGCGCGGAGCCTGTCAGCGGGCTTCGCGCGGACCCGTTGGCGCCGACCTCTCCCCGTCGGGGAGAGGTGGACCGAATGCATCGATGGACCAGTTCACACAACGCTTAAAGGACGACCATGAAACGCGCTGTGATGGATCGTTTCATCGATGGGATCGAGTGGATCGCCGCCGGTTTCGTCGGCCTCGTCGCGCTCGATATTTTCGTCTCGGTGCTGCTGCGCAACACGCTGAATTATGCCATTCCCGATTCCTTCGATATCGGGCGCATGCTGCTCGGCATCCTGATCTTCTGGGGCATTGCCGCGACCTCCTATCGCGGCACCCACATCACGGTCGACCTGATCTGGGCCAATGTCGGCCCGCGCTATCAGCGCATGATCGACGTGTTCGCAACCCTGGTGCTGCTGTTCGTCGTTACCGTGCAGACCTATACGTTGTTCGACAAAGTCCGTGGCACTTTCTACGACCATGTGGAGACGTTCGATCTGCACATGCCGGTCTGGCCGTTTTTCGCGGTGGCCTGGATCGGCGACGTCTCCGCGGTGCTCTTGATCGCGATCCGTACCTATCGGCTGATCTTCCATCCCGAAGAGATGCACGATCCCGAAATCAAGGCGACGGAGTAATTGTCGTGCTGAGCACCAACGCCGTCGCCATCCTCGGGTTCGTGGCGCTGTTTGGGCTGATGCTGCTGCGCGTGCCGGTCGGCATGGCGATGGGGCTCGTCGGTGTCTCCGGCTTCTCCTATCTCGTCGGCGGCACGCCGGCGCTGAAGCTGGTCGGCCAGACCTCGATGCGCACGGTGACCGACTACACTTTCGGCGTCATTCCAATGTTCCTGCTGATGGGTACCTTCGTCAGCCAGTCCGGCATGAGCCGCGAAT
>Ga0134125_10001430_pt1 | contig 29340 bp, 29 predicted proteins | sample KB31751_FD_96464 | JGI IMG/M metagenome (GOLD analysis project Ga0134125, IMG submission 96464) | Terrestrial soil microbial communities with excess Nitrogen fertilizer from Kellogg Biological Station, Michigan, USA - KB3-175-1 | ecosystem: Environmental > Terrestrial > Soil > Unclassified ... | reverse complement strand
GCATGACGCGCACGGAGGAATCGCTCGGCGGCGAGGTGAGCTTCGCGCGGACCTCTTCGGCCGACGCTCGATTCTCGAGGGCAAAGACGGCGTTCATGATTTCCCGCTCGCGGCGGGTCAGAGTTTCGGGAACTGGTTTCGAGTGCGACACCTGTCACATAGTACTGCGACAGACGTCACATGTCAAGACCTGTTTTAAGATGGCAGGATGGCGGGGATCGCAAACCGGGAGCGACGCGAGGTTATGGTCTATTTCGCGCTGGCCTATGGCGTGAGCGCGATTCTCTGGCTGCCGGTAATCACGGGATTCCGCCGGTCGCCTCTCTGGTTTTCGATTGGAACCTTCGGGCCGACAATCGCCGCACTGATTTCGCAGAGGATCTTCGCGGGTGACTGGCGAGCGGCGCGTCTCTGGTCCACCTGGCGGGAGTTGCTGGTGGGGGCCGCCGTTGGCGTGGGATCGATTCTGGCGGCTGCGCTGACGGCGGCATTCTTCATGACGAAATCGGGTTTCGACCGGTGGGAGTGGGCGGCGCTCGTGCAGATCGCAGTCATTTTCCCCGGAATCTGCTGGGCGGACCGCTGGGCGAGGTAGCGGGATGGCGAGGCTATACTCTGCCCCGGCCGCAGCGACAATTCCATCCGATGATCGCGGCGCTGATTTTGGGATTTGTGTGGGCGAACTGACATCTTCCGTTGATCGCGGCGCATGTTTATAACGTGACGTGATGGCAATTCGTGATCACGATTGCGGCGTCGGTTTTCCTGAACGACATGATCGGGAAGACGACGCTTTACAGCAACGCTGTGCAGCACCATGTGCTCTGGATGGCGTATGTAGGGATTGCAGCGCTTTTGTGCGTGGTGACGAAGGGACGGCTGTTCTATCGCGAAACGGCGTGAACGAGGTCCGGTCAGTTCTCCGTCGGTTCCTTATTCACTTGATCGATGACCAGAATTTTGATGTCCTCTTTCGTCGGGGTGAGCTTGAGGCCGAGGGCTTTGATCGCGTCGGACAGCGGGGGCGCGGTCGATTCCATCGAGGACATCGAACCTTCCGCGGCAAAGGCCAGATCGATTTTGAAGAAGCCGTCCAGACCCGTGGCGTCGATTACGGGCTTACCCGCATACCGAGTCAGAGACGCGGCGAGTTGATGAGCCGACATGGGGCCAGTGAAGCGCAGGGTATCGTTATCGGACATCGGCGAGTTCGGCGCCGCGTAACCGGATTCCAGGGTCTGCATTTTCGGGCCGCCGGCCACGAGTTCCAGGCGCAGGACCGACATGGTTTTCGTGTCCCAGTGGGTGGCGAGATGGAAACGGGCAGCCAGGAGATTGCGCAGGAGGACGCGCCTGTCCGCTCGCGAGACGGGCGCGGCGGTGGTTGCGACGATGTCGAAGTGGGGTTGCCGCAGCGAATCGATGCTGGAGATGACAGGAGTGAGGGCAGGAAGAGCACCGGCGCACTTCTGATTCCGCAGAGTCTCGCGATCGCACGAGCGATCGAAGAGCTACTGCTGATATGGCTCGCCTCCGAGGCGAGAGAGTGGGAAAATCGGCTGGTCTGGCTGCCGGTATAACTCCGGAATGCTTACTCCGCGGAGCTTAGTTTCCAGACGTTGTCCTTGCGCTCGAAAGTTGCGGAGGCGCTTTCCTTCGTGGCCGGGTTGCAGGTGGATTTTGCCTCTGGGTCGGTTTCCTGCGAGTGCACGGCGAACGGCGAGAGCTTCGCGGCGTGCCAGGTGTAGTCGACGCGGGCGAAATCGTCGCTGATGTTGGGCGCCGAGATATCGGCTACTTCCTTCTGGCAGAAAACGACATTTTCATAAACCGTCGGCCAGGTATTGGCGGAAGGCGCGGGGACCGTGTTGGGCTTGCCGGTGACGAAGGGCTTGCCCTTGTCCGTCAGCGCGATATCGAGTGCGTTGAAGAATTCGACCTTATTGGCAGGATTGTAGATCTTGCCCTTCGATTTGATGGTGATCAGGCCATCCGCCTCCAGCGCCTTCTGATATTTGCCGCCGGGGCTCTTGAAATACTCGGCTTCGGTTGCGGTGCCGATGTTATCCATGCCGGTCAGAAGCGGCTCGGTGGTGGGGGTCTTCGAGAGGGCTTCGGAGATCATGGCTTTCGCCTCGTCTGTGGAGAGGTCCTTGCCACCGCAGGCGGTGAGGAGAGTGGCGCAGAGTACGGCGGTCAGGGCAAATCCGGAGTTCATAAAGATCCTTGTGAGGAATGTCTCAGATATCGTATACCAGATCACGGTGCGCACAGGAGGGACGGTAGAATGTTTGCCGTGATCACCAATCGCCGAACATTCCTGCGCAGCGCCGGGCAGGCTGGGCTGGTTGCCCCCTTTTTCATCCGGGAACTGCTGTCGAAACCGCCCTCCGGAACACTGCGGCTGGCGGCGTTCGGCGCGAACGGCATGGCGTGGAGCACGCTCGACGGCATTGCGACGCATCCGAAGGCGAAGCTGATCTGCGTGGCGGAAGTGGATGCGAGCCGGCTCGACCGGGTGAAGCGAAAGTATCCGGAAGCGCGGCTCTATGAAGACTGGCGCGAGATGCTGCGCAAGGAAAAGGGGCAAATCGACGCAGCGAGCGTGGCGACGCCCGATCACATGCACGCGCCGCAGGCGGTGAGCGCCATGCGGATGGGATTGCCGGTTTATGTGCAGAAGCCGCTGGCGCACGATATCCACGAAGTGCGCACGCTGGTGAAGATGGCGCGCGACCGCAAGCTGGCGACGCAGATGGGAATTCAGATTCACTCCTGGGCGCAGTACAAGACGGCCGTGCAGATGATCCAGTCTGGCGCGATCGGCAAGGTGAAGGAAGTCCACACGTGGAGCGAAAAGAAGTGGGGCGATACGGAGCGGCTACCCACCACGGCTGACCCGATTCCTTCCGGGTTCAACTGGAACGACTGGCTTGGCGTAGCGGCGACGCGGCCGTTTCTGAAGGATGTTTATCATCCGAGCAACTGGAGAAAGCGGCTCGACTTTGGGACGGCGACGTTCGGGGATATGGGGTGTCACATTCTCGATCCCGTGTTCAGCTCGCTCAAGCTGGGGTCGCCGGTTTCGGTGCGGAGTGAGGGTACGGCGCCGAATGGGGAGAGCTGGGCGCTCGATTCGCTGATTCAGTACGTGTTTCCAGGGACGGAGTACACGGCCGGGAAAACGCTGCCGTTGACCTGGTATGACGGCGACCGGCGGCCGGCGGCGGAGATTCAGGCGCTGTCGGGTTCGTTTAAATTTCCGGGGCAGGGATCGATTTTCATCGGGACAAAGGGGCAAATGCTGCTGCCGCATATCGCGATGCCGATTCTGCTGCCGATCCGCGATTTCGCGGGTTTCCCCCGGCCGGAAGCGGTCACGACCAATCATTATTGGGAATTCGCCGATGCAGTGCTGGGGAATGGGACGACGTCAGCGGGTTTCGATTATGCGGGTCCGCTGACGGAAGCGGTACTGCTGGGGCCTCTGGCGACGCGCTTTCCGCAGACGACGCTTCAATGGGACGGGAAGAAGGCGAAGTTCCGGAATTCGAAGGAAGCGAATGCGTTCCTGCGGCGTAAATACCGGGATGGATGGTCGGTGCACGGGCTGGCTTAGAATCATTGGCCAGCCAGGGATGCCACGGATTCACACAGATAAAACTAAACCAGACAGGCTTTGTAGGCGTCTTCGAGGCCTTTGATCGGCGGTGTGTTGACCGGGATGAATTCGTGGGCGACGAAGCCGGTGAAGCCTTTGTCCGCGATGGCTTTTGCGATGGCGGTATAGTTCAGCTCGTCTTTTTCCGTGATCTCGTGGCGTCCCGGGTTGCCTCCGGTGTGGAAGTGGCCAAACCAGTCGATGTTGTTCTGGATGGTGCGGATGATGTCCCCTTCCATAATCTGCATGTGATAAATATCGAACAACAGCTTCACGCGCGGTGAGTTGACGCGCTTCACCATTTCGATGCCCCACGCGGAGTGGTCGGCCTGATAATCCTTGTGGTCGACCTTGCTGTTCAGCAGCTCCAGGTTAACGGTGACGCCGTGTTCTTCGGCGAAGCCCTTGATCTTATTGAGTCCGGTCACGCAGTTTTCGAGGCCCTCGGCATCGGGCAGACCCTTGCGAACGCCTGAAAACGTAATGACGTTGGGGACTTTGGCAGCGGCGGCCGCGACGATATCGTTCTGAATCGACTGAAGCACCCGGTCGTGATTTTCGAGGCGGTTGAGGCCGACCGGGATATCGTTCGGGGTGGTGGATGCCGTCATGGCGACTGCGAGTCCATGTTTCTGAACTGTCGCGTACTGGGCGGGGGTGACGAGGTCGATTCCCTTAAGACCGATACGGGCCGCTTCCTGGCAGAGCTGATCGAGCGTGAACCATTTTTGGTAGGTCCAGTAGCAGACGGATTGCTTGAGCCGTCCACCTTCGGCCTGCGCGAGGACCGGGCGGGTGAGGGCGGCGGCGGCAAGGCCGGCGGCTCCGGCCGCGGCGGTGGAGTGGAAGAACTTACGGCGATCCATGACGAGCATCGTATCAAAAAGACTCCTGCCGGGAAAGCATGCGCAGGAGATTTGTAAATGATGTGTAAAACGCAAGGCGCACAGGGAATGGATTCGGGCGCGATCTCATTATTCAGAGCAGGTAACGAAAGTTCCTATGAGCTCCGCGACCAGTTCCCACCTTTCCCCCATGGCCGATTTCGGCGGCGACGATTATGTGGTTTCGTTTGACAACATCACGGTGAATCTGGACCGCCAGACGGTGATGCGGGCCGGGAAAAAGGTCAATCTGACAGCGGCCGAGTTCGAGCTGCTGACGTTTTTCATCCAGAATCCGGGCCGGGCGCTCACCCGTGACATGATTCTCGACTCGGTGTGGAGTTACCTCGCGTCGCCGAATACGCGAACGGTGGATGCGCATGTTTTGCGGCTCCGGCAGAAGCTGGAAGCCGAGCCTGAATCGCCGAAGTATTTCGTGACGGTACACAAAGTGGGGTATCGTTTCACACCGGACGGCGAGCCCGCCATTAACCAAAGTTAGGCTATTCCGAACTAATTTGCCGTTACAGTAGGAGTAGTGCGCTTCAGGCCGCCATTCGTGTGTCCGGTGGATGGAAAGCGAAATATTCCCCCATCCAGGCGCGAATTTTCGAGTTTTGTGCCGATAACGCAGAGTGTGGGATTGACTGCGCCACCGCGTATTTTCCGGCGCCTCGCCGCATTGCGGGTGTTATTCCCGATTGTGGCGGCGGCGATCACGTCCTCCGTGTGTCTTTCCGCGGCGAACATTTCAGGCACGATCACGGTGAAGCAGAGGCTGACGCGGCCAAGCATAACCGCGCCGGTCGCCATGTATCAACGGGGACCAGCCGTAGAGCTGGGCAAAGATACCGAGACCGATCCGCTGGCCGCGGAACGGGCGCGGGTGGTGATCTGGCTCGAGGGCGGTGGAGCGGGTCCTCGACCAACCACGGTTTTGCCCGGCACTCCTCCGGCGAGCATGGAACAGGAGAACCGCCGATTCGAGCCGGATCTGGTGGTGATTCCCGCGGGAGGCTCGGTGTCGTTCCCGAATATGGACCCGATCTTCCACAACGTTTTCTCGCTTTCGAAACCGAAGAGCTTTGACCTGGGGAATTATCCGAAGGGCGATACCCGGACTGTGGTGTTTCCGAAACCGGGCATTGTGTATGTCAATTGCCGGCTGCATCCGAATATGGCGGGTACGGTGGTGGTGACGCCGAACGAGTGGTTCGCGCGGGCAGCGGCGAAAGACGGTCAGTACGAGCTGAAGGATGTCGCGCCGGGGAACTACACGATCGTGGCGTGGCACAAGACAACCGGATTCATCCGCAAGGCAATCACGGTAACGGGGCAGGACCTGACAATCGATTTCCTGGTTCCAATCGATCCGGAGGCGGCGAGTTCCGGAGGACACGGGACGGAAGTCTCACATATGGGGACTGGCCACAGCGGAGCGGTCGCCCGATGATTCCGGCGGCGGGTTAAATGATGCGCTTCCGAACCAGAGCATTCCTTTGCTGCTTTGTGCCATTTGCGCTGCTGCTGGCGGCGAGCTTCTGGCTGATCCAGCAGCGTGTACTGCTGACGGTGCGCGATGGATTGCGGCGGTCGCTGCTTGAAAAGCACGAAGCGGTGGCGCGGGTGCTGGCGAACAGCGACCTGCAGAGCAGCCGTTTCCTCAAAGTGGTTGGTGAAAATGCGGCTCTGAAAGCTGGGGTGCAACTCCTGCTGACTTATCCGAATAATGCCGATGCCCGGCGCACGGTGGAAGATCAGCTTCACGAACTCTGCGACCGGATGGGATTCGCGACGCTGATGGTTTCGGGCGCCGACGGCACGCCAATGGCGGGCGTGATGCGTCACGGCAGGGATGCAGGACCGCTGGACATGGCTCGCGTGAAAGTGAGCCCCAGCGGGCTGATGCTGCTCGACGGTGCCGCGTATCAGGTAGCATCGGTGCCGCTCGATCAGGCCGGCGAAAATCTCGGGACGCTTTCGGTGGGCGAGGTGTTCGACTTTTCGCAGTTCACGACGCCAACGGTTTTATTGCACAACGGACAGATCGTTAAATCCAGCGTGGCGGGCGCGGCGCCTGCCGAAGTGGAAGCGGCGATGCGCGCCTGCGAAGGAACGGGCGAATGCGATGTGGCGCTTCGCGGCGTGCACTATATTTCGCTGCCGATGCAGAACATTTCGTTCGGCGACGGATATGTGCTGCGGAGCCTGCAGAATCTCGATTCCGCGGTAGGGCCGGTGCAGAATATCCTGCGCAACGTTTTTCTCAGCGTGGCGCTGCTCGCGGTGCTGATGGCCATGATTGTGGGGGTGGGTTCGGCGGGTTCGATTGTGCGGCCTCTCGCGACAGTGGTGAAGCATCTGCAGGCCGCTGAAAAAACCGGCGATCTGACGGAATTTCGGGCGGGCGATTCCGGCGTGACAGAGGTACGCCGGCTGATCGACAGCTTCAACCGCGCGGCGGCCGCGGTGCGCGAAGGACGCGAGAGTCTGACGCTCGCCTATGTGGAATTTGTACAGTCGCTGGCGAGCGCGCTCGATGCGCGCGATCCGTACACGGCGGGACACAGCCGGCGCGTCAGCGAGATGTCGAGCGCGACCGCGGGCGAGATGGGGCTGGCGCCGGAGATGGTGGAGCGGGTGCGGGTGGGCGCGCTGTTGCATGACATCGGGAAGATCGGTGTGCCCGATGAGGTGCTGCGCAAACCGGGGCGGCTGACCGCCGAAGAGTTCGCGCTCGTGCAGCAGCATCCGACGATCGGCCGAAGAATTCTGGAGGGCGTGAACGGATTCAGTCCTTATCTGGCGGCGGTGGAGCTGCATCACGAGAACTGGGATGGCACGGGATATCCGCGTGGGCAGGCGGGGCTCGAAACGCCGGTGGACGCGCGCATCATTCATGTGGCGGATGCCTACGACGCGATGACGACGGACCGTCCGTACCGGCGCGGCATGAGCCACGCGGAAGCAATCGCGCGGCTGCGGGAAGGCGCGGGCACGCAGTTCGATCCGGAAGTGGTGCGGCAGTTCGCGGCAGTAACGATCGAACAGGCCGATCTGGCGGCGGCGCAGGCGTACGCATGCTGAGGGCGTTCGGAGTCAGCGCGCTGGTTTGCGCGGCTGTGTTGCCGCTGCAGGGGCAGCAATACGAATCGGAAAGCGGCTTCGGGCTGCGCGGAACCGTGAGCGCGATGGCGGCGGGATCGACGCAGTTCCAGAAAGCGCCGCGAAGCACTTCGGACCCGCTGGTGGATGGCGGTGTGCGGCTGATGCTGTATCCGACATGGAAGCTGAGCAGCCACTGGATGTTTTACGGAGCGTTTCAGGCGGTATCGCGTCCCTATTACTACTCGGAGTTCCAGAAGCAGGGGCATGGTCTCGACGGCAATCTGGTGCAGGGCTATCTGAGCTACACGCAAGTCTGGAAGGATTCGTCGCTGCAGGTGAAGGTGGGGCAGATGTCATCGACATTCGGCTCATTTGCGCTTCGGTATGACGACCGGGATAATCCCCTGGTGGATGTGCCGGTGCAGTATGGCTACTACGGGGCCGTCGCGACGCTTGCCGGAATGCCGGGCGCCGAAATGGATGCGACATGGAAGAAACTCGACGCGCGGGCGCAGTTCACGAATTCATCGCCGACGAATCCGCGCAGCATTTTCGCTTCCGAGCAGTATGGGAACTGGGCCGGCGGGGGCGGGATCACGATCCGGCAAGGTCTGCGGGTCGGCGTTTCCGGATTCCGCGGACCGTATGCGGACCGCACCTATCCGTTCTATAAACCCACGGATGGACCGCCGCGTAGTTTACCCGGCAGTGGCGCGGGAGCAGACGCCGAGTGGGGCGCGGGCCACTGGAACGTACGAGGCGAAATCCAGCGGTTCGTGATGGAGTACGGACCGAGACCGACATTCCACGAGCACACCGGCTATGTGGAAGCGCAGCGGGCGCTGGGTCCACGCTGGTATGTGGCGACACGCTTCAGTTATCTGAGCGCGGATCATGTGGGGCACGCGCAGGTGATCGAGACGGCCGCGGGGTACCGGCCAGGCGCGGGGCAACTGGTCAAGCTGAGTTATGAGACGACGCACAGCGATACAGTGAGCGCGCCGAACCGTACGCTGGCGATTCAGTTCGTGACGACGATCCATCCGCTGGCGTTCGCGGGACGTTAATCAGACAGCGGCTTTTCTTCGCAGTGATCGACGACGAGGGCCGTGCCGGGATGATTTCCCATACCGAGCTTCAGACCCAATTGCTGATTCAGCGCGTCTTCGAGCGTAATGGCTCCGGGCGCGGTGACACCTGCGCCGCTGAAATTGACCGTGAAATCGTACTTACCCTGCAGCCCCGTGGCATCGAAGGGTGCGGGGGATTGCCCCAGATAACCTCCCGCGCGGTTCTTTAACTGGACGGCGAATTCCGCTACGGTCATGTTGCGGCAGGTCAGGAGCCGGCCGGCCGCTGGATTGGTCTTCCGGGGATCCTTCCCATCGTCTCCGGGACCTTCGAGACATCCCGGTTTTCCCGCGGGATTTGCGGTCTTCAATAATCCGGGGGTGGAGACGGTGAACTCATCGGTTGGCACCGGCCTCGATTCCGTATGGGCTTCCAGTTTGAAGCGCTCCTTCAGCAGGGAGCGCAGCATCAGGCGAGCGCCATCTATATCGATCCCCTGCGGGCCGGCAGGGCCGAAACCGGGTGTGAGCTCGGGCGTGGGAAGGAGGGCATCGACGTCGAAGCGCGCGGTGTCAAGAGCTTTCGGGAGGCCCATCACACTTTCGGGGCTGGCGAGATTCCAGGCGGCCGCCATCAGGCTTTTGAGAGTTTGCGACTGCATGGTGACACGGTTGATCGCCTGGAACATCAAACCGCCGCGGCCGGCGCCGGGGACCTCTCCGCTATTCGGAAAGGGCAGGCTGGGCCTCAAATCGGCCACTTCGAATTGAGGCGGCGGGGGCTCCATTTTTTCGGTCACGCCGGGAAGATTGGGGGTCGGCGTGGGGCTGACACTATCAACCACGATGACGGGGAATGGCGATTTCTGAAGCTCCAGCTTCAGGCCCAGTTTCCCGAAGCCGTCGAAGATGGTCACCACGTTGGGCGGCGGGGACATCTGCGGGTTCCGGTATGTCCATTCGATATCGAAGTTCCACTTGCCTTTCAGACCCGTCTGGTCGACGACGGGCACATTGGCGATATAAGCCGTGGCTCCCAGCATGGCGTGCAAACCTTCGGCAAATGCAGCCATGGTCATGTTGCGGCAGGCAAACGGAAATGGCTCGTTGAGATTCAGTTTGACCATCGTGCCATTGAAATTCGCCCGCACGATGTTGGACCCGCCGCCCGGCTTCGGATCTTCCGTTGTATTCGACTGGATTTTGCAGCCCGTGTCGCCGACACCATCAGCCGGTTGCAGGAGGGGCTTCGGACCGGCGGTGATTACGTACGTGGGCACCGGTTTAGTGTCGTGATGCGCCACGAGGCTGAATCGCTCGGCGAGAAGCGCCTGCAGCATGAGCCTGAGGGCATCCGGAGTAACGTCGGAAGGAACGGCGGCGAAGATTTCGAAGCGATCTTTCAGCAGACCTTTTGCTGACAGCGATTCGCCAGGCAGCACTTTATCGGGGTCGACCCCATAAGCGGTGCGAACCAGATCGAGAAGGCTCGCATTATGGATTTCGTAGCGGCCACCCTTGTAAAGCGCGGCCCGGAGGAAGGCATTAGGGGACGGAGCGGCTGCGTGAACGTCCGCCATCAGGAACTTAGGTGCCGGTGTCGCGGACTGGCCGAACAGCGATCCGAAAGAGATGACAAGCAGGCTCAGGCAGGTTCGTGTTTGCCCCATGGTTCGACCTCCATTTCTTTAGAGTCTAGCCTAAGCTGGCGGCTGCTTACTATCTTTTTAGTGGCATAATGGACTTCATTCCGAGGTAAACGAAATGGCGAATCGGCTCCGCACGAGTATCTTCATCGGGATTTCTGTGTTATGGACCGCGGGATTGGCGTCCGCGGCCGATATCCATTCCAGGGATTTCAGCGCGGACGATCTGTTTCAACTGAAGAAAGTGTGGACGATTGATCTGGTGTTCGCACCCGCCGAGTGGAAGGCGATGACGCCGCGAATGGACGGTCCGCATGGACCGGAACATCTGGTTGGACCGGACGGCGGACATAACGGATACCTGGCGGCGCAGGGGCTGGTATTCAACTGGGCGCACGCGGATTTCGCGATCGATGGAAACAGCTTCAGGGATATCGGCGTGCGTTACAAAGGCAACGGCACTTATACGCCGGGCCGCAACAAGCTTTCGATGAAGCTGCATCTGACGAAGTATCAGAGGGGGCAGAAGCTCGCCGGCCTGAGCATGATCAATCTCGCCAACAATATTACGGATCCGGGATGGATGAATGAGGAGCTTGCATTCCGTCTGTTTCGCGACGCCGGCGTGGCTGCGCCGCGAACTTCGTACGCGCGGGTTTTCGTGACGGTCACGGGCGAGATGGAACGGCGATACATGGGCTTGTATTCGCTGGTCGAGGAAGTGGACGATCATTTTGTTCAGGATCGCTATGGGTCGAAATCCGGCGCATTGCTCAAGCCGGTGCCGCTGAGTTTATTCACTTACCTGAGTGATAACTGGAAGGATTACAACCAGACCTACGATCCGAAAACCGACCTAACCGACGCACAGAAAGCGCGCATTCTGGAGTTCTGCAGGGTGGCAACGAGCGGGAGCGATGCGGAGTTCGCGGCGAAACTGCCGGAGTATGTGGATCTGGATAATCTCGCGCGGTTTGTAGCCATCGAGGTATTTCTCAGCGACTTCGACGGATTTCTGAATGTGGGGCAGAACTACTACATTTACCTGGATCCGAAGGACAACAAATTCAGGTTCACGGCCTGGGATCAGGATCACGGCTTTGGCCAGATGGGCAGAGCGCCTGCCCCACAGATAGAGAATTTTTCCATCTATCATCCGTGGAACACGCAGAATAAGTTCCTGCCGCGTGTATTTGCGGTGGCTGCGTTCCGCGACCTGTATCTGGCGAGAATGCGGGAGTTCACAAAGACGATTTTTGAACCCTCGCGGATTATGGCGCAGGTCGACGATCTGGCGCCCGTGATTCGTCCCGCGATCGAGGAAGAATCGAAGGTGGCGGCGAGAATTTTCGATCAGACGGTGGCGGATCCTCCGGCCGTTTCAAGGCGAGGCCCCGCCTCGCAAATGATGTACGGCGAGCGGCTGAAAACCTTCGTGAAGGCGCGAACGCCGAAGGTTATCGATCAGCTCGATGGGAAGTCGCAGGGAGATCCGGTCGATATCAGTACGCGTTAGTTGTTATCGCGCTCCGGGTCCTGGATGCGGCCTTTCCACTGGCCGCCTTTGCCAATCCAGTATTGAATAGCGGATTCCATTGTTGCAATGAGGTAGAAGATCGCGATGGCCGGCAGTGCAAAAGCGGCCCAGAGGGGAGCGCGGTAGAGGCGGACGGAGGGCATATAGAGGATGGCGCTGATGAGCCAGGCGGCGAAGCCAAGGGCGGCTACCAGCGGATCGCCGGAGAGCCACAGGAGGGGCGGCGCAACGTAGATCAGCACCATGCCGATAACAGTACCCAGCAGCAACAGCGCTGAATGATCGAGTTGAGCAAAAGCAGAGCGTGCGATCATGGCGCGGATGCCGGAGAGGCCGCCGTACGGCCGAATGCTGCGGATGGGGAGATCCGAAATTCCAAGCCAGACGCGGCCGCCGCAAGCCTGGACGCGGGCAGCGAGGGCGCAATCATCGATCAGGGCATCGCGAATGGAAGCGACGCCACCGATGCGTTCGAGCACTTCGCGGCGGATGAGAATGCAGCCACCGGCAGCCGCCGCGCTTCCCTTCCCCGTAGCGACCCAGCGCGGCGGATACAGCATGAAGAAGAAGAACACAAACGCAGGGATGAGAAGCTGCTCGCCGAGCGATTCGCAGCGCAACTGCACCATGACGCTGACGAGGTCGAAACCGCGCTCGGCCTGGGCGAGGAGCGCGGGCAGAAGATCCGGCGAAAGGTGTTCGATATCGGCGTCGGTGAGCAGATAGTATTCGGGAGCGGAATGATCGGCCTCAATACCGGAGGATACGGCCCAGAGCTTTCCCTTCCAGCCGGGCGGGCGGGGGGTGACGCGAATGGCGAGGTCGGCGTGAGATGCTTCGGCGGTGCCGTCGGTGCTCTCGTCATCGGCCACGATAACGCGGAGCGGATGGCGCTGGGCTTTGAGAGAAGCGACGGCGCGTCCGATGAGATCGCGCTCATCGCGCGCGGGAATGACGGCGGTGACGGTGTGGGGCTGGGTTGGCGTACCGGGGCGAAGGCGTTCGCGCAGCTTCCAGAATCCGCCACGAAGCAAGGCGAGCCATGCCCATGAGACGGCCGTGAAGAGGCCCGCGGTGCGCCAGGGGATGGAATGCATTTCTTCATGATGCACTGACTTGCACGGATATGATGAACGTAGCCGAAATGAACAGCACCTTGTACGTTTATCGTTCCGGCGGGCGATGGCCATGAAATGGCACGCCGAGGCGAAATCCGCACAGCTCTGCACCACAAGGAAAGAGGCGGTGCCGGCAGCCCGAACCATCGCTCAGAACTCTTCCCGCCCACGGCAGGTTGTCGCCATTGGAACGGACGGCCGGCTTTTAGAGTATCTGAATTTCGGTCTTTCAAAGATCCAGGAACCGCGGGTAAAGGTCCTGAGATCCAAAAAGCAGTGGGAAGAATGATGCTCGACCAATTGACCCAGAACACGCATTCACCGGGTGCATAGACCCAATAACTCAGTCTTCATCAATTGTCCTTTTGATGATGGCTACCGTCCTGTTTTCGACGCGATTATTTTTGCTGTTTGCGATCTCGGGTTCCGGGCGCGATGTGCCTGCGAAGCCGATGACTCCGGTGAAGTGCGTCTGGGCAAAAATAGAGCGTCTCATTCAGGAATGCCGGTTCGGAATACATGATATTTCGGCCGTCAAACTCGACCCGGTGCACCGATTGCCACGTTTCAATATGCCGCTCGAACTCGACATATTTTTCGGCTGCAAGCGTTTTGGCTCGCGCACCCAGAAACAGAAGGTCAGCCTGATTCTGGACCGCGAGCCTTACCGTTACCTCAAATCTCCTCCTGGATTGGCTGAAGAACACTCCATAGAGGGGTACATCTGCTACTGTGGCGGTAATGGCAGATTCTCCGCTGCACGATCCTCTGCGTTTTCACCGCAAGACACCGCCCTGCGCGGTAGTGATTTTCGGGGCAAATGGCGATCTGACGAAACGCAAACTAATGCCGGCGCTTTACCGGCTTGCTTACGAAGGGCGGCTGGCGCCGGGATTCGCAGTAATCGGAATTTCGCGCACCGCGATGTCGGACGACGATTTCCGCTCGCGCATGAAGGAGTCCGTCTCGAAATTCCTCGAAGATTCTCCATTCGATGAAGATCTGTGGCGATCGTTCGCGCAAAGCCTCTTCTATCTGGCCGGTGACGTCGGTGATCCGGCGTCGTATCAGAGGATCGCGGCGACGCTGCAAAAGACAGAGAAAGATCGCGAGACCGCGGGTAACGTCCTCTTTTATCTTTCGACGCAGCCGAGCCAGTACGCGGAGATCGCCGAAGGACTGGGACGCGCGGGCCTCGCGAAAGGCCAGGGCTGGCGGCGCATCATCATCGAGAAACCGTTCGGGCATGACCTCGCGAGCGCGCGGGAACTGGATGTCCGCATCCACGCGCATTTCGAAGAAGAACAGGTTTACCGGATCGATCATTACCTGGGTAAGGAAACGGTCCAGAACATCATGGCGTTCCGGTTCGGCAACGGCATCTTCGAGCCGCTCTGGAACCGGCGCTACATCGACCATGTGCAGATCACGGCGGCGGAATCGATCGGCGTGGAAGGACGCGGCGCGTATTACCAGGAAGCGGGGGCGCTGCGCGACATGATCCAGAATCATCTGCTGCAGGTGATGGCGACGATCGCGATGGAGCCGAGCGCGACGTTTTCGAGCGACGCGGTGCGCGACGAGCGCTCCAAGCTGCTGCGGTCGGTCCACATCATGACGCAGCAGGAAGTGGAAGAGAACGCTGTTGCGGGGCAGTTCGGGCCGGGGCGCGTGGGCGGCCAGCAGGTAGCTGGATTCCGCATGGAGAACGGCGTGAATCCGGAATCGGTCACTCCCACTTATGCAGCGGCCACATTCCTGGTGGACAACTGGCGGTGGGCGGACGTTCCTTTTTATATCCGCACTGGAAAATACATGCCAAAGCGCGTGAGCGAGATCGCGATCCACTTCCGCTCGGCGCCGCTTTCGGTATTTCACAACACGGATTCTCCCGGAGCTTCCGCGCCGAATCTGCTGATCCTGCGCATCCAGCCGGAGGAAGGGATTTCGCTGAAGTTCGTTTCGAAGCGGCCGGGCGCTGGGATGATGCTGCGTCCTGTGTCGATGGATTTCAATTACGGCGCGAGCTTCGGGGAGCGCTCGCCTTCAGCCTATGAGACGCTGCTGCTCGACGCGATTGTGGGCGATGCAACGCTCTACACAAGACAGGACATGGTGGAAGCGAGCTGGCGCGCCGTGCAGCCGATCCTGGATGTGTGGGCCACGAAGAACTTCACATTCCCGAATTATGCCGCCGGGACGTGGGGACCAGCGGAAGCGGACGCGATGCTCGCGCGGCGCGGGCACACATGGAGGCGGCCATAGATGGCAACCGCGGAGGCCCTCCGGCCGGATGAAATTCTGAAGCAGCTCGCCGCGCACTGGCTGGATCTCGGCGAACCGGACGGCGATGGCGACGCGCTGCTCCGTGCGTGTTCGATGACGCTCACGTGCTTCGCGGACGATGAGGAAGACGCGTCGACCCTTAACGCAATGCTGGCGTCGCTGATGCGCGAGCATCCGAGCCGTCTGATCGTGGTCCGGCTGAAGGACGGGGAGGATGAGCTTTCGGCGCGTGTGTCCGCGCAGTGCTGGAAGCCGTTCGGGCATCAGCAACAGATCTGCTGCGAGTACGTGGAAGTCACAGCGTCGATCAACCGGCTGGCGGATGCGGCGTCGATTGTGGCTCCGCTGGCGGCGCCGGATTTGCCGCGCGTGACGCTGCTGCGCTCGTCGCGAATCGTGCGCGCGGGCGCGCTGCGCAAAGTGCTGCCGCTGGGCGACAAGATCATTGTGGATTCCCGGCGGACCGGCGCGCCGGGATTCGGAGAGCTCGGCGGGCTCCTGGATGCCGGGCACATCACCGGCGACCTGGCGTGGACTCGCCTGACGCCGATTCGCGCACTGCTTGCCCAGCTTCTGGAAAAACGGCAGGCACGAATGATTACTATCGAGTACGGCGGGCGCGAAGCGGGACCGGAAGCTCGGTACCTGCAGGCGTGGCTGCAAACCGCGCTGCCCGACGCGAACGTTACGCTCCGCGGCAACGCGGGCGCTGAGCGTGGCTGTCTGTTCGGCGTCCGTGTGGATGACGATCTCTACATGCGCCTGTGCCGGGGCGGCGCGGAATACGAAATCGGCTCCATGAAGCAGCGCGCCAGTATGCCGCCGGGAACGGAAGAGCAACTCCTCAACGAAGAGCTGGGATTCGTTGTGCATGACCGCGCGTTCGAGCGCGCACTGAATCACATCACGGCATGAGCACAGAAATATTCCGGTATCCGACAGCGCGCGAAGCCGCGGAGGCATGCGGGAACCGAATTCTCGCGGTCCTCGATGAAGCGCGTCAGGCGCGCGGCGCCGCGATGCTGGCGATATCGGGCGGATCGACGCCGCGGTTGATGTTCGAATCGATGGCGCGGCGTGAATTCGATTGGAGCGGCGTCCAGTTGTTCTGGGTAGACGAGCGGATGGTGCCGCCGGACGATGCGCAGAGCAATTACCGGATGACCCGGGAATCGCTGCTCGAAGCGATCCGGATTCCGGCATCGAACGTTCACCGAATCGCGGGCGAATCGGCGCCGCAGAAAGCCGCCGAGGCCTACGTGGCGGAGATTCGCCGCGTCTTCGGACTCAAGGGCGATGAGCTGCCGGTGTTCGATGTCGTGCAGCGCGGTATGGGTCCGGACATGCACACCGCCAGCCTGTTTCCGGGCGAGCCGCTGATCGAAAACCGAAGCGACATCGCAGCCGCGGTGTGGGTGGAGAAGATGAAGCAGCATCGGGTGACGCTTTTGCGCGGCGTTCTGGAACGCGCGCGCCAGACGCTTTGCCTGGTGAGCGGCGAGGATAAAGCCGCCGCGCTGCGCCATGTTCTGCGGGAGCCGCCGGACCCAATGCGAAGGCCGTCACAGATCGAATCGCCTGCGATGGCCTGGTATGTGGATGACGCCGCGTACGGCGCCGATCCCCGCGCTTAATCTATTTTTTCAGAAGCGTCGCGTCGCCGTTTGTCAGCCATTGCAGACTGCCGAGCTCATTGGCTGTCCACGCCAGATCGACGCTTCCCGTGGAGACGAGCTTCATGGTCACGTGTCCTCTCGCGCCGCCGGGGCCCTGCCAGGCGCAATTGACCGCGTTGCCGGCGGGAGTGCCGGTGAACGTGAAGTCGACGTCGGGCGAGATTGCGTGATCGAGCACCTGATAACGCGAATGATACTGGCCTCGGAGCACGCCGCTTTTTTCGGAGATATTGAGCTCAATGTATTCGGGCGGATATTGGGACTTGCCGCCGGGCGATGCCGAGCCGTTTCCCTTACTGAAAACCCAGAGACCGGCAAACTGCGCGGGATTCGTGGCGGGCTCCTGAGACACTGTCGGACGCGGCGGCGGTTCCTTTTCGGCCAGGAGTTTCTCCGGTCCCGCCGCCGGTTCCGAAATGACAACCGCGGGAGCTTCCTTCTCCTGAGCTTTGGCAACAGATGCCTTGCCGCCCAGCTTTTCCAGTTGCTCGAGCGCGGAGTCGCGTTCGGCTTCGGCAGAGCGCAACTGATCCCGAAGACGCGCGATCTGATCGCCGGCGTCTGCCGGGCCATCGGCGCTCCGGCCGGATGACGCGTGCGCTTCCTGCACGCGGCCTTCATTGTTGTTGCTGGTAGCCATGAACCAGATGAGCAGCGCGGAACCCAGCACAATTCCGGTGACCGCCGCCAGGCGAACGATGAGTTTTTTCAGATTGCCATCGGCCCCGCTGAAGACGATGATGGGGGCTGCATTGCGCGGCTCGCGGAGCGCCTCATCATAGGCGGTACGGCGTTCAGGAACGGAGAGCACGGCGTAGATGCGGTTGAGCTTGCGCATCTGACGCTCGGCTATCTCTTTGAGCTGAGGGTCCGGCTGCTGGTCCGGATGGAGGAGGCGGGCGAGGGCGCGAAAAGCATCGCGAATCTCTTCGGCCGAGGCCGTTTCGCCGATGCCGAGTTCCTCGTAATACGTGATTTCGCCGGGCCGTTGGGACGACGCCATTTCGTTCAGATTAGCAAACCGCCCGTAAGAATCGCCACAAATGTCGTCGTGAAACTTTTCGCGCATAACAAGTTGGATTGAGTCGTCTGCTAATAATGAAGGAAGCTGTTCATGCGCCGTCTTCTCGCATCTCTGCTGCTGGCTTTGATCAGTCTCTCGCTGGTCTCGCCGGTGCTGGCGTCCGCCACGAAGTCCGAGGTGCCGGCTTGCTGTCTGCGCAACGGCAAGCATCACTGCGAGATGGGGGCGGAGATTTCCACTCACGGAAAGCCGGGGCTTCGCGCCCAGTGTCCGTTCCAGACGCAGGGAGCATTACTTGCAGCAAACTACCAGAAACTGCTGGCGGCGAGCCGCAGCGGTTTCCGCATTGGCGCGCTTCCCGTCACTACGCTCGAACGCTCGCGTGAACTTCTGCCCGATCTGCGGCAGAGAGCAATTCACGGCTCCCGCGGCCCTCCCTCGCTCTTCGCTTAAATCTTCCGTTCATTGAGTTCAGTCGAAGTACGAAAGGGGATCTGCGGTGTTTTCATCGAAGATTCTTCTGCTGCCTCTTGCCGCGTGCGCGGCACTGACGGCGCAGGAGTCTATTAACAACGCCAGTATTGCGGGCCGTGTCACCGACCCGAGCGGCGGGGCCATTACAACTGCCACTGTCACGGCGCGGGATACCGATACGAACGTGACAGCCACGGTAGTCACCAGCGCGGACGGCCGGTTTCGCTTTCCGTATTTGAAAGTGGGACCGTATGAACTGAAGGCGCATAAGGCGGGCTTCGCTGACGCGACGCGGGATTTGACGCTGACGATCGGATCGGCATTCGACGTGCCATTTTCCCTCGCGATTGCGGCTTCGGAGACGACCGTCAATGTGACGGAGAACTCGACGGTGCTCGAAGCCGCCCGTTCTCAGATTGCGGGCACGGTCACGCAGAAGGAAATCGCCGAGCTTCCTCTCAACGGGCGCAGCTTCTTCGACGCCGCTGTGCTGGTGCCGGGAGTCTCCCCGACGAACACGGCATCGAATCAGCTCTTCGCCGAAACGGCGGCGGCCCCGGGCCAGGGGATCTCCATTGGAAGCCAGCGCAACTTTTCGAACAGCGTGATTGTGGACGGGCTCTCCGACAACGACGACGCGTCGGGTCTGACTGGCGCGCTCTACGGACTCGATACGGTGGAGCAGCTTCAGGTGGTGACATCCGGCGGACAGGCGGAGTTCGGGCGCGCGCTGGGCGGTTACGTGAATCTGGTGACAAAGAGCGGCACGAACACGCTGCACGGTGATGCTTACGGCTTCTTTCGCAACACGGCGCTGAACGCATCGAATGCGCTTCTGCACAGCGCGCTGCCGATGACGCAGGCGCAGTATGGCGCCAGCCTCGGCGGGCCGATTGTCCATGACAGGACTTTCTACTTCGCGAACTTCGAGCAGCGAGAGCTGAATCAGTCGGGTCTCATAACGATCACGCCGGCGAACATAGCGGCGATCAATGCGCGGCTCGCCGCGCTGGGATATCCGGGCCCGCAGGTCGCGACCGGGATTTATCCGAATCCGGTTCACATCACGAACTTCCTCGGAAAAGTGGACCATCATTTCAGCGAGAAAGACCAGTTCAGTGCGCGTTATAGCCTCTATCACGTCACGAGCCTGAATTCGCGTGGCGCGGGCGGGCTGAATGCGGCCTCCTCTTCCGCGAATCTGAATGACACCGATCATGTTGTCGCGGTCAGCAACGTCTATTCGGTCTCGTCGCGCGCGGTCAATGAGACACGTGGGCAGTTCTGGTACAGCGGGCTGGACGCCTTGCCCTCCGATCCCGTAGGCCCCGCGGTCGCGATCTCCGGGGTTGCCACGTTTGGGACGCTTTCAGGCTCGCCGACCGGACGGCGTAACAAGCTGGCGCAGGTGGTGGACAATTTCTCATACCAGGCAGGGCCGCATGCGCTCCGCGCCGGAGTGGAATACATCTACAACGACGACACGATCGATTACCCGCGGACTTATCGCGGGAGCTACTCGTTTTCATCACTCGCGAATTTCCTCTCCGGCACATACAACAATCTGGGCTTCACCCAGACGTTCAACACGAGCCGCGTGGATCAGACGAATCCGAATGTGGGTCTCTATGCGCAGGACGAATGGAAGGTCAGCAACGCGCTGACGCTGAATCTGGGGGTGCGCTACGATCTGCAGTTCCTGCAGACCATTCAGACCGACGCGGACAATGTTTCACCGCGCGCGGGCTTCGCCTGGACGCCCTTTCGGTCGCGGAGGACAATCGTGCGCGGTGGCTATGGTTTGTTCTACGATCGCGTTCCGCTTCGCGCGCTGGCGAATGCGATCCTCTCAGCGAACAATACGATCGATCCGGCGAACCTTGCGCAGATCAGCGTGAGCCTGTCACCCGCGCAGGCGGGAGCGCCCGTTTTTCCGGCGATTCTCAGTAATCTGACGCTGCCCGCGGGCGTGCTGTTCAACTTCTCCACGATGGACCGGCATATGCAGAACGCTTATTCCGAACAGGGGAACCTCGAGATCGAGCAGCAACTGGGCGCCGCGACCACGATCAGCGCAGGGTATCAGCACGTGCGTGGGCTGCATCTCATTATTTCGTTGAATCAGAATGTGCCGACTTGCACGGCTTCCGGAACGAACAACGGGTGCCGTCCGAATCCGCTGATCGCCAACGACAGCCAGTACTCCTCGCAGGCGGATTCGCATTACGATGCGCTGCACTTTTCGTTCGTGCAGCGGCCCTCGGGCTGGAGCAATTACCGGATTTCGTATACGTATTCCAAAGCGCTCGACAACGTCGGCGAATTTTTCTTCAGTTCGCCGATCAACAATTTCAATATCTGGCAGGATTATGGGCGGTCAGACGACGATCAGCGGCATCGGCTGACGATTGACGGCTCGATCCATACGCCACTCGCGCGCGGCAGGACCGCGTTGGAAAAGGTGAGCCACGGATTTTCGCTCAACGCGATGTTCCAGTATTATTCGCCGCTGCCGTTCAATATCACGACGGGGGCAACGACCGTGCAGGGGACGTCGGCGCGGCCCACTGTCAACGGTGTTTTCATTAACCGCAACGCGGGTGAGGGATTTGATTTTCTATCGCTGGGCGCGCGGCTGAGCCGTACGTTCCAGCTTACGGAACGTCTGCGAATGACGGCGCTGGTGGAAGGATTCAATCTGACGAATCACGTGAATGGCGTCAGCCTGAATGGGAATTTCGGGGCGGGCGCGTATCCGTCCAATCCGTCGCCGAGTTTCCGGCAGGTGACGGCCGTGGGGGATCCGCGCGGTTTTCAATGCGGATTGCGATTTGCGTTTTAGGAGGAATGGATGCAGTTGTTGATGGCATTGTCGCTGGTGGCCGTTTCGCTCGGGCCGGTATCGAATGGAGAACCGGCGCGTGAGCCGCAGTTGGCGATCCATGGTTCGACAGTGGCGCTGGCGTACGGATCGGGACATGCGATTTATTTCCGGCGATCGGACGATCGCGGCAAGACGTTTGGCGCACCGGTGCGCGTGGGAGAAGGTACGGTGGTGCCGCTGACGCGGCATCGCGGGCCGCGCATTGCATTCGCCGGTTCGACGATCGTGATCACAGCCGTGACCGGGAAGACCGCGGCGCAGGGCGCGCATGCGCATGGTCTGCCATCGGACGGCGATCTGGTGGCGTGGCGGTCCATGGACGGGGGGAAGACGTGGTCACGCGGAACTGTTGTCAATGACGTGCCGGGCGCGCCGACAGAGGGGCTGCACAGTCTTGCGGCGGATTCGAATGGCCGGGTCTTTGCGGTGTGGCTGGATAAGCGAACCGGAAAGACGCAGTTGTACGGGACGCTCTCGAGGGATGCGGGGAAAACGTGGTCGCGCAATTCGCTGATCTATGCTTCGGCGGATCAGACGATTTGTGAATGCTGCCATCCGTCAGTGACGTTCGATGAGCGCGGGGGCGTGATGGTGATGTTCCGTAACTGGCTGGGAGGGTCACGCGATATGTACGTGGCGCGTTCCGCTGACGGGATGCACTTCGGCGCCGCGCAGAAGCTGGGGAGCGGGACGTGGAAGCTGAATGCGTGCCCGATGGATGGCGGAGGGATTGCGGCGTCGGGCGCGGGTGTGGTCACGGCTTGGCGGCGGGAGCATTCGGTGTATCTGGATCGTCCCGGAGCGGCGGAGAAGGAGATTGGCCAGGGAACGGACGTAGCGATCGCGGCAAATGCGCGTGGGGCTTACGTGACCTGGACGACGCCGGAATCGATTGAGGTCCTGACGCCCGGCGCAGGCAAGCCGCGTGCGGTGGGGTCGAAGGGCGCGTTTCCGGCGATAGCGGCTTTCGCGGATGGCGGAGCGGTCGCCGCGTGGGAAAGCGATGGGCGAATTTCGGTAGAGCAGATTCAATAATCGCCGGGACGCCTGATAGACTGAAGGAAATGCCGTGGTGCGTGCCTTGCCGCAGCCACTTCCTCCCGAATTCCCCGGTCGTCTAATGGTAGGACAGCGGCCTTTGGAGCCGTGAATCGTGGTTCGAATCCATGCCGGGGAGCCAACCTTTTGGATTCAATAGTTTAGAAGACAATTGCTGCCCCTATGTACGCGTCTTGTACCGGCGGTCTATTCCTGGGCTCGGTGGAACTCATTGATGCGCCAGCGAGTAGCATGGACAGCATGAATTTGAAAATCGAATCCATGCCGCGACCGAGCTTCGCACGGGTGTGGACTCGCGGTGTTCGAAACACGTATTCGGCGCGTTAGCGCGACGGGTTGCTCCGTGCGGACACGCAGCTCGCCATAGAATAGTCAAGAATGGGGATCGACGTTTACGTTTTAGATCACTGACACGCTACTCGGCCGGTGTGCCTGAAACACTATCAACGGGCCTTACAAGACGCCAGAGCAGGGCGGCCGTGATCTTCCGCATACGCAGCAAAGCGCGGTCCTAAACTTCTAAAGGAGGAGAGTTGAGAGCCAGCTCACGAGCAGAGTACGAAGCAAGGATCGCGCGAGCGGTCACCCATATCGAGACCAATCTCGATGGCTCGCTCCAGCTTGAGGATGTTGCGCGCGTCGCGTGCTTCTCGTCTTTTCACTTCCATCGGGTCTTCAAGGGAATTACGGGAGAAACTCCGCTGGATTTCGTTCAACGCATTCGGCTCGAACGAGCCGCGCGAGCGCTCTGCCTCAATACATCTGCGTCTGTCATCCAAATCGCCTTGGATTATGGGTACGAAAATCCGTCGTCGTTCGCCAAGGCGTTCAAAAGGCATTTTGGGACCTCTGCTTCGCAATGGCGGAAGTCAGGCGCGAAGGTGTGGATTCAGGAAAGGCAGAAGGCGAAAACCGCGCTGCAGTCGCAAATTAGCAAGAACGGCAAAGAAGTAAGTGCCGAGGTCTGGCAAAAACTTAGTAGTGATCGCAGTACAGCGCTTCCAGAACCTGGAGCAGCAACAGTCGGCGATCTACCGGATTTTTTCGTTGTTTTAAAGCGTTACATCGGACCTTACGGGAGTTCTGAAATCACCGGAGTATGGCATGAGCTCATGCAATGGGCCAGCGCAAAGGGCCTGATCCGCAGAGACACAACGTCGTTGGGAGTAGTTCGCGACGATTCGTTTTCGACGCAACCCCAACGTTGCCGATACGATGCTTGCATGGTCGTGCCTAGGAGCTTCACTACTACAGACCCGGATTATCGGGTCGAGACCGTGACTGGTGGACGGTACCTTCGTTATCACTTCATGGGCCGGTCAACCGACATCGACTCGGCCTGGGACCGCGTTTATCGCGAGGGGCTTCCCGAGTCAGGATATCAACCTGACGATCGACCAAATCTTGAGCTCTATCGCCCCGGATCGATTTTAGATCCCGTCGAGCTAACATTCCGCTGCGAACTGTGCGTGCCCGTGCGCTCGTTTTGAGGAGAGATATGCAACCAAGGTTGGTCGAACACCCCGCATTCAATGTCGTCGGTCTGTCGACGCGAACAAATAACGCTGACGAAATGGCAGGCAAAGGCCGCATCGGCGCAATCTGGGAACGGTTCAATGCAGAGAACCTACGCCAAAAGATCCCCAATCAAACGGAGCCTGGTGTGGTGCTCGCCCTCTACACAGAGTACCAAGAGGACGGCAACGCGCCTTATTCTTTCGCGGTAGGCGTCAAGGTCGACAACGTCGCCGACCTCCCGCCAGGACTTACCGCTTACTCCGTTCCGGCGACGAAGTACGCGGTGTTTACGTCGGGTCGAGGGTCCATTCCCGGAATCGTTATCGACGTCTGGAAGGGTATCTGGTCCAGCGAGATCAAGCGCGCCTACCGTTCCGACTTCGAAGTCTATGATGGAAGAAGTAGCGATCGAAACAACGCGCAAATCGATGTCTGGGTCTCGGTAAAATAGTAGGCCAAGGGATGAAGGTGACGTCGCTGATTAATCAGATGCCCGTCGCGCGGAGAAAGAGCTGCCGGTGAGCCTCAATTCCCTGAATGGCGCGAGCCCCACAAAACGTGGCCGGGCTCCTATGATCGGCCCGAACACGGATGGCGCCGAAGAGCTGTGTACCGATTTTGTACGGGGTGCTCGCTTTTTGATGCGTTTGACGACTTCAGTGACTTTGCGAAAACAATAAATTACGGGACATCCAAAACCTGTCAAGAACGTGGTTCGAATCCATGCCGGGGAGCCACAAGGCCAATACGGCAAGTGGCCGCATTTAAAACGCTGCGCCTGGCCGAAAGCGAACCCTGTGTCGAGCGCTTAAGCAGGTCACATCACGCAACACACGCGCGAGACTCTCGAATCTTTGGCTACTCCTCTGGCTGCAAGCGGTCGCGTTGACCTTGCATTTGTCACCGTCTCGAACATCCTTGCTGACTGAGGTCGTTTGTCCCATGCAGAAGTGTGCTCAATCGTCTCGATCTTTCACCGGTTGCCGAAGCAGCGGCCTGGAAGCCTGGACTCGGCAATCCGGCGGCTGAAATCCCCGGCTCTAAGATGAGACCGCAGTTCCATGGCAGGGATCTCGAATCGGCATATCGAGAATTCGAAGGCAAGATAGTGAGCGATAACCGAGGGATTTATACTAAAGCTCCACGATGTCACTCGGCGATGATCTCGCATTCCTTGGAATTGTATTTGGGCTCGGCGGCATTGGGGTGACCATTCTGTTCCCTACACAGCGGCGCATTGGTTACCTGTCTTTTGTACTGGCGGGAATCACGGCGATCTGCTGGGCGGCCCTAGCGTACTCGGCAAAACAAGAGAATGCCGTGAGTACTAATCCGACGCCACAGGAGAATACGCGGCCATGGGTCGGCGTAGTCGCCGCCACAATATCCCCGAAATTTCCACAGCGGGAATTCGAATGGGCTTTTGAGATTGTGAACACGGGTAAATCCCCTGCACTCAAAGTGCGTATCGGCACTGCGACTGTTAGCGGCGGAGCCCCCTCTTTGTACCGGGAGTTAGCTGCGCTTTCACCGAAAGCGTACGATCTGCCTTATCTTTCCCTATTGCCAAATGCTTCCACCGAATTTCACGGCAAAGGGAAATTGACCGCTGAACAAGTGAGATTGATTGGTGATCCCGACATGCTTTTTCGCGCGATCGGGCGGATCGATTATGAAGATGATCGCAATAAGGACTATACGACCACCTTCTGCTACGTACGTCGTACGGACGGTATCCTCACTACGTGCGACGAGCTTAACGATATGAAGTAATCCGGCGGGTTCAGGTAGAGGCCAAGAGCCGTTCGTTCCAGATGTGGCTTCAGCCCGTGGGCGCGCCAGATACGGCGCATGCTGGCCGCACTCACGCCGGGGCCGCTTCCGCCATGGTGCGCGGGGTCTAAGCGATGAAGTGGTACCAATCCATGCCGGGGAGTCACCGACTTCTCTATCGAAAATAATTAACTGAAAGAGCCAGCGACCTTGCTAACTTAGTGAAATTCGGTCCAAATCCATGGAGGGGTAATGGTGACCCGGAAACTTCGGTATCGTAAAGGTTGTTGCAACCAGTCGTGGATAGGCCGTGGACCTCGCTCGTCGTCCTGAACGTGAACAAACGCGGGTATTAACTTTGCGCATTCTCATAGTCGAAGATGAACCCAAAGTCGCCCAGGCTCTGCGGGAAGGACTTGAGAGCGAGTCCTATTCCGCCGCCATCGCCACCACCGGCGAGGACGGGTTCTTTCTCGCCAATTCTGAGGCATTCGATCTGGTGATTCTGGATGTTATGCTGCCCGGTCGAAGCGGGATCGATATTCTTTCCGCCATGCGGAGAAAGGGAATGCACATCCCCGTACTCCTCCTCACGGCGAAGGACACCGTTGCAGACCGCGTGGTCGGTCTGGACTCCGGAGCTGACGACTACCTCGTCAAACCCTTCGCCTTTGCCGAGCTATCCGCCCGCGTGCGCGCGCTCGTTCGCAGAGGGAAACAGGATTCGCCCGTCCTTCTGGAGGTCGACGATCTCCGGATCGACCTGATCACACGCAAGGCAAGGCGCGGCAACAGGCCGCTTCAACTGACAACAAGAGAATACGAAGTACTCGAATACCTGATGCGGAATCACGGCCAGATTGTCTCGCGCGAGATGCTCGGACGGGATGTGTGGCTTGAAAACACGCGCCATTCCACTCTGGACAATGTGATCGACGTACACATGGCTCGAATTCGACGCAAAGTAGACGACGGATTCGCTACAAAGCTTGTGCATACGGTGAGAGGAGTCGGGTTCGTACTGGCGGCACCGAAATGATGAAAGCCTGGAAGCCTCAAAACGTCCGGGCGCGGCTCACGTTGTGGTACGTGGCGATACTTGCAACTCTACTCCTGGTCTATGGGGGAAGTGCGTCAATTGCCCTGTTCATCCAGCTACGGAACCAACTGGACCATCGAGCCATCGAAGATCTCGAAACCGTGGAAGGCGTACTGAGCTTCGGCCAAAACGGCAGAGTTTTTCTTCGAAACGACTACCATGATCATCCTTACCCGGCCTCACAACAGGAGCGTCTCATGGAAGTCTGGTCCGCGGACGGGACACTTCTGTATCGAAGTGAATTGCTCGGCAACCGTCCGCTCGGTGGACCACCCCGGTCCGGGGAGGGCGCCGATTCATACTCGATACGATCGATCACGCTTCCAGACGGCACACCCGTACGGCTCGTCAGTAAGCATCATGTGCTGGAAGGGCGGCTGACCGTGATCCGGCTCGGATTCAGCGAGCAGCCCCTGTGGGAACAATTCTGGCAGCTCCTGATAGGCCTGATCTTCGGGTTGCCGTTCGCTGTTGGCTTGGCTGGGTTCGGCGGTTATTTTCTGGCGCGGCGCGCACTTGGCCCAGTGGAGAGGATGGCCCGTCGCGCTCGCGAGATAAACGCGGAACGCCTGAGCGCCAGATTGGAAATAGAAAACCCGCAGGATGAGATTGGACGCCTTGCCGGCGCTTTCAACGAAACGCTTGCGCAACTGGAACGTTCGTTCGAGCAACTCCGTCGATTCACGTCGGATGCTTCACACGAACTCAGGACTCCACTGACCGCAATCCAGACCGTGGGCGAGATCGGCCTGCGCGGAGCACCAACCGCAGAACACTACCGGACGGTCATCGAAAGCATGCTCGAAGAAACGGGGCGTCTGACGCGGCTCGTCGAGAGTTTGCTGACGATTGCGCGAGCCGATTCCGGTCAGATTCAGTTGGCGAGAGCCGATATTGGTGTGCTCGGGCTGGTTCAGGAGGTCGCGGCATTTGTCGAGGTGCTGGCGGACGATAAACAGCAGGAGCTCGTAATTGAAGGCGACGAGTCCCTGCACACCTGCGGGGACCGTGCGATCCTGCGTCAGATTGTGATGAATCTGTTTGATAACGCCATTAAACACACGCCCACGGGCAGCAGCATTTCCGCTCGCGTCAGGGAACACGACGGCCGGATGCTTTCTATCGAGGTCGAAGACACCGGCCCCGGTATCGCACCGGGTCACCGCGATCGGATCTTTGAGCGCTTTTATCGAGTGGATGAAGGCCGTTCGCGCGACAGTGGAGGCGCGGGACTGGGCCTGGCGATAGCAAAGTGGGGCGCCGAAGCACATGGCGGGCGCCTGGAACTCGACTGCCCCAGGACGGGTGGATCAGTTTTTCGGGTCGTCTTGCCGTGTAACGAAAGAGTTTCATCAGACGGACGCCAACTGAAAACAAGCGTGACACAGTCAGGCAACGCCCGCTGAACTCGCTGCTACAAATGATTCAGGCCGCTCGCGGAATTCCGCTGAGCCACTAACCTGAACAAATCTTCAGAAAACACCCCTGATTCTTCAGTGGACCAACGCCCGCTGCACACGTAAACCTAGGAAGCGGGACTCGTGTCCGTTCTGACGGTTCCTATTCGGGCTCATGCTCTCTTCGCAGGGTCTATCGGACCACGCCCATCGGCCGGCGAGCGCGTTCCGCTGCCAAAACGAAGGTCCGCGAGTTGATTGGCGAACTGTTCGAAGGGAAATAGCACATTTGCTCTCAAACTCGAAATCCTGCTGGCTGCTGACGATCACCTTCGCTGCTGGCGTTACTGTTTTTGCCCAGCAGCCACCAGCGAATCATGGTTTAACGATCACCCAGGCAGTCGATGCCGCGTTGCGGAACTACGCTTCCATACGGGTCTCTCAGGAACAGATCAATGCGGCCGCGGCGGGCATTCAACTGGCGCGAACGGCTTACCTTCCTCGTGTAGACGCGCTCGCTCAGGTAAATCGTGCGACGAGGAATAACGTCTTCGGCTTGCTCCTTCCCCAGAATGTTATCCCTTCCCTCTCAGGACCGGTACTTGGCACCAATAACCTGGGGACGGCATGGGGCAGCGCGGTCGGCATCCTCGTCAGTTGGGAACCGTTTGATTTTGGCGCCCGCAGAGCCGGCGTCGCCGCCGCGACGGCCACACGCGCTCGCTCCGAAGCAACTCTAAAGCGGACGCAGTATGACGTGGCGGTCGCGGCTGCGGATTCTTACATGACCCTCGTAGCCGCACAAGAGATGGTACGCGCGGCACAAGCTGGCGTGGACCGGGCGCAGGTCCTCGCACAAACGATAGGCGCCCTGGTCAACGCGCAGTTGCGTCCTGGCGCTGACGCTTCACGAACGCAGGCGGAACTTGCGGCGGCTCGGACTCAAGTGATTCAGGCGCAGCAGGCGGTAGAGGTCGCGCGCGCCAATCTGGCAAGATTCGTCGGAGGCGATCCAGCTCAACTTGTTACCGCTTCCCCTAGACTGCTGCAGTTACCGCCGGAACAGCCTGTGGCGCCGTTGAACGCCGCCACAAATCCCCTATCGCTCGAACAGAGTGCCGTGGTG
>Ga0134125_10001429_pt1 | contig 29357 bp, 19 predicted proteins | sample KB31751_FD_96464 | JGI IMG/M metagenome (GOLD analysis project Ga0134125, IMG submission 96464) | Terrestrial soil microbial communities with excess Nitrogen fertilizer from Kellogg Biological Station, Michigan, USA - KB3-175-1 | ecosystem: Environmental > Terrestrial > Soil > Unclassified ... | reverse complement strand
TCAATTAGGAATTTAAGCACGTTCTCAGAATAATAATAATGCAACAGAAAAAATAGGGCGAAATAAAAAAAAAGGGGAAACGGAAGGGGGAAAAGTAAAACAAAAAATAGAGAGGGAAGGGTTGGGTGGAGGTAGAATTGCAAATTTACTAAAACAACAAAGGTCTTTTGATAGCTGAGAGACCCAAAAATTGACATCTGCTTATAAAATCACAACTGGTTTTTGGGGGGATATCATCGATTTCGAAGAGACGGGTCTAGTAGGAACCTTGAATCCATTTGAGTTGCCCAAGTTCACGAGATCCTTAGCTGCGCAGACGCGTTGTGCAGATTCATCAATAGCTTGCTTTAAGAATGGATTCAGTACATCTGTAACCACAACTGACGTAGTTGTACTTGTTGTAGCCTTTGCAGCAGTTGAAGAAGAAGAAGAAGAAGCAAGCGCTTTAGGAATTGCAGCAGGCTCTCGTGAAATTCGGAGTATTGGAGTCTGACGATGAGTAAAGTTATGCCTTTTCAATTCTTTCAACTGTGGAGTAGTTCGCGATGGTACGAGAGTTTCTTGATTTTGAGAACCAGGAGGGTGAAGAGCTCTTGATACACACGAATCAACGTGACGTTTCATTGCATCTGTCGAATTAAAGCAATCGCTACAATAGTAGTTACTGCAACCAAACCAGCACTGGTGTTCTTCGGCTCCGATCGCCATGTAGGGGCAATTTGGGGCCTGACATTTTCTAGTTTCCCATTGGTTCAGTCGAATGGCTAGGTATTCGTTCATCTCTTCTAATCGTTTGATGACAACACTCCTTTGTTGTTGCATTTGAGTAAAGTAGACTTTAAATTCATTCTTAGTAAAGCGGCGCCGTTGCCTTGGCGAGTCTTCCGTAAATTCTCCCGAAGTTTTAGTCGAGACTGGCACAAATGGCGATGGAAGAGCCAATGTCGTTTCTGTTGTCAGTGCCATAGGAGAAGGATGATGTTGTTCCTGCGGACTCAGGTCCACGGGCGACTCCGATGGTGTATTTTGTTGACTTTCAACGGTGGAGGAAATGGTCAGAGAATTTGGCTCATTGGTCAAATGTTGAGGTGTTGTTTCATCTTTCTTTTCCAATCTGTCTTTTATTTCGGCAATTTGCTTAGAAAGATTGTTCGAAATTTCGATTTGCTGCATAAGTGCTTGCTCTAGCTTGGAAGATGGCGATTCTGATTGTTGATTTGGCTTCCTTCTTTTTGGAACTGGTTTGAATTCTACATCATCCTCCTCCTCCTCCTCATCTTCTTCTTTAGAATCATCATCATCCATACTATCCACAGACTTGTATGATTGCCTCTTTCTCTTCTTTTTGTTGCCATCTTGGTTCTGATCATGAGGAGAAGAAACAGCTGACTGCTTCTGCTGCTGCTGCTGGTCACTTGCTGGTTGTTTGGTATCAACCGTAGGCAATAATAGTGCCGAAGTGGCATTGATTTGTTGTTTTAATGCCCACAAAACCTTTGAATTTGGGCGCGTATTATTATAGAACCAATCGCGAACTTGTGTCGGCGTCAGCCTTGTTTCGGTTACTAATTTCTCTCGATCTGCTTCTGAGGGACATGGAAATTCGAGGTGGGTTAATACCCACCGCTTGAGAATTTCAGTTGCCGCGACAGGCAGTTTTTTACCTTTTCGAGAGTTGCCATTCGACATATTCTTCTTCTTCTTCTTCTTCTTCTTCTTATTTTCAGTATCATCAATATCCATTTCGTCGTCACTTGGGTTTATCGGTCTTGCGCCACTGTCGTCATTCGTCGAGGTGTGAGCCAGTTCCTCATTAGCGACTAATCGAGATTGGATCTGATCAACTTCTGCCTGCTTTTCTTCTCCTTCTCCGCTATCTTCTACTCTCCCTTTAATCTTAATCCATAAATTTGCGCTATAGTCGAACATTTGGTCAGAAGGCAGAGCAGTAAACGCGGCCCCGCGCGCGTGATTCTTCATGTCTGCCACGAAATAACGAGGATCATGACGTTTGAAGTGGAAGTCCTCACATTGCGTTCCAATAAGATCGTTGTCGCTCATTGTAGTGATGAAGTTGGCAATGGAGAATTCTCCATTATTGCGTCTGTCGTCGGGTTTCATCTTGACTTGTGCGAAGCGCCCAATTGTAGATCTCACAAGAACGTGGCCTCTTTTAAGCTCGCCAGTCGGTTTATTGTTTCCAAACAATGATATCCAAGGTGGGGCAATAGGCCTGTTTGAGAGTTCTTCAATCAATTTGCCAGGATCGATGTTTTCGAATTTGCGAGGACGTCCTGGCTTCCTTCCTTTTCTCGAAGAAGGCTGGAAAGACTCAGAGCTCATTTCTTTGACACTATCAGCGTCATCTTCGTCGTCGTCGTCCTCTTCCGTTTCTTCATTGTCTAAGAGCGTTTGGGCCGGCGATGTTGAAGCTTCCGTGGTACTCAAATAGAACATTCTTCGCCGCTGCGATGCAATAGATCTTGTTCTAATTACCAATATATCACTATATTTGACCTCGCGAACAGGATTCAGTGCATGTAGCTTTACTCCCGCGGGTGCTAGGTTTGTGATCTTTTTGCTCAAATCCTCGTATTCGTAGTAGAACTCTTCTGCCGGCGTTCCAATAAGACCTACATCACCGAGTCGTGCAAATAGATCAGCACAAATAAAGTGGGTCTTTCGCCAGGCGACGGGCTTGACATGAACTTGGGCGTAGGTCCCTTTTTCGGACATGATCAGGACATGATATTTATTGATGGGAAGCAAAACGGGGGTTTCTGTATCACATAGGATGATCCAATTTGGCACATTCTTTGGAATTGAAGTTGGGGCTGGCGTTGGCGTTGGTGTGACCTCGGCGTTGGCCGACGTCACCTCCCTTGGTGGTGCACTTTCTTCGTTTTGTATTAAATCCATTCAAATCAGTTCCACTATTTTGCTCCCACCAGTCTACGTTAGAGTACGTTGGAAATTAGGTGTTGGCCTCCGGCCGAAGGGGAGGGGGGAAACTAAATAATCTTGAAAATTTAAATTTTAAAGTTTGTCAGCTCCCCCCCTCCTCGCCCACCACTCGCTTTGTAGTCATCACTTCTGATTAGATTGTGTTGAATGAGCGCCGCGGAATCACCCGTCGAGACATTCTCATTTGATGGCACTTCAGTGAGCTACAGCTCGTCGGAGGACAAACAAGCCCCTCCAGAGTCTGACGAACCGTTGCTCAAACCCAACCCTCGTCGTTTCGTGTTATTCCCTATCGAATATCCTCAGATATGGCAAATGTACAAGAAGGCAGAGGCTTCATTCTGGACTGCGGAGGAGATTGAGTTAAGCGCGGACATCAGCGACTGGCGGACCAAGCTTAACGACGACGAGCGCTTCTTCATCTCTCGTGTCCTCGCCTTCTTTGCGTCCTCTGACTTCATCATTAATGAAAATCTTGCAAAACGCTTCGCTACAGAAGTACAAATACCAGAGGCCCGATGGTACGTAACGTGAGTTAACTAAGTGCCGACCCGTCTTTTTTCCTAACAGTCTCACCCCCCCCTCTTCCTTAGTTTCTACGGCTTTCAGCAGGCCATCGAGAATATCCATTCGGAGGTTTACTCCCTCTTAATAGATACGTTTGTGAAAGAACCAGCAGAGCGAGATAAGCTCTTCAACGCCATTGAGCACGTTCCATGTGTCCAAAAGAAGGCCCAATGGGCGCTCAAATGGATCGACAGCTCGCGTTCCTTCGCCGAGCGCCTGATTGCCTTTGCGGCTGTCGAGGGAGTCTTCTTCAGTGGGTCTTTCTGCGCCATCTTCTGGCTTAAGAAGCGCGGGCTGATGCCTGGGTTGGGCTTCTCTAATGAGTTGATTTCAAGAGATGAAGGCTTACACTGCGTGGCCCGTGGCACACTGGTATCGACTGAATTTGATGCTATACCCATCGAGCAGCTCGCCTCCAATGTCGGGGAGATGGTCATGACCTACGACGAAAAGGCCCCCGGTGCCCCCGGCCTCGTCCTCCGCCCCCAGGCCGCGTTCACGCCAAGCGGCACGAAGGAGTGCGTCGAGTTGACGATGGAAGACGGCCGAACGCTGGTGTGTACTCCCGACCACAAGATCCTGACCAAGCGTGGCTGGATTCGCGCTGATAATCTTGTGCTTGACCAGGACGCAGTGTTTGTGTCTGAACCTCCGTCGTCATTTACGCCCACCGACGAGGATCTACGTCAAGAGGTCGGATGGAGCGTTGGTGAGTGGCACATGAGAGCCCCTGAGGCACGGCGGAAGGCGTTGGCATTTGGGAGAGTATTGGGACATTTGGTTACCGACGGGGCGCTGTCCCGCCATCGAGATTCCAATCAGGCAGTATTGTTCGCGGGCCACAAACTCGAAGCCGAATCCGTTCAGCGCGATTGTGTTCTAGCATTCGGGAATAACGTAACTTCATCAAGTTCTGCCAATGAAGCCGTGTTTTATATTCGACTATCGCGTAAGATTGCTACATGTCTCACATCTCTGGGTCTCCCCGTTGGCGCCCGTGTCAACTCACCTCATTACATCCCTGATTTCATCATGCAAGCCCCGCGTAGCTTCAAGCGCGCCTTTTTGATGGGATTCTTCGGCGGTGATGGTGTATGTCCTTCGTCGAAAAGGACCAAAAAAAGCTTCACTATTATGATGGAACTCAGGTACTCTCTCTCCAAAGTAGTTGCGCTCAGAGACGCCGGTCAACGCCGTCTCGCCCAAGTGATCACTCTACTCGCCGAATTTGGGGTCAACGCAACTCCCGACCCGATCATGGCTGGGCCAAATGGCACAGAGTACCACGGTTTGACCATCGACAGTGAAAATATGTTAAAGTTTGCGGAGACCCTCGGTTTCGCCCACTGCGGGCACAAGCAAGTTCGCCTTGGAGCAGCTGTCGCCGTGTTGAAGATGCGAAACCGCCAAATTACAATGAACAAGACCATTCGTGATCGCATCGACGAATTACAAGGGGCCAGGACCGCACGCTCAGACGCCCGTGCCCTCGGCTTAACTGGCTCCGAGTTGTGGCTGTATGCGATGAAAAATAACAAGATGTCGCTCAACCAGGCTTATGATCAAGCAGTCAAGGAGTTCAAGTCTACTAACGCCGTAGTCGGAACGGTAACAAGTAAGGCCGGCACGAGAGGCGCAATCAACGTTGGCAGAGAGACCAGGGGGCGGTATACTTGGGACATCCTGACGCGCTTTGGCGGTGCCAAGTTCTTTCGCGACGAATCGGACAACCCATCTGCTAAAGAAAATGATGATATTAGCGACCACCAAACACCATTGGCTCAGGAAGACGGCGTCGATGACGACGGAATGGCAGTCGACAACAACCCTGAACCGACTAGGAAGAAGCACAATTTCACTTCTGCTACCTACGCAATTCCGCGCGGCGTTATGAGTATCCCCGCGCTGGAAATGAAGGTGATTCGCCGCGCAAACGTCGGCCCGCGCGAGGTGTTCGATATTACGGTCGATGAGACACACAACTTTGCTGCCAACGGCGTAGTCGTGCATAACTGTGACTTTGCATGTCTGCTCTACAATACGATGCGCCACAAGTTGCCCGAGTCCACGGTGCATGAAATCGTGAGAGACGCCGTTACTTACGAGAAAGAGTTTGTCGGCGAGGCGCTGCCCGTCTCTTTGCTTGGGATGAATGCAGAAATGATGAAAACTTACATCGAGTTTTGTGCCGATAGGCTCCTGATCTCCCTGGGCGTAGACCCTATCTACCATGCTAAGAATCCCTTCGACTGGATGGAGCTAATCTCGCTCACAGGAAAGACCAACTTTTTCGAGAGAAGAGTTAGTGAATACAAGAAGGCAAGCGTCAACACGAGCCAAGAGCTGGGTAAGGATGCTGGACCGGCAAACCAGTTCTCATTAGACGAGGACTTCTAACTAGTATTTGAACAAATAGACTAAAATAAACCCTACATGCGTCTCGCCACTATAACTCCTTTTTCATCTCTGACTATGCGGTTATCTGGGCCAATAAAGATAATCCAATCTGGAGCGTCATTTGGAACAGAAGGTTGGGTTGGCGTGGCCCGACGCCCAGGCCACGTAGGCGGCAGCGTCACCATTGTAACGCTTTCATCGTTTTGTATTGAATCCATTCAAATCAGGCTTACACCTTTGCTCGAATTCATTTTGGTTTGCTAGCGAAAATGACAAAATCACACTTGGGACAATTCCAATCACCGCGGGGGAGGCAGATTGGGAAAATAGCCTTTTTGAATGTTTTTTCATAATTCCTCCCCCTCGCCTCCGTTGTCCAAATGGACCCTCAGCAGCCTTACTTTGCACAGGTTGTCTTCTTTCAAGGAATCTTTTCCTCCTGGTTCCAAGTGCAGCGTGTTGCTGATATTCTGTTCCCGAATGCTTCCATCCTTAAACACCAGAACGACCTGCCGGAGATTGCCTACTTTGATCATTCAGAATGGACTTGGAACCCAATACATTGGAGTATGTGGCTGTTTACATTGCTGTTTCGATCTGGCCCACCTTATTCAATAAATTTATCCGAAATGAACATTGCTCAGGCGGCAGATGTCGCAGCTCTCATCCAGCGTGACCAAGGCATACCAGCTGCTCAGCTCATATCATTTGGAATCTCTCGCGGAGCCGCAACGACATTTGTTCGGCACGCTTTGTACCCAGAACGAAAGGCCAAATTGGTGCTCCTTGAAGGCTGCCCCCGATTCAATTCCCAATGTCCTGGAGTACCGATATGGGTGTCTGGGGTGCGAAAATTGTAGAGTGGCTATTAGGGAAGTTTACCTCGTACAACGCGACCTTGGCTCGAACTTATTCTCTATTGTCTCTGGCAGCACGTTTCCCAAAGGACGTCCCTATTGCTTTTGTTACTTCGGAGCGCGACACAAAGGTACAACCTGCGGGAACATTGAGACTAGTTGCTGCTCTTCAAACAGCGGGCCATCAGATGATTCACGTTTTAGTTCTAAAGGATGCAGATCACGACTGTTCTTTGACTTGGAGCGAACGAGATAAAGCGGCCTATGTTGACTCTGTGAAGGATTTGCATGTGAAGTATGGGATTAGACATTTTCACCGTTGGTTTGGAGAAGAAGAAGAAGCCAAATAGAAGCGGAAGGCAGCTCTTTATTTTGTCAAATTCTGTAAGTAAGCTCTAGTTTTATTTGATTCATTGGAATGCGCGGCAAACTCCTTCTATTTCTCCTCTACAAATTGGGCATTTGTAGGAATTGGTGACAGCCAAGACTGTTGCGCATGGATTGCAAACGCAAAGGTGACCACAAGGGATTATGACCGTATCCTTTTTTGCATCTAAACAAACAGAACACTCGTCTTCTTTCTCTAGTTGTGGCTGGGGCGGTAGTTCAGGTTCTGCGGCGTGGTGTTGCTTCTTATTCTTTCTTCCTCCACCTCCTCTCCTAGCCTTGGGAGCTGTCACTTGTTGCGTTTGATTTCCTATAGCTGCCACTGGCTGTTGTTGTATTCCGTCCGCTGGGGCCCCGGGCTTGGCAGCGTTGCAGCGAAAGCAATTGGCACTTGATTGTTTCGTGAAGGTGTTGCAGTTAGCACACTTCCAATCGTTCTTGTAAACATTACACTTGAGACACTTTGGTTTGCTAGCGAAAATGACAAAATCGCACTTGGGACAATTCCAATCACCAGGCTTGCGGTTCATTCGCCCCCCGGTAGAGTAGTTACAAATTTGAAAGTTGATTTCAAATTTTCAAAACATCCGAATTATTCTCTCTCCCTCTGCGCTCATCCGTCACCTCACTTAGTACCCCCCCCCTGAAACTACCATTCCAATTGCCAATTATCCGAACATGGCAGCGCCTCGGATGACATACGACTACAATAGCGGGCGAGCGTTTACTACCCAACTTCGCAATCCATCCGGTGACATTCACTACGGTCACATCACAATCCTATTTGATCGAGACTGGAAATCAAGAACACCAACGCAGCAGCAAGAGATATGGGAGTTGTTTAAGAGTCACCAAGGCAATACTTTTAGTATTCATTCTGTCGATGCTAGACAACCCGGCCAACGCTCTGTGCGCTTCAAGTCTGATGAGCTGGCCGCAATTCGAGCAAGCCTCATTGCGAAGATGAAGGAAGAAACGCCGAATTTCGTGTTTGATGCGTCTCGAGATCGCACCCTCGATCACTTTCACTCTGAATTGAACTCTGACGTCGCTGAAGAAATAGGGATCACCCATGCGCAAATCCATTTTGCAGAACCAGTCCAGTTTAGATTTATTCCAGCAACTGGCTTCAAGTCAAAGGAATGTCACTTTGCAATGGCCGATTACCAAGTTTAGGAGCTGAACACAGACCAAGAGCACTTTAGTGCAGAGCAAATCGAATTTCCAGTGTCAAAAAAGAGGCTTAAATAAATACAATTATACATTGACTCTGTTGTATGGATGGGTCTTGAGGGTACTAACTACAAGAGCCAAGAAACGCAGGTTGTTTGTTCTTTGATTCATGTTTGCATTTCCATTTGCGTCGACAAGGTTGGGAAAGTTAACCAATAGAGGCTTGGTCTGGAGTGGGTTTGATTCTTCTTCCAAATCATCGTCTTCTTGCTCTACAACAACAGAAGCTGAAGTCGGGACGTAAACTGTTTCTTCAATGCAAATTCTACTCAGCTGCTGTTCTAACTCTTTTAAACTCTTGTAATTGTAGCGTTTCATGAAAAACTCATCTGCGTCATTCAGGTAATCGTAAACCTGATTAGTGCTTTTGAGATAGCATTGCAATCCGACTGAATTGTCTTCAGTCGCCGTTGTTTCTTCGTCCTCCTTCTCTATTTGCATAAAGTCGCCAAAGATTGAGTGTCCACAATGATGACACAAGTAATTGTCCTTTGCCATAATCGAAACGGATTGTGAGATCTTCTTGCAGGAGCCGCAGATTGTTTCAAACTTCCAGAAGAACTCGGGCGTGAATCCTTTCCTAAACGTCTGTCGCGGTTTCCATTCTTCCTTTGGTGCCTTTGCCTTCTTTCTTTTCTTATTTTCATCGGATTTGCTACTTGAGGAAGAACTGATGCTGTCATTGCTGGAAGAAAGTGCTTCAGAAGGCTGCGGTTCTGCTGGAACAACAACACGCTTTCGTTCTGTTGTTATAACATATTCCGCCTGCCTCGCCATTACTTCTTCTCCATATGCCAGCTCCATTACGGTTTTCCAATAGTCTCCTGACAATTTGGGCTTGAGAACTTCGGTCTCATTTCTGGAAAGACCGCTGATCTTGCCGCCCAATCGCCGGGCACTTTCCCAGACATCTAACCTGGGAATATCTTCTAATACCTCTCTAATTGCTTCATCAATGACAGCAACAGGAAATACTCTCTCAAGTACTTCTACGATTCCCTTTCTAATGTATCCGAGATAGTAGTTATTCCAAGCCGTCTGGGTTATTGGCTTCTCGAGAGAAACTGTAAATCCTCTCTTGCCGTCCCAATCAACGACTCGACCCTTGATATAGCCGAGTGCTCGCTGGACCAGTACGGCGTTGCTCGAGTCTTTCTCCTTGTCGTCGTATGAGAAATGCTTTGTCTCCGCGTCATTGTTATTAAACCAAACATAGAAATCTTCATTCTTGTAGAGTGCGTTGTTTAGCGGTGGTTCGGTAGAAAGTCCGACTTGGTTGAATGCCAGGTGGACAGCTTTGATCAAAGTGGCTTTCAAGAGTTCCAAGTCGTCATTAGTTGCACCATCCTCGCCAGGTAAATCCAACATGATACTCTTGTTCCAATTAAGCAAGAAATGTTTGACGACAAACTTGATCACTTCCGAAACGTACTTGGGGGTCGACCCCTGGATTGCAAGGAATCCCTTTATTGCCATTTCCCCGTCCTTTTGCATAATCTTAACGTAGCGATTTCTAATTGAAATATCTAGTTGGGTAATAACATCAGTCTTTATCTGAAACCACTGTCCATAGTCATTGTGCAAGTAATCCTGCTTTAAGCTTTCGATGGCCTTCAACACTGCCTGTACTTCTTCCTTTCTGAATCGCAAAACGATGCTATCAGTCACACACATTACCTGCGTAACTGATTTTGGGAGAAGGTTCTTCAGATGTTCTGAGGAGCGACTGATAATGTGCTGACCAAGTAGAGTAACAAAGACCCCAAGTTCCTTAGAATGATAGCGAGTGTATGTGCTGCTCACGACTCCATAAGCAGCAGATATTGTCATCTTGCAGAATAAGATCAACTCCTTCAGCAAACTGCCTGTCAGAGAGCTGGTTGCAGGATCTAACTGTTCTAGCCAGCGTCTTTCAGTGAGACATTTCCTCAAGAAGGCTGCAAACGGATGTGTCTCCGTTGTGATCTCTCTTGGTTTCGAACCTGATACTTCATGAGTTATGATATCATGCCACGTTTTGACAATAGGAGTAATGTCCAGAGCTTCTTCAAATCTCTGACGAACGTTCCCACCGCCGGCGGGCTGTTTGTTGGAATCCTTCAGTTTCTGCACTCCTTCTCGATAAACAGTCCACAAGTGCCTATTGGTAAAATCCAATTCAAAGTGACTAACGATAGCAGCGTAGAATGCATTGAAATCAATCTCCAGCGCCATGTAGTTCCCACATATGATCTGCGGGTTGACTTCTGCATTTATCCCACCCTTGAATGTGATTTCAACATCCTTTTCAGTCGGAAGTACTTCCTTTGGTCCCTTTACTTCATCAAGGCTATCATTTTCGGTTGAAAAGTCTTTGAACCCAAAGTCGGACAGAACAGAGTACCCAGCTCGAGTCAATTGGCGAGTTAACGCACTTTCGAATCTAGCTGATGGCGCCGAGTTTTCCAGGGGAGCTTCTAGAAAGGTGAAGGGCCTGCCGGAGACGCGCGATCGAACAATGAGACTGTAAAAGTAAGTGTTCAAGTCGAATCGATTCTGCCAATTGATCTCAGAGTTGTCATCGCATTTGACAATCAAACAAGGAAAGTTGTCATAATTTAGCGATCCGTGAGGCAAGAGTGAGGGGAAACGTTCTTTGAGGCCCTTGAGAAACCAATAGGTCGCGCTGTTGCGTTTGCGAGACATTTTTCCTGTCCAATCTGCAACAGCGCTCTTTATATCTGCTCTGACAATGTCAAACTGCTCATTTGTAATCAAGACAAGTAGCAAGTCTGGAATGTTCTTTGGATTCTTAATGTGGCCGTTCAGTTGGTTCTTGGGGATCGCCTGAGTCTTGATTTGGTTCTCCTTCTCCAAGGGATTCACAGCTCCAGGTCTGGTGGGTGGAATCAATACATTCTTAAAGTACATTGTCTTGTCGTTTGTACTAACAAGAGCAGTTTGAATGGCAAGTGGGAAGTCGCTGGAGGTATGCCTGAGTTGAAACGGCAAAAGCTCATCGGCGTCCAACTTTACTTGAGTACTCAAGACACGTTGCTTAAAATCACTCCAAGTTAAGTTGTATATAACAAATTCGCCTGGTCTGGGTAGTTCAAACTGAAACACTCCTGGCAGGGTGTTCATTGCAAGAAGCCTTTGCATTGCTCCATCCAAATGAAAGTCCGTTTGATGCCACCGAGCCTCATCGTCTCTCTTGGCCCGGGACTGTTGCTGTTGTTTATCTCTGATCTGGGCAACAAACTGAATACATCTTCGCTTAAATGTCGAATAGAAAGGGGTGTAAATAAATTGGTCCCTGGCCGAGCTCGTAAACTCAATCTCGACAAAATGATCACTCCCATAGGCGACAATGTTCTCAGCCATATAAACGGGCATCGTTCGGCCGTTAATTCCATTAGATAAGATCCTGGCACGCATAGTAAGGCCAGATGAAAGTTCGGCCTCTCGGATCAAAGTTCTGCATTCCCCATTCACCAATTCGAGCAAACTGGCTGCATTGGCCCTTTCGTAATATGGGCCAATGTGAAACCGCATCGGTATGTGAGTTACATTGAAGTGGAAGTGACATGTTCGTTTCCCACGGCCTTGTGCGTATTCTATCGCGTGGAACAGCACTGAGTCTGATTTTACACGATAATCCTCGATACAGATGTAGGGAATATCTGTGGGACTACTTTCGGGGTGTCTGCTGGCCATTGGTGGTGGCGGGGGGAACGAGGGCTGGGGGGGAAATAAGTTTTAAATTTTTTGAAAATTTTTGTTTCCCATTGTCCTCCCCCCGTCGCCCAAATGCTGGCCACACCTCTTGCTTCACCAAGCCCGCTCCTGCTTCCTATCACTACTCGTTCATCTATGACTTCCGGAGTGGTACGCAATCAGGTTTCTCAAACAGGTTGGCGCCGGGTGGGCGGAAGCAAAGCCGCCGAGTCCTGACCTTACTCTTTGATCTACCCACTCTGTCATACCAATAAAGTAGACCACTAATAACTATCTTAATGACCACTTGGAACATTCTTGATGGTATAGATAGCGAGAGAAAAAATTTTTAATTTTTAAAAAAATATTTTACTTAATTTCTCAGCTATCTCAAAAGTTTAACAACTAACTTGACCTTCTGTTTTTTCTTTCCCTTCTTTTTTGCCGTCTTATGTAGGCTTCAACTGCCTGTTACCCAGCCACTACTGTCCACCACTTATATCGATTCAAATCGACAGTCTTCGCTTCGCTACTGGCGTTGAGGTCGGTCAAACAGAACGGCTGTTTTCTGCACGACGCATGCCTTGCTGTAGCAAATACCTTCTCTCAGTTCGGATTGGCCATCACGACGATGAATGCATACTGCAATAGTCTCCTTAAAGCGACGATACAAGTGCCAATCTCAATACTACGCGGTCTTGTTGAGGCGATCGACCGCCAAGGCCATATGAACTGCAGCGAAGAACGTTTGCAAGCTATGATCAACGTAGCGAAAGCCGACATATCATGTGCTGGATTGAGAGTCTACTACACGGCCGTGAGTTTGATTGGAGAGGAAGAACTCTTCGGACTGACGAGTCGCCCCGAAGGACAGTTATCTTCTTCTTCTGCTGCTACTTCTTCAGCTTCTTCTTCATCTTCGCCAGCATCTTCTTCAATCAAAGCTGGAGCAACTACTCTTCTAAAACAGCAACCTGCCACTTCAGTGATCAACAATCCTACGCCAACCGGCGGGAGCTATACGTACCACCACCACCCGACACCAATGGAGCAAATGCAACTGATACCTCCTAAATCTGCGGTGAAAATGATAATGGATGGACGTGGAGGTTTGATTCCAGCGGCTGGGCCCGTTAATTCGATTCCTCCGAGTATGTGTTCTGCTGCCACGCCGTCTCGTCCTTCTCCTTCGCCGCCTCCTCCTCCTCCACCTCAACGACCAGCGATCCGATTACGGATTATCAAGCGTGGCCAGTCTCTTAATCAACCTCCTTCTCTACCAACTCGACCCATGGCTTTGGTTTCCGACGCAATCGAACCCCCAACCAGGCCTCGACGACATAAATCGAAGAAAAGGGTTTCTATAACACCAATAGCCATAACTCCATTTTGGCGCAACTTGGCGAAACGCAAGCGTGATGAGCAGTCGCCAGACTCTGATACAGAGGACGAAGCCGAGGGGGAAATGCCGGACGCCAAACGCACCAAGATCGACAAGGGTGGCCAAATGGCAGTAGACCTGTAGATTAAATATAAAACATGTAAATGAAGTGAAGGTCCCCTTTTTAAATATTTACAACAATAACAACATAAAGCAGCAAGGAGGTAAGGCTCAGCGAGACACATGCTAGAGCTTGGCGTCCTCATCTTCTTCTCGTTTCCTCTTACTAACTTTCCTTTGAATTCGCTTCCGTTTCACCCAATTGTATATCATTACTGATATCACTCCAATTGTTGTCACTGCGACTATTACTGCAAACGCCAGCACGATCGCGTCCATGGTTTGAGATGAATCAGACGGAACGGCTTGCGGCGGAGGTGCAAAGGCATCAGAAGGAACCCAATTATCGGCGACACTTGGCGCTTGAGGTGGGTTTGTAATCGGTTCTACTTGTGGTGGCATGGTTATGGGAGGTGGCGGAGTCACTGGTGGTCCAATTGGAGGAAAGGGAGGCAAAATGGGCGCCTGTGAGCAAGTCAAGTTGGTTACTGTGTAAATAACGACGGAGCCCGTTCCTTCTCCAAGTCCATCTTGATTAAGGTAATGGCCAGCCGCAATTCGACTACAATCTGGCGTTAGGCTGTATTGACTACTCAAACCCCAGCCCTGGACTCCAGTTCCCAATGACCACGGCGGGTAAGGAAGAGTTGCCGACTTTATCCAATCAGTATAGTTGGGCGCTTGCTGATATATACTATTTGGTCCTAAACCTGGCAGTTGGAATGGCCCGAGTGGATCAGGGGTTACCAGAACCATTCCATCATCGCTGCAGGACATGGCCAATCGAAAAACAAGACCTGGGATCAGACCATATGAGCTCCATAGGCTTGTTCCGAGGCGTGTTGTAACAGCAATAATGCTGTCGTCTGGGCTTTGCACGCCATTCACAAACACAATGGAGCCGTTTCCTGATACCTTTACGGAATATATTAGCTGGAAGTTGATGCTGTTTTGTACATAGTCCAATGAAAACGAGCCATTTGTAGAACTTGCTGCCACCTTGTACAGATAAACAAACCCAGACTGCCCGGTTACTGCCAGGGTCCGCCCGTACGCATCAATCGAAACGAAGGCCGGCCAAGAGAAGGATTCAGCCCCATCTGGCGTATCCAATTCTTGTATCAGCAAGTAGAAAGCCGAAGGGTCGTTCAGATTTGTAGAAGTTAATCGATACAGGAGAACGGAGGTGACGCTTGTGAGAACCAATTCAAAGCCATCCCTAGTCATGTCTTGACTGATTCCAAGCGGAGCTACGCTCGAGTTGCCACTCTTGACTGTTATATTCTGAGATAAGTAGTATGTGGCATGATTCATATCATAGAAATAGACAAAAACAAAGCTGGCATTGTTAGCAGAGCTAATGGTAATTCTGGTCCCATTGACATCTCCTGACATTCTAACACTCACTTGATTTCCGGGATTATCGCCATAAGAGGTTATAACTGGCCCAAGCAAGTAGCCAGGTTGCCTTATAATCCAATTTCCGGGGCTAATATTCTCATAAACGATCGCGAATGCCTCGCTAGTGTCATTTCTTCTTCCAACTGATACTGCAATGTTTGCGCTTGGATTTTCGATTGTGACGGGCGAGAAATCAGTATATCCGAATGGGAGAGTTGGCACTCCGAGTGTTTCGGCATAAGTTACTGTTGGAATACTTTGAGCAAAAGCCGTCTGGAGAAATAATATTACAAGAGCAACCAGAACAAGCCCAAATTCGCGATTGTTCTTCATAGAGGTTCTCTAAAGCAGTGTGAGAAGCATTGGGTAGAGCTAGATTACCCGAGAGAAGAGGTGTTAAGGAAGGGTGGTTAATGTTTGGGGAAAATTTTTTGCCGGAGGAGAAATTTCTCCCCCCCCCTCCTTTCTTCTGCATATCGTTATCGTTCCGTTCTCTCAGCTTCCCAAAAATCATAGTTCGTTACTCCAACATTTACAGGGTGAAAAGTGGAGTATAGCTACTTTGCGCCAAATCGTGTTTGAGAAGAAGAAGATGGCGATGTTCGCTGCACCCTCGACTTGTCTGGCAAGTGTTTGCTTCAGCAATCCAGCAAGTATCGGCTCGACATGGATTTCTTTAACGGAATGGCCTTATATATACTTGATCACGCTTGGCATTGTCGCACTTGGAGCTACGATCGGACTAAACTCATGGGCAATCTCAATCATAAGTCTCTTAGTCACAATCTTCCTCTACTGGTTACTCTGGCTAATCATGGAAACTGCCCAATGGAGAAGACCTCCGGGTATTTTGACTGATAGCCCTTGCGTCACTGCAGTAACAAACTACGACGCGATGAATTTATACGGAGCTCCGGATCCCGTAATGACCCCCGTTTACATATATTTGATATTTATAATTTATATGTTTTGGAGACTCAGAAAGACTTCTGCTACTTGGATGTTATCGCTCCTGGTGGCCGGTGCTTTTCTCTGCAATACCGTCACAGAGTTCTTGCTTGGCCGAATTTTGGTATCTCAGTACTTTGTCAACTTGAGCATCACTATCGTCGCCGCCCTTCTAGTGATCCTACCGATACATTACTTTTATGTGCCGGGACTTAGGGAGCTGTGGGAAATCTATGCTTGGGAAATAATTGACTTTTTGTCTTACTCGAGCAAAAAGCAAGTGGCATTCGTTATCAGGCAGTATCTGCACAAAGAACTTGCAGACAGGAAGAAGAGTGACGATTGTTGGCGAGAAGAAGACAAGGGAGATTGCTGCTGTAGTAATAATAAGATAAGCGACAAGAAAGCCTTGCAGCTGGTAGAGAAAATCCTGGCCGCAATACAACAGGGCTCTGCGCAGAGAAACAAGTTTACGTTTGATGAAGATGATGAATAGAAATCTGGCCATTCTCCTATCTGTGTTATTGGTCAATGCGATTGGAGCTTTGGCTGCTACCGTAGCCGTCAACAAGACGATTGTCATCGAAACTGACATTGTAATAAGCCCTGCTCAAGGAACTGGAATAGCAATAGGTGGAATACTGGCATCTTCAATTGTAGCTATAATACTATGCATTGTTGCTGTGAAACGGAATGAATTGGCCGTGAAGGCACTAGCAAAACGAACAAGAGATTACTACTATTCAAACAAGGACTTGTAAATGAAGTAACTAACGACACACGATTTGTTTAGGTTACCTACTGTTTCGGGTGAAGAGTATGTGTGTGTGTTGAGCTTAACCATTTCTAGAAGGCTGTCGCCTCTTGGCTCTTTCTCTGGCAGGCAACGGAGTATTAGCAGTTGTCGGTTTATCGGTTTTAGGGCGTTTAGGATCGGGAAGTTTAATTTCTCCATCTGCTGCTGGTTCGTCTGCTGTTGTTGTTGCTGTCGAGTTTTCCTCGCTGCTGCTTACTACTGGTTCAGTTTCATCTCTTTTACGCTTATTTCGCTGTCTAGCAGATGACCGAGTATTAGCGCTTGGTGCTTGTGTGGTGATTTCAGAAGAATCACCACCATCGCCACCATTTACTTCTTCGTTCTTGATCCGTTTACAGCCGTCCTTTTCTTCAATTGCATTCTCAACTATGGAGAGGATTGGCTCACCCCTGGCCAATCTATGACCATTCATAGATATCATAATCATGGACAATCTAACCTCATTTGATAACATATCGTCTTCTTCCATTTCAATTGCGTTCAGCGTATCTATTGGAGTTTCTAAATAGACTCGAGGATGAAGGCACATGGTTGTCAATGGTGTTATTGTCGCCGCCGCCGTCGTCATCGTCGTAGTAACTTCTGGATGTTGTTCCGGGCTTCTTGGTAGTAGAGGAGAAGGCAACGTTATTCTCTGTTTCAGAGACTTCAAGTACTCTAAGGTGCAGACAAAACTGTCTTCATTGTAATCCAAGACTGCACATGCATCTGATCTCATTGTAGCACATACGTCTGCTAATAGTTCGAATAGTTTGACGCAAAGCATTGCGTTTTTCTGAGTCAAACAATGCTTCACATTCAAGGCAATGTTTCGGTAAAGGGACTCAAAGCCATGCTTTGGAGAGCAGAATTGACTTTCGTATATTCTGGTAAGGTGTGATTTGGATAGGTGTGGCTTGGCTGCTGTATCATCTGCTGACAGAATCGGGATTGAATTGGAGGTTCCAATTATGCAAAACTCCGGTGGCCACGAAACGGACAAATAATCTCTGTGCTTGCCATTGGTAATACATTCTCCGAGTAGGCTGCTAGGCCAACGGAAGATGATAGCAGATAGCAACCTGAAATTCTCCTCTTTAATTGCATTTTCGTCCGTGGTGGTGAGTTCCTTAGGTTTATTGGCTACCGATGGGGCAAATGCAGCAGTTGTTTTATCTGGTCGATTTAACTCATCCAGAATCCTTGGTTCAAATAGACGAGCTAATATTAGAATTGGTTGAAGAAGGGGCCATAGCAATAAGAGAGGGACAGGCGATATGGACGACTTTCCGGGCGCTGACTTCAATAAGTTGTCATCCACAACGTGACCCTCGTAAATTTGATGGACAGTGAAATAACCAGTAATAAAGTCATCGATTGGACATGAAGCTGTTCTTCCAGTTAAGATCAATTCCCTAGTAGCAGCTGATCCCTGTCGAAAGTTCTTTGGGTCAAATTTGGGCGGTGTGAAGTGTTTGAAGACGCTAAATGTGCCTTCAGGCAAGATTTCTTTGCGATTGACACTTGTCTCTTCCTTTGTATCTGAAGAGATAGCTTGGTTGACCTTGAGAAATTCCAAAATGCGAGTAATGTTGACTGCCAAGCGTAGATTTTGCATCAAAAGCCGTCTCAAGTGCCAATTTAGTTTTAAGATCAAGATAACAGCTGCCTTGTCATATTCTCCTATGAGATTGTTCATTACTCTATCGTGAACAGCACGTGCAGTAGCCGACGGAGGAAATAGTACGGCCAAGTCCTTGTATTTGCCTCTGATCTCTTTGATGATTGTACACAACAGCTTGATTAAGCAACTAAACGATTGATCCGTCGAGACGGAGTCGTTCAAGGCACTCACCTTGGTAAATTGTTTCAGCAGGTCTTTCTCTTGTTCCTTGATCTGATGAATAAAGTTCACTTCGTTCTCACAGAACTGAATATACAATTGTGCTGGCTGCTTAAACCACTCCTTTGGAATTGACGCGACAGATATTCCACTAGAATCAGCCCTCGTGTTGTTGGTGTTATTTCCAGTAGTAATGCGAGAAGACAGCAACACATGATCAATATGATGATGAAAGCTTGCTCCAAGCACAATGTCATCCTCCGTAGCTAGCCATGAATCGCAACGATCGTGGATATCAGTTCTCAGTTTATCATAGAAGGCTATCAAGAGCAAGTCCATCAGCTCGACTGATTGTGAGAAAAAGAAACTAGACTCTAGCTGTCTGTTAACTTGATGCATCATCGCTTCGGTAAAACCAGGGCCTGTCATCATGTTTTTGCTGGGAATGGGAAGCTGAGTAGGAGGTGGCAGTGGTAACAAATTCTTCTCTTCCATCTTTCCAATCAGCTGTGTTGTGGGGTAAGTATTATAGAGCTTCAATAGCCATCAACCAAGGCAAGGCTTACTAAGTGGGTGTCCTCCGCTTTCTTCGCCTTCAATGGCAGTGTGCAGCCAGTTTTGAACCGGGTCGACCGCTAAACTTTTTTGCAAAAACACCTGGCTCCGCCCCCTCTGCCCCTTCCTTGGACTCCGCTGAAATTAAAAAATTTGAAATAATTCGAATTTTTAAATTAATCATAAAAATTTGAACTCTGGCTTGACGAAAGGGGAGGAGGAGAAGGAGGGCCCCTCTGTCTGTGATGTCATCTACTTCAAGCAAAACCAGAAACCCTGTCAAGGCAAATCAAAAGTTTACTATAGATCACAATAGACTTCATGATATCAAGCCTATTGCCAAAGATTATCACCCAATTCCCCAGGACAAGGCCAATCCGGATCAGTTTGCCCTTCCGCTTGTTCTCCCGGCCCGTTTGGAAGATGTTCGGTTCAATAAAGATGATTTCATGCAAGTCTGTTATGTTGATATTAGAGCCAGAGTCCAAAGTGGATTAGTAAGTTTAGTTGGTTTGGATTTTGTCGAGGCCGTCGTTCTGACAACAACTCCCTCTTCACAACATAAGCGGACTTCTACCGATATCATATCTGATACTACCATCAACTCGAGAAATGGATTATCGCTTCAGCCTCGCGGAGAGAGAGCATATAATCTCTTACAAGAGGCTTATTTGTCATGTGAATGTGCAGCAAAGTTGGCAGAAGACTTGAACGAATCGGAGTGTCCCAATGGATTGATCTGGTGTTGTGCCTATACTCCTACTGGAATAGAAAACAACTATTGGATAGTAGAGGCCTCATTGTGCCATTATAACATGTTTGCCATAAGTTTGCAAATGGCCCTCTTGCAACTTCATGCCCATCGCCTTGGGGACACGTTAATTCTTCACTGGGGTAATTCTTCTCCATCGAGCGAGCATGAATCGCAAGAGCGTATAAAGGCCTACCTTGAATGTGCAACTAGAGCTTGCGAGCGACACTTGAGTTACCTTCGGGACAATTGGGTGGTTGGTTTCTATGGGAATTTGGCCGAACTGGGCATGATTCCCGATTCAAGAACATTAGAAACGTATTTTGTGGACATTATAGAGCTATTGCAATTGGATTATCGAATCTTCCACATTTATTTGCCAATACAAGCAGGAACTGCAGTTTGTGAGCGGATGATTGATAAGTATCTCATCCCTACCATCTTAACTAAAGACAAGATTGAAGCCGGACTGCAGAGAACTCTATTAAAGTTATTAGCTCATGTTAAAGTTGCTTATCAAAAGGCTTGCAGCGTACTGGAAACGTGTTGCTCGATTACCAAACGAAGATCATCCGATGACAATGGTGCAACTTATGAAGCCGATGTTTATGCAAATTCCTTGTCAGTCCGACAGTCTTATCTGGCATTCGTTATCAAATACATTGCACAGGCACCTAAAGTCTACAATTGTCTCTACTGGATTCTCAAGTTCAATTTGGCTGTTCGGGACATCATCTGCCAATCGCTCATGTTTCATTGCTACAAGCAATTGCAAAGAATTTTTCGAGATCCAACTTTCAATCTAATGTTATTTGGAAATAACGATGTTGAATCATTGACCTATACCAGCGCGGAGAATCGGGCGAATGAAATACTTCGAGAAAGAGCCAATGAAATGTACCAAATGGGAATCAAACCCAATGGACATGGGATTTCACCAGCTCTTGAAAGAGAGTCGCACCGAATAAACACTGCGATTCCAGGAGAGGTGTATAAAGTGGATTTTCTGTTTCAGGTTTGGTCCATGCGCAAGTTTGCCCAATTCAACCCAACTCTTCTGGATACATTAGAGTTTGTTACTCGCGGAATAGACATGTTCATGCAGAGGGTTAAAGTGAAGGATGAAAGCCTTAAGACGAGCTCTGGAGTGTTTCCAACTGACAATGAATTGAAGACAATGATTGGACAGGTTAAGATCAAAAGAGAACCAGGGCGTTACGCTACTTCCAAAGAAGCAACCAGTTTCTCTGAAAAGGTACAAGAGTTGGGTCGGTTATATCTGAGACAAAGGGAAGAAGAGGAGGAGGAGGAGGCGGCGGCAAACAAGAGAATTATGACAGAGGACACCGATATGGCTCAAGACAATCCGCAACCCACACAATTTAAACAAAAGAAGAGGAGAGAGAGACGGAAACAAGGGTTAGATAATGATAATAATACCGTAGAAAGCACGCAAGCCCCGGTTCCAATAGCACCGAAGGCGGATTAATTTCAAATTTTGAAATTATTTTGGTTTTCTTGCTAGGCCCGCTAAATGACTACCACCATTCCGGCTTCTGGTTCACTAGAATGGCACAAGCAACCATGCTTTCGGCTAGTTGGATTCTTGAGGAAGCCACCTGTTTGGGTCTCGGCAACATTCTTGCGCAGTAACCCACTACGTCTGTTCTACAAACTCTTCGGTGGCGAATGGAACGAGCCATATCATGAAGACTATACACTTCCTGATGGCAGAATTGTCAAAGTGTATCCACTTGATATGCACGATGATCTAATCCCTGGGCTACTAGGTTTGATGTGGCAAACTCCCACTGGGTACCTCGACTCTGATAGAGACCACTATGCCATCGACAATGCGTACACCGACCTGGTCACCAGGCAGATGTGTATGACTTTGGCTGGATGGAAACGCTTATTGTGCTACTATGGCTTCATTGAAGAGAAGGGCCCGCACGACGAGATAAGCCAGTAAAAGTCTATTTACAAACAGACGGAGGGGGAGGGGAGGAGGATGAATGATTGTCAAACTTATACTTCATGACTAGCTCGGGTCCGCAGGGTGACCACTCTCCTTTCTGATTGAAGATTGGAGACATAAAGGTCCGCGTATAGAACAACGTTTGATAATGTGTAAAAGAAGAAGAATCCATACAAGAACATCTCTACTGTTCGCTTGATATCGCTGTCGTCCCCTGTTGGGCAGATCGTTCCCGAAAGGAGGCAATTCAGGTTGGCAATGGTTACAATCGCCAATAGAATCGTCGAAGTGACAAATGCTATCAGTTCTAGCATTAAGAATACGAGCATTGTTAACGAAGACTTTATCTTTAAGGTGAAAATCATCGTAACGATACTAGGGATCAGAATGAGCACAGAGACCCAGTAGCGGGACATTAGAATCAAGGCACTGGTTACAAGACCTAGCACAAGTCCAACAATCCATACCAGAGTCCGACATAGGCCATTGCCGGCAATTTCTGAGACCTTTGTATCAATTTCATCGTTGAGTATTTCATTGAGTTCTTCTTGAGCAGTTCTCCTTTGGTTTCGTGGCGGCACTGCGTCGGTTTCCATTCAAATGCGCTAGTGCAAATAGGTTTATACTCGACATTTCTGTCAAACAGACTCTGGCAAGAGCATGGGGAAAAAAGTTCTGCCTGCCTGACTTGACGAAGAAAATTTCCCCTTAGCGCGCTGCTTTACCCCCCAAAAAAACCAATGATGAAGCTATTAGCAGCCAGTTTGCGGCTAGTAAGTGCAAGTAACGTTGGCAAAGCAGAGATGACGAAATATAGAAAAGACAATCGTTGAACAAAGCTCTGACTGGCGAACGAATTCGTCTGGTCCAAACCCCCCCCCTACCCTACCCTACCCTAATAATCATGTCGACCGCTGTGACAATCTTCAACTTGTTTGCTAGCGTCATAAAGTTCCTTATCACGACGACTATAAATGTAGTAACCTCGACAAAGTTCAACAAGCGAGCATTTGTAATCGGATTCACAGCCTTCACGTCATTTGCTGTTCTGATTCTATTAGTTACTGTGGGATACACTCTCATGAAAGAATCCACAGGCATTGGAATGAGTCGAATAGAGCGCATCAAAAAACGCCGAAACGGACTCTCTATAATGTCAAAGCTAGATACAGCCAGTCTTATGACTTCCTTTGCCTCGCTTGCGCTTGGTGTTTTTTACTTGGTGCTGAATATAGCATTCATGTCAGTTCCCTTGTTTATAGTAACGGCTCCTCTATGGGTAAGCTTCTTCGTTATTTCCATCGGAGGATTCGTCTTGATGAACTACTCGGACAGCATCATGTCAGCAGCTCGATTCTTCCACGTCACAGTGATAAGCCCTCTCTGGGCATTTATAATGATTATCGGAACAGCGATTGTAGAAGTTGTAGAAATCATCTACCCAATTCAAGCAGGCTGGAACAAGTTCTTCCAATCTCTTCCATTTAGGTTGGCTCAGGTCGCACTGATTTGCCTAAATGAAATCATACCTGAAGCTATTCAATTGGCAATGCTATCTGTTTATGCATTCATTAGTGCCATCACAAAGTGGATAACGATCGATCCTCTGGTGAGCGAGCTTCCCTTGCTGGATTTTTTCACATATCTCTTGAACTTTGCTTCAATAACAAGTCAACAAGCAATTGATTGTGGATGTCAAGTGCTCAAGTACATTATAAATGGAGCTATCATTGCTCTAAGAGATGGAAACTTACCAAATGCACTAACGAGTGCGGTGAACATGGTTTGGATGCTAGCCTCTCTCGTAATAATCCAACCCGTTATTAGTCTATTCACTTTGCCCGGAGGAGGAAGTTTCTTTGTGCCTCAATTCAACATTTCTTACTACAGATGGATTTCAACGTTGGACTACACTGGCATGTGGCTTCAGAACGCAACTACGATTGGATTTGACATTTGGATTGTAGGAGGCAATGGAACAATCATTTCAATGGTAAATGGAAGCCTCCCAATGCCAACAGATAACTTGCAGTACTTGATTCGTGCTTTGCAATCACAATGGGCTCGTCTTGGGCTGAGAACGGCCAACCTCGTCGCTCCCATACTAGTCCTTCCATTCGAGGTGTGGTGGCAATTTGCCCTAATTGCGCAAAACTTACCCAGCATCGCTCTGCCAAATGGAAATGCAATAACTTGGGACATTTCGGCCATTTACAATGAAACAGTCTTCATATCGGATGCTATTGGGACGGTGATCGAGACGATTGGCCAATGTAACGTTCAAGATTACCCTTTGACTCCATTCTCTCAATTATCTGTCTTAATCAAAACAGCGTCAACGTTTCTTTACAGCGTATGGCAGTGCTTCTTTGGCGAAATCTACTATTCTGTGAACCACACGACATGGCCCGGCATTTTCACAGATGGTTTCGTGACAAGTAACACCTCCTCCTGGGCGGTTTACAAGACAAATGTGGCTTATCTAGGAGTGGCGTATGGTTGTCTATTGGCCTATTTGAATACACACCTAGGAACATCTTTCCAGGGAGTGGCCGAGACTGTGCTATTTTGGCTCTTCACAATCCCTGTCGAATTACTTGGCACTCTTGGAGCCATATTCAGTGGAGGAAGTGCAACACTGCTAGATGGAGTGCAAGTTGACGAAATGGAACTATCTTTGCTCAAAATCGCGACCATCGGCGGTCTCTTCTATGTATTCGAGCCTGGAGCAAATGACACCACTTGCCCAGGCAGTACAACTTTAATGTGCAACTTGGGACTAGGAACGCAAAAAATTATTGGAGTGGCAGCGAGATTGATCGTTTCTTTGATCGCCATTTTCATTCAGTTCATAAAGTGGATAACTGGGTCCATTCAACAGGACCAGTTGCAACAATTGGTAATTCCACCAGACATTGCATGCAACGATGCCCTGACTGCCCAATTGCAAACTTGGCAACCGCAAGCCAGCTGTGCAATTCCAGTTGTGGAAGACTTCTACGATGCCTTGTGTAATCTTGGTGCAGCAATAGGCGCCATTCTACCAATATCCGTTGGTTGCATGTCCGGAACCGACAACTTTTGCAACGTGCATGAGTTTCCCGTCGTTCGACCAAACCAATTCGTGTCTTGTACTGCCACCTTCATGTGCAAGACTGGCCGCATTATTGGATTCCTGCCAAACATTCTTCTTTCAACCTTCAATTATGTCATTGGCATGATTTGGACAAATAATCAGAACAGCCAACAGGGAGGCGATAATGACACCAATTTCCTTGTCAACATCTTCCAAAAGGTGATGAACCAGGTCATATTCGACTTGCTTGGTTGGGTGTGTCCGTTTTGTCACGTTCTCGATTGCCTGTGGAGTATTTTATTGTACGGAGGAACTGGACAAGCGTCAGATGGACCATTCTCTCAGCTCGGATGTCTTATAACGGCTTTCATGGTTGTTTTGATCAGAGACCTGGGAGCATTCGTCGTTCTAATAATCCAATTTGTGATCTTCTTATTATCACTCTTATTTGGAGTGCCCGCTATTGGAACTCCAGCACAGATTGGTCAAGAGGTGGCAAACTTCTTCGTCCAAATGGGCACGATCATTAAAAACATTGGACTATTGCTTTTGACAGTGATTCTTCAAGCTCTGTTCAATCTGGTTCAAAGCGTATGCGGTGGATTGAATCAACTAATAACAGCATTTGGCGGAACACCTCTCGATTGTGCAGTAGTTGGAAACACTTTGGATTCGATATTAGCAGCAATAGGAACTGAGCCGCTTGACAGCCCAGCTAACAGAAACTACAAGCGAGAATGGGAAGAACAATCGACATTCGACGTCAATACCGTGCCAAGTGGAGCCAGGAATTGCACAAGGTTCTTTATTTCTCCGGCTTGGGAGCAAGTGTTCTATCGTGGAATTGCAAATGGCTATCCAGCAGGAGTTGAAGAAATCTGTGCTGACGAGGAAGCCTCTACCAAGACTTTCCCTCCAACCAAACCACCTATGATTAGCGAAATCTACTCGGAATCAAACAAGAAGACTCCACAAGGAAGTTTTACGAAGAACCAGCGGGACAACATTCTGAACACCGCAGTTCCTTACCGTTTCAGCGTTTTGCAAGAGATTATTATGCGCCATTTCGGACCTGGCACTGCAAACCCAGACGACATGCTCCGCTATATGCACGAAAAGGTTTACTGGGCTCCTGGTAGCTCTTGTCAGTTCTTCTTTGAACGATCAAAGGACAAGAATCTCACCGAGCTCGGTCCAGCTGATCAAGTCTACATGGCCGACTGCGTTCGCTACAAGTACATCGCCGTTTCAGCTTCTGGAACAATTCCAGTATTCAGCATCTTCCCTGAAGATATATTATACAATCCTGTGAGCGCAATTTGGACAATGATGGCCAAGATCTTGAGAATTGCCATCGTTGCAGTTCAATTCTTCTTCGACATGAATGTAAGCGCACAAAGCCTGTTTACGCAAAGCTACCAGCGTAATTGGAAAGCTTTTAGATTGGATATTAGCTTTTACAATGACACCCTGCTCCCAATCTTTCAATCAGCGGCAAATCCGAAAGATGGAGCCAACTTGGTCTACGAAGCTTTAGCCAAGACGAACTTTACAAGTTATCTAAAGCGCAATTACCCTTCACTATACGCCACGGGAGCAAACGGAGATGCGCTATATGTTGAGGGAGACTCGATATTCGATCCTTTGAAGAGCTTTCTCGAATTTGCATCACAGATTTCCAAAGATAGTGCAATCGGAGCTGGAATCAATAGTCAGCGAATTTATGACTTTAGAAATGCTACATATGGATTCTTCTTTAATTACACTTCTGATCGCTACAATGCAAGCGAGGCTGCCAAGTTGCCATACTTTGATCAACCAGAAAATGTTAGATACAGAGGTGTCTGGTATGACTATCACAATCAAACTCAACTACGGCAAGCATTGGGAGAAGATGTCGTCAGAGCAATGAATAGTTACAGAAGCACAAAGAGCCTTTATTCCTACATTAGCTATGCTATCGAGGGACTGGCCAAATGGGTGGCTTCATTAGGCCGAAACTCCACTACTTCGTCCAATTCTACTCAATCCTCCGGCACAAGCTCAACAGGAGTTTCCTGGTTCGATCCGAGAGACAAGCGATCTTTAGTCTCAAGAATAATAAACCCTGAACGAACCGAGGACATCTTTGCCGAGGGAACGCATGAATACAACCACACTCTTCTTTCTGCCAGTTCATATGCATTCAAAGAATCAATCAAAATGCCTGGTGCTCTTTTGATGAATGGAAGCAAGTTGATGGATGGTCTCAGAGCTGGATTCAAAGCAAGGCTAGAGTCCTTCTATCAATCCCCAGCTTTTGAAAAGGAATTGACTCCAGGAGGATCTTTAATAGCTAACATAATGTATGGATTTGGAAGTGCACTCGGAGTCAACAAGGATGTTAAAGTATTACCTCCTTGGTGTGTGGCCAAGGCTGCCAGAGCTCATAACCTCACTTTTGCCCAAGTCCGAGCAAAGGTTCACATTCAAGATTGCCAATACTATGATAGATTGTCATTTACCAGTGGAAACTTGACATATGACGATTTCAAGAAGCAGTACTACAAACCAGGACCAGGAGGTCTGATGATTCCCGTCATTCCCCCAGAACCAGAAAAGACATTTTTCGAGAAATACTTGCCTGCCTTGAACCCACAAGCGATGACAAATCGAATGGCACTTTGGAACATTGGAGAATCGATTGCAAAGGAAATCTGGGCTTATGCTTATGTCTTTGTTGGGACTAATGGAACCGCGCTTGATCGTTTGATTGAAACTTCTCTGGGTTTACATCCTTCCTTTAGTGAATACCAACAGAACGTCAACGTTTATCAGCAAGTGCTTGATTTGCTTCCAGAATCCAGGCGAGCGGAGATTATGAGAACTCGTTACATTCGGTATGACGACCATGATGTCTGGAACGCCTGGGACCGAATCCCAGGAGTCAAATTACTCAATAATGTAACAGCAAAGTTTAAGGAAGCAGCTCTAGTCAAGAAGGCGATTTATGACGAACATTGGACCGTTTCGCGCGGATCCTGGGAACACATTGTTCGGAACCAACAACAAATCAGAAATAAGCTATTTGGATTGACAGAAGGAAGGAAATTTAAAGAGTTTCAAGAAGTTCTTATGCAAGCGGCCCAAGAAATGCAATTATCCAACAGAGGAACGATAAAGAGCGACCTAGATGGAGAGATGACACGCTATAACAAATTCCACTTATTGCAATCGCTCGAAGACGATCTCAATATCACATTCTTGAATTTGAGCTTCTTTTTCACCAAAGAATGCTACACTTCACAGGCCTGGCTCTGCGAGCAGTGCTACGTTGCGGACGCAGTACTCGGACGAATTCTTCAAATTACAAATTTCATCATTGGATTCTATACAAACGACTTGCCAGAGTTCATAACCGAACAATCAGCCATAATTGATTACTTTAGTGTTTATTTGAGCGGAAACAACACTGCGCCTGTGGCCAGAATCGGAACGAATAAGAATAGCCAACCTAGGTTCCCCAATCTGGGAGAACCAATAGGAATCATATTACAGTGGTCTCCTAATGAAACTGCAAACGGCCTGGATTGGTTTGCCTGGATGTGGCCCATTATCGGAGGAAAGCTCGATGCCTTGGTTCCAGATGGTGATTGCCACCAAATGGTCTACAATTACAGCTTTTCAAACAACCTTGATAATAATCCTAGCGCTGATACAGTTGCAGCGATATTGGCAATCATTCAGGTTGAACTTGGATGGAACATTTGCGGAGTGGTCGACACTTTCATGTACATTGTCGACACTTGTCTCCCAGCCATTGGAACTTGGCTTGTAGATCACATCTTCCTTTGCAACTATACCACTCATATAGATGGAACAGCTAGAACATACTCACTCTCGGCAGGATCAATCGTCATTGGAATTTGGGTTGTTGGACTAATGGCCGCCATCTCAGTTACGCTCTACTTGTTTGGATTCATAAACATGGTGGTTTTGGTGCTCATCCTGGGAGAACTTCCATTCGTCTTCTTGGTTCTAGTCTACAATTGGTGTGTCTTCTGCTTCCCACTGCTACCCGCTCCGCTCTTCAACGACATTGTCCAACTGCTGGCCTACACTCCTGTCATTGGAGGACCTTGCTCGATTGCGATTGGATCGGCAGTTAACGACACGAGGTGGAATGCAAACACCTGCGCCATGCAAAATGTGTCCTTCTCCTTTGCAAACGGAGCCGACCTAGGCTTCACCAACCCACTCAACTTGATTCAATTTGCAAAGGTGGCCTATGGAATTGATTGGGGAGTGTTCTCGCTTATAGAAGGAGCATTTGCACTGCTGTTTGGAGATACGACAGCCACTTTTACCTACAGCGATTACAACACTAATGCAATTCGACATGCCAACTACACCTTCTTCTTTATCATT